>Ga0307515_10022765_pt1 | contig 11025 bp, 12 predicted proteins | sample 17_EM_MG_FD_194513 | JGI IMG/M metagenome (GOLD analysis project Ga0307515, IMG submission 194513) | Populus trichocarpa ectomycorrhiza microbial communities from riparian zone in the Pacific Northwest, United States - 17_EM | ecosystem: Host-associated > Plants > Roots > Unclassified | place...
TCTCCGCTGTGGCATCTCGTCAACTACTCGGCATCGTTTCCAAGTTTGCTCCCAACGAAGACGCGCAAAAGAACTTGCAGACTCTCGCCACTGATAAGGGAAAATATCATGAAGTCGTCGCTGAGGGCTGTCTCCGAGTTGGCCAGGTCCTCCAACTCGTTTGCGGGAACAGTGTTACTGCTACGCCAAGCCCCGAGAATACCAGCGCTTGGAACATTCCGTTTGAGACGATCGTCTCCTGTATACCCCGTCTCCAGCCGCGCTACTACTCGATCTCATCTTCACCCAAGTACACACCAGGCTCGATCCATGTAACCGCGGTCGTCCTCAAGTATCAATCAAAAGAGGTCATGGGGGCGCCCACGCGCTGGGTGTATGGCGTTGGGAGCAACCTGCTGCACAACTTGCGGTTTGCGGCTAATGGGTACACGGCACCTTTGGTCTCTGAGGATCCTGCATCGCCTGAGTTGGCTGCCGTGCCTCATTACCATGTTCTCGGTCCTCGAGCAGCGTACCTCGAAGAGACGACGTACAAAGTCCCCATCCATGTTCGTCGATCGACCTTCCGTTTGCCTACGAACCCCCGCTGCCCCGTGATCATGATTGGCCCCGGTACTGTAAGCACTCTAGATGTCCCGTGTCTATCCCCCCTTGTTTTCTGAACCTTCCTTTTTCAGGGTGTCGCCCCTTTCCGCGGTTTCGTCCAAGAACGTGTTTCGCTCGCCAAGCGCGCAATCGAGAAGAACGGAGAAGATGCGCTCGCTGAGTGGGGTACGATGTACCTATTCTACGGCTGCCGCAGCTCGAAAGAGGACTTCCTCTACAAGGAAGAATGGCCAGAGTATCAAGCCGTCCTCGGTAACAAGTTCAAGATGTTCGTCGCCGTCTCCCGCGAGGGCCCGCGCAAGCCGGATGGAAGCAAGATCTACGTGCAGGACCTACTCGCAAAGGAGAGCGAGGGAATTGCAGACGCTTTGCTCAATGGGAGGGGATACGTCTATGTTTGCGGTGATGCAAAGAATATGAGTAAAGCTGTCGAGGGGCAGCTTGTGCACATCCTTGGGGAGGGCAAGGTTAAGGCTGGAGCGGAGGGGAATGCCGAGGCTGAGGGACTGAAGGAGCTCAACACTTTGAAGGAGAAGAGTCGATATCTCACGGATGTTTGGTCATAGGTTCCGTTCAAGACCCCCCACTCTTTCCTTTTTTACTATTGGGTTTTGGACCTCGGCTCCTCGCCAGCTCCTCTGAGGAACAATCTATCTCCTCCTTATGTTTGAAATTGCTTACGTTGAGCACGTTCTATTTAGTTGTTTTTCCACACCGTCGTGTAGGCGGGGTTTCTTCCTCCTAGAGGCTTCGTTGTACTGCTGCACGAACCATATGACATAATAGATGTCCCACTTACCCTCATATCCTTACCATATAATTCGCCTTCCGCCCCCAGTTTGACTTGGCGAAGGACGCTAACCCGTTACTCGCACATCGAATATCCAGAGACGAATATATAATTGGGGCAACTTTGATTAAACAATATAGGACCTAGTGTAAGTTGGAACATTTCACGCAAGGTTCAACACAAGGATAGCACATTCCCGCCTGTTGAGATTAGGTTCCGGCCCTTGGTTGTGGATTATCGGTTCGTAGGAATTCCTGGACGTATTCATTCGTCGATGCTGGTACCTGTTCAAGCAGAGGTAGGATGGTAACATTGTGATTGCGGACGTCTTCGCGCATCTAATGAACGTCATTGAGAGGTAAGTAACGAGAACGAGTGATTGATTGCCCACCAGTAGCGCCATTCGTCTTGTTTCTTGCAGGATCGTCTTAGAGAGGCCGATGAGTTCGCTAGCTTCCTTTACTGAGGCCGCCTGTGAATATCAAGCATGAGAATATTATATTTTAACGAAGTAACAGAGTGGCCCACATTTCGTTCTGAGGCTTCAGAGACGCGAGAGCTGGATGGTGACTCCGAGCGATAAGTACTCTTGATAGCCGTTACAAGACGACGTCGCGCTTTCGATCTTGCGAGCTCAATCAGTCGCTCCCTGGCATAATGGTAATGTAAAGGCACGAAGCAAAATAAATAAATAAGCCAAACCTGTCGCCTTCCGAGAGGTGTCGGCGTGCGCCGTGGTCCCTGGAACGGCCAGGTGTTCCAGGCAAAGGTTCTGCAGCCGACTTGGACAACTTGAGCCAGCTTGCTTCAAGAACCTGTAGGGGCAGTTCAGAATCTTCATGTAGGAAGGCAAACATTACGCACAACCAATGTTTCCTCCACAACGCTCGGGTGTTCTTGGGACGGGGAAGGTGTCCTGGGCGAGATGTCAGTCAAAAGAAAAGGAATGCGATGTGTAGATGGAATCACTTGATTTCTCCAGAATGTTCGATCATATCTTGGATTGCTTGGAGAACAGACGTAGACTTAGTAAAATCGGTCTGCATATGGGATTCCACGACTGTTAGTGGTCTTACATTGTGGTCAAAAATGGTGATACCTGTGGTGAAAGCTGTCGAAGCTTCGTTTCATAGTTAGACATTGAGTCAGATACGAGCAGCAAAGTGTCCTCCTCGCGTGGCTAGGATCATTGCATATCAGCAGGTTCTAGACCAGTCATATCCCACCAACCTTTGAGTCTAAGTACGTGTGAGGAAGCCTTAGAATTGTTCAGACAGGGTACATGGGTAAGTGAACGACCTACCCGTGTCTTTCGACTAGGGTTTGGAGATTCCGCATGACCTGGAGTTGCTGATCGAGTCCTCCTGAGGACTGCCGAATAGAGCAAAGTGCGTCCTTGGTAGTTGAGTAATCATTGAGAAGCTCTTGACTCGAGTACTCTGAACGTCATTGGTGCGGCCGTCAAAGAGTGGCTCAGGAAACAAGAAACAACTTTACCATGTTGCTTCAACTTGCCCTCTAGATTCACGCCCCGTATATCGTATTCTTCCTTTAGCATCCTTCGGTGCTTCAAGTTGCGCTCGGTTTGACTATAGTTCCCGACTGTGGTGTCTGGTGGAAAGATCTCCTCTAAGGTGGCTTCATCCTGGGTATTATTGTACAGACTGCTCATGATCAAACTTTGGTTGGGTCGCACCTAACGGAAAGTCGTACCTGTTAATCGCACTCCGCCATTGGCTGACCTCCGCCTCTCCCAACAAATGCGAAGAAAGGAAGTCGAGCACGACCCCAAAATTTCCGGTACATAGACTAGTCATATTCTTAGAAAGGGACAAGTCATCACGCTGCGGAAAAACAACCTCTGTACATCGGCTTGCGAGATGGAGCGACCAGTGTTTGATTTGAACAGCCCGAGGCTCTCGAGGGCATGATACACGTGTGTTGGATTGATACCATGAGCGGGTTGAGACACTGATTTGGTTCTCGAGCTCGCCTTTGGAATCCGCGAGGTCATTGGCTCCAAGTTGGACCGCACCACCACAATTAATGGATCTCTCGTTGCCAACACCGGACACCTTTCCTATGTTTCCATATGCAACTCCATACAATATTCAACTTCAACTTATGAGGCATCTGTTTATGGCTATCGAGGAACGGAAATTTGCGATCCTGGAATCACCCACTGGAACGGCAAGCACGCGCGACGCAACGCGTCTGAACGTGTCTTACAATTCAAATACAGGGAAAGTCTCTGAGTTTGCTCACTGGAGCCCTAACGTGGCTTCTGGACGAGAAAGACCGATCCCAGAAGGCGACCATTGCCGCGTTTGAAGCAAGCGTCAAGGATGACACGAGTCAGTGACTGGCACTGGTACAACAGCGTATGATTGATACTTTTCATAGCCCCAGCTTGGGTCATCGAGCAGAGCGTGGAGTTCCAAAAGAGACGAATGCAATTCGAAGAGCAAGACTTGCAAGAAAGATTTCAAAGAGTTCGCCAGAAGGAGGAATCTCTTCGCCGAATAGAACGTGCTCGAGTTACAAAGCGGAGGGTCAGCAACCGTGTTTATGCACAGCAAAGTCTGATATAATTGATAGAAAGTCGTCCATGACGGAGCAGAAGAAGAAGAGTCGGAAGACGTCTTTCTACCAGAAGATTCGACTGACGACAATCTGTCTCCAGAAGTGAAAGAACTTATGCACAAATTAGATCAGTCCCGTACTAAAGAACATATCTCGACAGAATTGGAGCCTACATGCACTAAAGTGGGCAAATAACGGTCTCAACTCTCAAATTGACTAACTGAGGGCTGTCTGATAGATCTTCTACGCGTCGCGCACTCACAGTCAACTATCGCAGCTTCATGGAGAGTTTTTGAAACTCAAGAACCTATCCGATTCATCTCCAATTGGCCCAGTTGCCAGGGTCGTTCCTCTTGGGTCCCGAAAGAATCTTTGCATCAATGAAGAACTACGACGAAAGGGAGGAGATTTAGACGAGGGCTGCCGTGAGCTCATGGGTGGTAAGCATTTCAACCTATTCATATGTGAGGTACTAAAATTGTCACTAGAGAAAGGGAAAAAGCGCTGCCCCCACCTACCACCACCAGAAGAGGAGACAAGAATGCTCGATCTCCGTGATCATATCCTGGCTACTCCAAGGGACATAGAAGATCTTGTGGACCTCGGTAGGGAACTCGGTACCTGCCCTTATTATGGAAGTCGGCGTGCCATCCCGCAAGCACAGGTGAAGCGATTTGTTGACCTACCCAGATCCACACTCGATAATAGTAATTGCAGCTAGTGGCTTTGCCCTACAATTTACTCCTCCAGAAGAATTCAAGAGAGGCATTGGGCATTGATCTTTCGAATCAAGTTGTCATCGTTGACGAAGCCCATAGTAAGTGTGGCCTTCCTCGTTCAGATTTTGCGACCACTGACAATTGGGTAAAGACCTGATTGACTCCATCCTTGGAATACATACTATACAATTGTCAAGTAATACCCTCAAGGTCTCTCTTCTGCAGCTCAAGCTCTATGTTCAACGGTTCCGCAAGGTTCGGCGAACTGTGGCTTCATGTCGAGTTAATGCTAATACTCAATTTGTGACTAGAGACTCACTCCACGGCATCTGATCCACCTTCGTCGCCTGGTTGAATTTTTGGCCGCCCTGAATAGCCTCTGCGACGCGCGAATGGCTTCATCTACTGCGCCTTCTGAGTCAATGTATACTGTATCCGACCTCGTCTCATCACTGGGGTCCAAAGTTGAAGGTGTCAACTTGGTTGAAATTGACGCATACCTTCGAAGCAGCAAAATTGCCAGGAAGATCAGTGGATATAGCGACAAGGAGGCGGAGAAGAAATCAAATGGCACGAGTGACAGGAGGAAAGGTACCACACCACCATTGCATGCAGTGGAGACGTTCATCTTGACCTTGACAAACTCGAATGAGGATGGAAGAGTCTTCGTGAATGTTTGGCCACCAGCCAAAGACGGGAGTGGTGCTGGCCATGTGGTATTCAAGTACCAATTGCTCAATCCTTCGCGTGAATTCAGGGAAGTCGTCGATTCCGCTAGAAGCGTCATACTGGTATGTGATCACTGTTCAGGACCCTCCGTGGAAATTGAAGCAATACTATTATACGGTAGGCTGGTGGCACTATGGCACCGGTAAGCACTGGACCCACGGAGATCACAGTTTGACACCCGTTGCAGGTATCTGACTTCAGTACGCAACTTGTTCCGTACCTTAGTCCGGACAAGATCTCGATCTTCTCCTGTGGCCATGTTATCCCGACAGAGAACCTGAAAACGCTAGTGGTAACTCGCGGACCGACAGGGAAGGAACTTGTCTATAAACATCAACAGCAGAAGGACCCCAATACTGTACGCGCTAGGCTTCAGAAACTCGCTACCGCCTAATCACTTCATCAACACTTTCCTTCTAGGTCACCGAATTGGGCCAAATCCTCTTCAACTTTACGAACCTAGTACCAGATGGAATGGTCGTTTTCGTTCCATCATACGCATTCCTTAATACTATTAAGAGTCATTGGGAGACCAGCGGGATGCTCTCCAGGTTTGCAGCCAAAAAAGCGGTACGTGATCGTGTATCCAGAACTCCTCGACCCCTGATTGAGGTTAGCCCTAGGTGCTATTCGAGCCGCAGGATGGCGGGAGCGTTGACGGGGTTTTGAAGGACTATGCTGATCAAGTCAAGAAGAAGGTCTGTTCGTTTGCCTCCCTTCTCACAAGCGAGCCATTGATTTCTCGCACCCTGTAGGCTGAAGGCAACACCGGTGCCCTCCTCTTTGCCGTGGTTGGTGCGAAGCTGTCTGAGGGCCTGAATTTTTCGGATGGCCTTGCTCGGGCAGTAATCATAGTGGGCCTTCCGTTCGCCAACATGGGTTCAGTGGAACTCAAAGAACGCATGCGATATGTGACTGAGTTGGGAAGAAAGGCGAGACCAACGAATAATGAGAATTCCGGTGGCATGGAACTCTATGAAAACTTGTGCATGAAAGCGGTCAACCAGTCAATCGGTAAGGCCTACTAGATCGCTGAGACGCTAGGATTGCTAACTCTAAACCATTCCAGGCCGTGCAATACGCCATCAAAATGATTGGGCAGCTCTCATACTCCTGGACCAACGCTACTCGACCACTCGCATCCGCACGAAACTTCCCGGATGGATCAAGGACAGTGTCACTGTCGCGGAGGGGTTCGGACAATGCATCAAAGAACTTGGGCAGTTCTTTCGGGCCAGGAAGGAGATATGAATTCCGTTAATGATATAGATGCATGGGAGCTAAAGTTATCTTCCCGTATCTGCGGAATATCTTGGGCATTAGTTGTTGTATTTTGGTCACAGAATGTACTCACAAGACATACCCAACGATTTATCGAAACTCAAAGAGAATCACCAAGCACAACACTGTCCCCGCCAACGCACCGACAAGGGCTGCTTGTATCTCGTTGCGCCGTCCATGCAAAAAGCCTTCTACAGCGGTAACTGGTCTGTCCTCCGGTGGCACCAAGGTGGATACAGGCGTTTCTGTCCGGGACTTGGACATTGAGACCTCAATCACAGCGGCCTCCTTTTCCATGAGAACTTTGAGAAGCTGTTCCTGTTGGTCTAAATGTGTTTGCATGGTCCCGACCATCCCCCTTGTCTCCACTGCCAACGCCTCCACGCGCCTTCCCAACGCCTCCGCGAGTTTCTTCCGCTTCCATGGCTCCACAATGACAATGGCAGCGAGGAAAACTAAGACGTTGACTCCAAGCACGACCATACTACCATATGTGCTTGCACTGCGGATCTTGTCACTCCAAACTTGCTCTTCGTGATATCGTTCGAGTATAATCTGGGTGAGAGCACCAAATTCGCGTTCCAAGACGTCATCGGCGGCTTGGGAGGCGGTCTTGGATGATGACTCCGTGACTGTATTCAAGTGATCTTGATGAACGAGTGACGTGAACCGAGAGACATCCTCAGAAGACCAGGTAGATTTACGTTGCAGTAGATCCGTTAGGTCCCGTTGTGAAGTAGCCCGAATCTGCACGGCGGCCTCATATGCGGCTTTCGCCTCGCGGGTCGCTTGCCTCGCTGACTGAAGTCGTTGCTCTGGCAGCATGTTAGTACGCTGACAAGTAACCAAAGGATTGGCGTTCTACCTTGGTCGTGCACACGTCGCTTGAGATCCTCAATGCGTTCATATCCAGTAACTTCATTGAGTTTCCCGCCAACAACCGCTAAATTGGTTTGCATGGCAGCAATTACAGAGGAAAACATTCCCCTGCTTTGATCTATAGCCACTAGAGACCATTGGCGTATTTCTGGCGGGAGTTTGTTCCAAACACCAACTTTTGGAGGCTTTATTGTCGAAGACACGGACTCTTCGAGTGTGCTCGTTCCAATTTCTGGTTTATCCTCATTTGAAGCTTCAATTTGTACATGGTTCTGACTATTGGTCGACGTAGTCGATGTCCGAAACTGGATCCTGCGCGTGTTTTTTGGATGAACGAGGGCCGTTCGCAAAAATGGAGGAGAAACTGGACGAGTGACAAGTGGAATACGTAACGAGGACACAAATGAAGTCATAGATGGCGACCTCGCCAACTACGGAACAAGGTCGAAATCAGCCAACGAAAGCTTTGTTAACCACTTATCGGAATGTAGCACACTCGAAGGAGACAGAATGAGATATTCTATATTAAAATAAAGCATATGAGTCACTAGTCAGGGTGACTGTCCCAAAGCAGAACGCAGGTTGTGCCCATAAATCAAAATGACCAAAGCTAGAGAGAGCATGTTATTGACGTAGACATGATAAAAAACATGACCAGCTCAATTAAGACTAAGGATGAAAAGTGGTCAAGTCGAGTCAATGAACCAAGGACCTGCGATAACGCGTCAGACACGAAGTTGTTCCAGTAGGCGCACGTAGCTCACCATCTTCACCATCCACTATCTGAACCCCCGTGGATCTTGTCCGCTGCCAGAGCTTATAAATTGAATGGGCGGCGTCTAGTGGGATATAAAAGCCATGAGTTCGTTCCTTCATAAGAAACCTGACTTTCTTCAACGAAGGAAAAAGACTCCTATCTGCAACCTCTTGAATATCACAGAAGGTTTGTGGGCGGTACACCCAGAAAGGATGAAAAATGAGTTCCGTGAGATATTTATGCCCTTCGTAAAGGTCGTATTCGTGGCGAAGGTTCTTAAACCCAGATATAGAAGGCCTATCCTCTCCAGGGGGATTTATTATTTCAATAGTCGTGAGGTTTGGGCAGGAAGTGAGAATATGGTGGGCAATGCTCTGGGACCATGAGTCGATTACGAGATGCTTGATAGCAGGGGAATGCAGAGATGGGATACCATCCAAAAATAAAGGGGCTTGTGACAATCGGTGGTGTATTGAGAAGCAGTGTAATCTCGGCATGTCGAAGAGATCGAGATTTCCGACACCATTGGATACTCTCCCAGCAAGATGAAGGTCACGAAGTAAGGGGAATCTGAGAACTATGGAAGAGTTCGAAGGTAGGACTGCAGAGTCTAACTCCAACTTCAACACCTGCACTTTAGGGAGACCACCGATCTCAACGAGCGCATCATAGAACGATTCTAGATGACCCCTCCAAGTAAGGTGAGTGAGGAAGGCCTGGTATTGGGAAAGCATTGAACGAGCGACGCAGACACAACCAGGTCGGGGTTCGCGATAATCTGGAGACCACTCGCCCAGGAATAGGTGCTGAACGTTTGGAAATGCTTCGCGAATATCTAATGTGTTCTGAAGGAGCAAATCTGTCCCGGAATTGTCGTGGAGGCCTATGAGGACGTCCAATCTGGTCGTCCACCATCCTAAACCAACTTCGCCGGGATGGAGTTTGGCATCAATTACGGAGAAGAAGAGCGTCGTATCCAATTGGTATCCATTGAACGCAGGTATTACTAGGCGTTTGTGGATAAGCTCGTGGGCGATTGCCCGCCACGTTCGACAGACTCCACTATATCGTAGGAGTTCCTGCTGTGCAGCAACGTGCAAGTCAAAGTGGAAGAAATTCGAGGTGAGGATGGATGTAGGTGTGTCTGGCTGGTGGTTGAAGGCTTTTGCGGCAGTCTCGAGTACAATGCGGACAACTTCAACAGGAACTTGAGGATTTACAGGATAAGACTGGGCAAGACCCGTGCTATTGGCACGGTTAATTTGGGACTTCCAGCAGCCTATCAATCGCCTAATCAGTATTTCGTCGAGAGGATTTGGCATAACTCACGCGAAACGACGTCACTGCTACAGCCCGCTGCATACACAGGTTGCTGTGATTGGCTCGTTGGCATCACTTCTTTCGGTCCACACAAAGTTCGCGAGTTGTCGTGTTTTTACGGGATCGGTAGGTGGCAAAATGTGCGCGTCTAACGCTATGTAACGTTTGGGTTTGTAGGATAGTTTGTTTAAGTGGCACATATGCAAATAAGCGCGGTAGGAGTAAACAAATACAAAACTTCAAGAGAACGAAAGGCAGCCACGTCTAGTCGTCTAGTCGTCAGTGAACTTGCGTCTCTTTCTGGGCGGTAAAGCCTCTCCATCATCGCTTATGGTTGACTGTCGCATGCTAGCTCTTTTCTTTCTCTGGTACAGTCGGTCACGCTCGCGTTTCTGCGCTGCCTGAGCCTCCTGTGCACGAGTAGCAGGGGCAATCGAGACGGTCTGGATTCCAGGGGTCCCACTAGCTCGCACCCCATACTGATCATCAATCGCTGAATCGTCCTCTAATCTGTTCAGACTCTAAATGCAACGGGAAAGTGTCAACCTTCATCACTCGAGAACCCACGCCGACGTACCCTTTGTGCAGAGCTACTGGAATGAGAGAAAATACGGTCTGTTTCCAATATTTCCACCCTCTTGCGACTTGATGTGCCCGCTTTCAAGTAATTTTCAAAGCCCTGCAGGATATTTCCACCAGTCCCAGCCGTCTCAACGATGTAGTTGGTTTCGGAGTTGTACACTTGTGTCTCCAGCTCCATCTAGAGGGGCTGGAATCAGTCAGCGGCACTAAAAGGTCTAAGACCGGGCGGGACCAGTTGCTTGTCGAGCTGCCGCTTGCGTTGAAGGGCAGCTATTAAGTCTTTCTTCGCATTCTCGTATGTCGTTTTTGGGTCGTCAAATGCTGCACCATTGTTGGTGGCGCTATTAGTCGCCATTGGCGTAGTAGGTGTTTAGATACGCGCACTTTTGTTTACCACCTCGCATCGTAAGGTGCGCGAGTGCAGCAGATAGCAAGCGTAAACTGGATAGCAAGTGTAACTAAGAGGGTTGGAGAATACAGGACGTAAACATATCTAGTCAACTATGCCTTAATAAAGTCCTTCACCGTCCGTCCAAGGGGTATCAAAATCATACGGATAGGACTGAGCGCAGGCGGCATTATCATGCCTCCCATCAGTCCACGTCTGTGCCAAGCATCCACTATTGCATTTCGATCAGCGGGGACGACATAAATTTTAGGCTCGACTAACCCATTTTCTGGGAGGCACCGATGATCCAGAAGGCCATCCAAAGCCACCCCCATATTCCTCTCACTTTTCTTCCGGTAACAATCTTGAACAACCTTTCAGCGAGGACAGC
>Ga0307515_10022766_pt1 | contig 11025 bp, 1 predicted proteins | sample 17_EM_MG_FD_194513 | JGI IMG/M metagenome (GOLD analysis project Ga0307515, IMG submission 194513) | Populus trichocarpa ectomycorrhiza microbial communities from riparian zone in the Pacific Northwest, United States - 17_EM | ecosystem: Host-associated > Plants > Roots > Unclassified | place...
CGATCCTATTAAGTCTAGGAGAAGTAAAGAGTTCTTTAGTGGCTTTAACCTAGTCTAGGATTTCCTCTTTAGTCTATTCTGTTTGGTCCTTCTCCTATATTATATTATATAAGGACCGTGCAACAGTGACTTATTTATCCTTTTTAACCTATACACCTTAGTGACGTAAAAGGGTTCGTAGGTTACGGATAGCAGTAGGGTTATAAGCCTTAAGAATAGCTTCCGTAAAGTCTATAAAGTCTTCCTTATATTGCTCCCATAGGTTGTTGTTTAGGAGCTTATAGTGTCCGTATTTAAGGATTTTGAAATTAATATAGTTGTTGACGCCGTCCGTAGACGTAAGGTTGACTCCCTAACTCCACTTCTTTTAACCTTCACTGATTTGTTTAGTTATATCTGCCATATTGTATAGCGTAGTATGTCTATATAAGCTGTAGTGGGTAGTGGTAGCTTATAGCGGGTGGAGGAGGTCTTATAACGGTCCGTAAAATTGATTAACGGGTCCGTAGTGGTTTGTAGGAGGGTAGGGGGTTCTATAAAGGTCTGTATTTGCGTCTATAAACTTCTGGTAAACCATACTAAGACTTAAATAAGCATACAGAGTTGGAGATAAGTCTATAATCCCCGACTTCCGACCTTTCAGTAGGTCGTACTAGGAGTCTAAACGGGTGGTCGCTGTCGTGATCGCTCAGGGGGAGGTATCGAGTGATTGCTGATCTGTGCGCGCTCACTGGTCAGTGTTCGTACTAACTTAATAGCACGAGTGAGTCGTATCCACGGGCACGAAATACATGTAGTATCGTATGCTCTTTGGGATGGTGGTGACTGTCGATTCTATTGAGGTAGACTACGTGGTCTATATACTGACGCGCCTCCCCCCTAATTAGTCAGCACGTAGGTGGTTGGTGCACGAACGCGTATTTACGCGTTCGTATACCAGGTGCTGTAATTATACACTTATCTTTATAATATTAAGGTGTTGACGCTTACCTGTAATTAGTATATTATTAATAAATAGTAAGATATATACTTCATTTCCTATAAAGAGATTAGGGTTAGCGTTAGCTACTTTTAAACCTATACTCTTAAAGAACTTCTTAACCATCTAAAACCATTCTTTTAGTGCCTGCTTTAGGCCATAAAGTAACTTATTTAGCTTTAAGTAGACATCTTTTACCCCTTTAAGGTTAGGTTTAAAGTCTTTTAATAGGTTAGAAATCTATATATAAATCTATTCTTATAACAGCGGGTTTAAGAATGCAGTTTTAACGTTAATATAGTTAAGCTTAAGGTCTTTAGCTGCTACCTTTGCCATTAGAAACCTAAAGGTGTTATATTATACGACAGACATAAATATCTTAAAGTAGTTAATGTTAGGGGTCTGCTTATCTCCCTAAATATATAGTTTTACCTTCTTACGAATTACTTCTCCCTTAGTGTTGTACTTATGCTTTAGAACTAGCTTACTTAGGAGTAATAACCTTCCTTTTAGTACTCTCCCCCTTATAATAGTATAGGTATGAATTCTCTTAAGAGAAAGAAATTCTTTAAAGATAGCTTTTATCTAGCCAGGAGTATCCTCCCTTAAGGCCTAATCTAACTTAATAGTATTAAATGGTACTATAGGTGCTTCTAAGGAGGTAGTATTCTTAGCTTTTAGGTGTATAGCTTTTATAGCTATTACTAACTAAACTACTATATTATTAAAAACCCTTATATTTAGCAACTTTTTAGACCTTATTCTCTGCGCATAAGGAATATATATCGATATGCTTTATACGGGCATCCCACCCTAAGTATTATCTTATAGATTTAAGCGTCCCACTTAATCTTAACCTAGGCTTCCTACTTAATTTAAGCGGCCTACTTAGTCTTAACCTGGGCTTCCTACTTAGTTTAAGCGGCCTACTCGGTCACTATCTAGCCTACTTATAGTTCTCGCAACTAGAGTCTTTATTGGCGCGTTTAAGGTAATAGGGGGAGGTCTAGGTTAGTTTACGGCTTAGCTTATAACATAATTTAAGCGTCCTACTTAATTACTATGTCTTATAGCTTACACCTAAGGTGCTCTAAAAGGGAACCTATACTTATTCACTTTAGTATCTCTAAATAGCTTAATTGCTTAGGTATGTAGGTTTATTATCTTAAATTAACTACTCTCTTTTAATCCTATAAAGACGTAGTTAGGTCTTATTCTTAAGCGTATTAATTAGGTTAGTATAATACCTAAAGATAACTAAATTCTTTAAGTTAGGGACTTATTAGGTATATGCCTTATATAGTATAATAGCACTACTATACTCAAATTCGTTAAACGGAAGTGCTAAGGTTGGTACTTAATTCTTAATCTAGACGGCGTGTTCGACTATATAGTACTAGAGTTTAACTAGTATATTTCTTTAAAATAAAAGTGACCTTATTTTATAGTTAACTATATAAATTATAGGCTTAATCGCGCCATTGTATAAGTGCTTATATGGCGGGTAAGGTTTAAATTTAATACCTTAGGGTATTAATTTATCTTAAAATCTGCGGCTAAACTCCCCCTTTTTATTATCCGCTTAAATTTATATAGCTTTATTGCTAGTGAACCTCTTTACCCTTACGATGATCTCTTTAATATACGGTAGTACTTCTTTGGTTTATAAGGTTTTAAAAGGAATAACTTAGGTATAGCGTGTAGCGTTATCTAGGGCTAGGAGGTAGTAGTTATAACCTCTAATTAATATACCAATTCGTCCCGTAGTATTAAGGTATAGTCCTTAACTAGGTATCTTTTTGCGCTTAGTTGTCTTCTTACTTAGTATTTCTTGCATCTTCCTAGCTAGATAGGCTTTGTACATGCTCTTACTAACTAGTACTACTCTCTTTCTAAGCTGCATACCTAGTAAGGAGTACTATAGCTTAAGTAGATTACTATAGTTTGTGTATCCGGTTCGGCGATGCTATAGTTTAGTATCTATTTTATTAACGTTTAATTATAAATTATATGCTTCCGCTGTTGCATTAAATGCTCCCTAAGGCTCTTATAGTACGTAGAGGTTATTCTTTATAGTGACCTTAAATATCGCCCCTAATTTATGCTGGCTAGTAGCTTAATTATCTATATTAAAGGTAATCGAGTAGCCTTCCTAAGTGAGAGTCCTTACTAAGATTAGCTTAATCGTCTTAAACGAAGGTATAAGCTAGATGTCTTTTAGCCTTAGGCTGCCAATTTAAACTTAGCTATAGCCTATAGTAGGGATAACGATTTTATTTATAGTACGGACCTAACAAGGTATATTCTATCTCTTTAAATATACTAGGTCTAATTAGTTACTAGTAAAGTACTTAGTTGCTCCTAAGTTAAGAGCCTAAGCTAGTAATATTGTTATAAGCATAGCACGTTTAGGGTTAGGGTTAAGGTTAAGGTAGATTAAATCGCTGTTAAATTCTTCCTTAGCTATAGCTATATTCCCTACTTCTTCTTCCTTAGGAGTACCTTAATCTGTCTTCCTAGCGTTATTAAATCGGAATTATTTAAGTAGGGGATAGTCTTTCTAGTAGTGACCTTTTTAATAATATACTTTACACTCGTCTCTTTCTGGTCGTCTTAGCTCTTTAGTTACTTAAGATAACGAGCTATAACGTAATAAGGAATAATTGAATCTACTAGTACGACCTCTGCCCCTTATTTAACCTTAACCTTAGTTTCCCCTTCTCCCCCTAGGTTCGTCTTTCCTCTCGTGTATAAGTATAGTAGTCTGTATAGGGAGAGCAGTCTCTTACTCCTAAAGAAGGGTAATACAGCTCTTAAGGTCTTGTTTGTCTTATAAACACTAGGTCTTTGCATTCTGCCACGTAATATTACTTAGTAGGGCTAGGAGGAGTTGTGTAACGGAACCTTGTAGCAGGTACTACAATAGGCTCGTTAATAGGCTAGGTGTGTAGGTAATGTAAATTAAAGTTAACAACGTAATAATAACTAGTGGAGTGGTTGCCTAACAGATTAACTCTAATTGTATTCTAAGAATTACTATAAGGAAGGAACTATCTAGGTAGGGACTAAGGGTCCTTAAATATATAACCGTACTCCTAAGAAATTCTTCTTATACGTGATGTATGTGTGCTCTATCTGCTTTATTATAGATCTCGTAGATTATATAGATTACATAGATCATATTATATAACTTATACTACTATTCCTCGTTATATAGTTCTACCGGCTCTATTCTAGACCGTGCTCTTATTAACCAACTAGCTTCTTTTAACTTTTCTCTAAGTAGTCATAATATCGTACTTAAAGCGTCCGTAATACCATCTCCCTCCTCTCTATCTTTGTCCTTAAAGATTCCTAATATCTCTAAGTCATTTACTAGAGGTGTAATGTCCGTCTAATTAATTTAGTTAATATTATTACTTATTATACCTAAAGCAATTTCTCCTTCTTCTATAGCTTGTTAGTCTCGTACCATTGCTATTATATTATTACTAGGTGAGATAATACCGTCTCCGTGTTCTTATTATGCGAAAAAGTGGTTAGTTTGCGTTGCGTTAGCGAGTTCTTCCTCCTAGTAACTGTCCTTTTATTTGGAGTGCACTAAAGCAAACATTTATTTATCTTATAATGTTTACTCTATCTCTAACGCTAAGTGTGCGCGCCCTATAACTTTTAATAGTTGTTAAGTTCCCTAAGTAATTTATTATAGGGTCTTATGTTTAATCTACCGCTGCGAAACTTAATAATAAGCTTTTAGTAGCTCTAGCGGAACTTTGTTGCTTTCGCGATGCTAAAGAGGAGGCTGCTACTGCTTAACAGCGCGCCCTTAACTCCCGTCTTGCTGCGTCTACCTAACTAATTTGTCTTAAAAAAGTTTGTAAGAAGGTCCGTTCTAAGGAGTAAAAGCTTATAAAATAAGGTCTATAGGAACTTAGTAATAAGAAAACTAACTCTCCTCCTATAAAGGGAATAACTCTAAATAGTTTAGCAGTTGCTCTTTCTAGGTCCCCCTTAGGTAACTTATTCTTTGGCAATCCTTTTTTATTAATATTATTTAACCTATTTTCTTCTAATACTCCTATACCTTTCCCCTAGCATTTTTTAAATTTTCTAGTGGTTTCTAGGTAGTCTTATTATAGCCTATTTACTTTACTTCGTACTATATTTTATTATTAATGTTCTTATAACTAATAATTCTTAAAACTTGCTATTTATCTTCTTCTTACCCTCTATACGTGTCTGCTTTGTAAACTAGTAGTTTAATATCCCTATATGCTAGTTCTAGCATTATAATATACTATACTAGATAGATCTTTATTTTAGCTAGTAGTTTTAACTTAAACGTAACCGGTAAAATCCTTTATATAATTTTAAAAGGTCCTAGTCTAACGTAGTCCAACTTTTTGCTTAGTTGTTAACTTTTAAAAAAATTTGTATAGTAGCTATACTTTATCTCCCTCCTTAAGATCTAGTCCCTTAGATCTCTTAGCATTATAGTATTTTTTCATTCTTTGCTATACTACCTTAGCTGTCTCTATAAGGTTCTTATAAAGATTTATTAAAGTCTCCATTCTTTACTTAGCTGTGCTACTTATCCTCTTTACTTAATATAGTAATAGCAATATTCTTAGCTTATATCTGTAATTCGCCTTAAATAGTAAAGTGCCTATTTCTTTTTGTGGTGTTATATTATATATAAACTATATAACTAGTAATAACAATACCTAATTATTCTATGCGTAATTAATATAGTGACTTAAATACTGCTCTAGTGTCCAGTTTAATCTTTCTGTTTAACCGTCTATCTATAGATAATATGCGGTAGAAGTTGCTGCTCTAACTCCTTATTCCGCTAAGAATACTTCCTAAAATACTGCTATAAATCTTAGATCTCTATCTAATATAATCTTGCTTAGTGCTCCATATCTTATAAATACTTCTTTTATATAGATTTTAGCGATATCTTCCGCTGAGATTTCTTCCGTATAGGCTATAAAGTATCCCTACTTCGTAAGCTTGTCTATTATTACTAAGATTACGTTATAATCTTATCCTATAATAGGGTCTCTTAACTTTAGTAACTTAATAATAAAGTCCCATAATATAACCTCCTATGGTCTCTTAGGTATTTTAATAGGTTGTAGCCCTCTATATAGCTTATACCTTATTAGTTTATTCCTTTAGTAATCTAGATATTTTTTTATAACCTTCTATACTAGGTTCTAGATTCTATCAATAATATATTCCTCTTAGAGTCTTGCCACTAAGCCCGTAGCTCCGTTATGTCCTTAAGTTAGTCCTTTATAGAAATCTTTTATAAAATGCTCTGCTATGCTTCTTAGGATGTACTTCGCTTCTCTATACTTATATAGTATTTCTTCTTCTAGATATTCTAACTGCTCCTCTAGTTATACTTTAAAGATCCTTTATACCTAAAAGCTTTCTAGTATCTTATAGACTCTTTTTAGTTCGTCTTCTTAAGTTACTGCGATTTTCGGATAATTGTATCTAATTAACCTATCTATATCTTTTTGCAGTAAAGCCCCTAATAGCTTCTTATCATTCTATAGTTTAGCCTTTTAACTTAATGCATCGGCTCGTGTGTTATCTATACCCTTAGTATATTAAATCTTAAAATAGTATTTTATAAGCATCTCTACCCATCTAACCTATCTTTAGTTAAGTTCCTTTATTATTAAAAATCCTATTAGGTTCTTATAATCCGTCTTAACTATAAATAGTTTCTCTATGCCTTATAAGAATACTCTCTATTTCTTTAACGCTATAACTATACCTAATAACTCTTTATTGTAGATGTTATAGTTTAGTTCCGGTGGTGTCATCTTCCGACTATAGTACGCCACTAGGTGCTATCTATTTGGATGCTTTTATATAAAACATACTCCTAGTATAAAGTCTAATGCATCTATTTCTATAACCGTCTCTAGTCTTAGTTAATAGATCTTAAAAACTAGCTCCTAGGTAAATATCCTCTTAACTTCCTTAAATAGTTCCTGTTGTTTCTTTCCCTATACCTATAGTTCTTTTTTTTTATTAACCGCGTAAATAGTTTAATGTCCTTTAACTATTACGCTATAAACCTTTTATAGTAATTACAAAACCCTAGGAATAATCTTAACTGCGTAACGTTCTCTAGTTTTTACTAATTTACTATAGCCTTAATCTTTTTTAGATCTATATTAAGTTAGCCTAGTTTAATAATAAATCCAATAAAATTGGTCTTCCAAGTAAAGAACTTGTATTTCTTAATTGCTACTAGCATCTGTTCTTCTTATAGTCTCTTTAAAACCCATTTAACGTGTTCTCTATATTCTTCCTTAGTTATTAAGTAGATAATAATATTATTAAGATATACTATAACAAATTCATCTAAGTATTCTCTTAATATATTATTAATACGCTTCTAGAACGTCGCTGGCGCGTTTATAAGCCTAAATTATATAACTAATAGTTTATATAGTCCTTCCTTTAATCTAAAGGCTGCCTTTTATTTGTCGCCTTCCTTAATTCTAATCTAATAGTACGCCCATCTCAGATCTATCTTTATAAAGATTTACGCATTACCTATCCTATCTTAAATTTCGCTAATTAAGGGTAAAAGATACCTATCCTTTTTAGTAATACTGTTTAACTATCTATAGTTAATACACAGCCTTAGTTTACTATTTTTCTTTAGTATAAACAGTACTAGATAACCCACTAATAATTGTAATAGTCTAATATATCCCTTTTGTAAGTTTTCTTAAATAAACTCTTTTAATACTCTACCTTCTTCTTTAGTAAGCTTATAGGTTGGAAAGAACCTTAGACTTATTCTTAGTTCTAACTCTATCTTATAGTCCTATACTATATAATCTAACAGCTTTTTACTTTCTAGTAACTATAGTTTTTTGCCATACTTATGGTATCTCTTTAGTATATAGCTTAGCCCTTTTTCTATTTCTTCGTAGGTCGCTCCTACTTAGTACTATACTAACTTGGCTTATTATTATATTTTGCGCCATTAAGTATCTCTAATATTAACCTAACCTATAACCTAATCGATCTTTAGATTGTATTCTTATAACTAAGGCATTCCTAGTACTGCCTTATTATTCCCTAATGGTAATATATTAAAAGACATCTCGATTTATCTTCCCTTAATAGTTAACTAAATAGGTCCTATTTTAAGGTTAATAATACCTCCTCTATAGGCTATCAGATCTCCTAAAATTGTCACTAATAGGTAAGGGTGCTCCTTTTTTCTATGTGGTAACCCTATTCTTTTAACTGCTGCTAGCGAGATATGGTTTCTTATTGCTCCACTATCTATTAATGCCTTAAACTATTAATCTTACTATTTAATTTATCCTTAAACTATTAATCTTACTATTTAATTTATAAATTTAGGTATTATCCTTAAATTCCTTTAAGGGTCTAAGGCTCTACTACTAGTTTCCTCTAGTTCCGTGGGCCTCTACTTTTCCTAACTATTAGCTGCTTAATCCTATTTATACTTAGTCTAACTTAGGCTAATACTTAGTTCGCTTTTTATCCTTAATATACTATAGATAGGTGTTCTCTAAATATTCCCACCACTATTGTCCGTCTAGGTATTTTTCCATAAGGAATCTTTCTGGCTAAAGTATTAAGTCCCCTTATCCTTAAACTTCTATAGGGTACCAACTATATATATACTTAGTGTTTTAATATTTCGCCTTATCCGTTATTTAATATATCCGTATTAGATACTTCCGGTTCTTATTTTTAGGTACTCTATATATATTATACGCATTATCTATATATACTATCCACGATAGTATATAATATGCTTAGTGTCTTAGGTTAACTCTTAGCTTATCTTTATCCTTAAGTTTAAACCTTTCTTATATTAATTTAAGCATTATAACCTTATTTATAGGTACTAAGATTCATCTCTTGCTTCTCTAGTCCTCTAATTACTTCTTTAGATCCTTTAACGTTATAATTAAGGCTCCTTTAATGTAAGTTATAGCCTTCTCTATAATTAGGTGGTCTTAGATAACTTTTTTATCCAACCATATATAGAAATCTTCCCACTTATTATTGCGTTGTTATCTATACCACTTTTAGTATAACCCTTTAAGTATATACGGCTCGTCCGTAAGGAAATATCTTTTTATTACTGCGTTATAATAACCCTTTATGTGTTGTTCTTTAAATTTAGTTAGGATTACTAGATCCTCTTCCTATTCCAGTTTAATAAGCTACTTAGCTCTTAGTATGCCTATTCTAGGCCTATTAGTAATCCTTTATATAGGTGCTCTATCCCTTATATATCCCAATATGCTAGATCTCTTATCTAGTTTCTGTTTTTGCTATAAGGTAATTCTAGCCCTAAATTCCTCTATGGTTTCTTTCTTATTACGTCTTATAAGTAGATCCTTAAAGTCTTCTTACTTCTTAATCTCGTTAATAGTCCTTATTTATGTACTAAAATCTTAGTCCTATAGGATTCTTAATCCTAAGCTTGCTTCTAACTTAAGCTTAGCTCCCGCCTTAGTTTAACTAGGTATTTATAGTATTCTTATTTTATCTTAAGAATTTTAAATCTTACTTATCTCGTCTTAAGAATCTTATGCCGTTAGGAACTCTTATCCCTCGCTTATTCGTATATCTTTAAATTAAGCTGCTGCCCTACTCTATTGGTTTTCGTCTATTGTGGGTCCTTAGGTTCGCCTTATCTTGTCTTAAGAATCTTAGGCTTTTAGCTTTTTACCTTTATTAAGTGGTAAATTAGCACTAGTAATTGTTTGCTTGCTTAATCTCTATAAGATACTCTTCCTTCTATCTTATAAAGTAATGGATGCCGTATCCAATGGTGTTATAATACCCGTTACTAAACCTTGCTCTATAGCGGTCTTAGTCTTATCTTTAGTTATAAATTCTTTAAGTTTTATATGCTCTTAGTAAGCTGCCTCTATTGCCTTATTGTCTATAAATGTTTCGCCTATATTAAACTCGTTGTCTTTAATGTCTAGTCTACGCGATAGTTTATTAGTTCCTCTACACTCTATAGGTTTTAGCTCCTATAGCCAATAGCTTGCGCCGTACTTAGCGTCTTTATAAATTTAGTATATGTTATTATAATAAAACGCGAAACTTCTAATTAAACACTCTTTTATTCCTTATAGTACACTGTTATCCTTCTATACATATATGTCTTTTGCTATTAGTCTAGTTCCCTTTATTATATAGTAATTCTAACCATCTTTATAATCCCTCGCGAAGTAACCTTATTTCCCGCAATTTATATAAGCTCCGTTTTTAAACTATTAACTTTACTATAGAGTTCGCCTAAACGTCTTCTGCTACTAAGATCCCTAGTTTAGCCTCTGCTTCTTAGTCCTATAATTACTAGATCCTTAATCCCTAGGTTTTTATAGTTTCTTACTCTATCTCTTATAAGCTTCTTTAGTACCACTTAGGTTTATTAGCTCTGCGCCATACCATAGTTTTTAACTTAGCTTTAGTTATTACGCACTCTGCGTCTTATATAACTATAGAACTCTATCCTAACCTCTTTTAGCCTACTCCCTTTAATAGATCCTATTATTAATCTTTATTACTTAATCTATTAAATCCCTTAGGGTATCCGCATCTTCTATTAAAATAATTACGTCCTAGACTTTAGCCTTAAGTCCTTATTTATACTATACTATAAGTGCCTTATTATTTTACTTAACTTATATAGCTAATGTTTAAAACTATATTATATACTTAATTATAAGGTTTATTACGTAATATCTTAGAGTTTTCTTTCCACTGTGGTTACTACCTCTAGGTCTCCAAATATTTATATAAGTTACTCCGTAAACCCTTCCCAACTTAAGAATATAAACCGCACCTCCTAATTAGTAGTCGTCATTCTATTTACTTATATTTCCGTAAAATAGGGCTTAAACCACTTAAGTGCCCTTCCTAATAGGAATAGTCCTACATACGCTATTTAATCCATAGGTATCGGCAGTTTTACTCCTTCTTACGTAACCTTAAAGTGCATTTAC
>Ga0307515_10022768_pt1 | contig 11024 bp, 5 predicted proteins | sample 17_EM_MG_FD_194513 | JGI IMG/M metagenome (GOLD analysis project Ga0307515, IMG submission 194513) | Populus trichocarpa ectomycorrhiza microbial communities from riparian zone in the Pacific Northwest, United States - 17_EM | ecosystem: Host-associated > Plants > Roots > Unclassified | place...
AATCAGAAGTGCCTTGTTTTTTCATTTTTGGAGATTCATTGGTTGATAGTGGCAACAATAACCATCTTAAGAATAAGGGAAAAGTGAACTATCTACCATATGGGATTGACTTTCCCGATGGTCCAACGGGAAGGTTTAATAATGGTCGAACTGTGCCTGATGTGCTTGGTATATCCTAAACATATGCTTATATTTTGTCTTATTACTTGTTATATTTTAACTCAGATTCATCAATTCAAGGATTTATAACAACAATCTCAAACTTAAATGCTAGCTAGGCATATGTATAAATTTAACATTTTGTTTTAGATCATCAGTGATCTTTGTCTTTTTTTTTTTCCAGATGCTGACATATGATTTTTCTCGGAAGCTACTATACCTTTTCTATTCCATTTAATGTATAAGGTTTTAAATGATTTTTTTATATTGTTTTTCAATTTGTAAAAGTACAGATTCATTATAGTTAGGAGTAATTGGTAGATTCTAATATATTTAAAATGCAATTTATAGACTGTTATACGAGTAGTTAGGTCTTTCATAACATTTTCTTTATGATTTCATTTTATTTCATCAATGAAATTCAAATAAAGAAGTACATGTTGAATAATGATCATGAAGCTTTTTCATAACAGGTGAACTCTTGGGTTTCAAGAGTTTCATTAAATCTTTTCCAACAGCAAAAGGCTCACAAATCCTTGAAGGTGTTAACTATGGATCTGGCTACGCTGGAATTCGAGATGAAACAGGAAGACATATGGTAATTACAAGTTAAAATTATTTAATGCAATTTAAAAGTGTTTTCACACAAAAATAATCATGGTGACTATAAAAGAAAGTTTTTTTTTTTTTTTTTTGCAGGGCGTTCTTGTTTCTTTCAACAAGCAAATAGAACATCACCAAGTTACCATGTCTCGCATTCATCATATACTAGGAAAAAACCATTCAAACTACCTAAAACAGTGCTTATATTTATCGATGATTGGCAATAATGATTACATTAATAACTATTTTCTACCAAAGTATTACAATTCAAGTCGTCATTATACCCCAAAACAATATGCTAATGTTCTTGTTGAAGAATATGCTCAGCACCTAAAGGTTAACAACTATATATTGATTTTATGTTAGTGAATATCTAATTGATCTTATTTACTTTTGTAAGTTAAACATTCTATTGTTTCTTCAGACTCTCCATGATTTTGGAGCAAGAAAGTTGGCTATAATTGGAGTTGCACCAATAGGTTGCACCCCAAACGCCACTGCTTACTATGGCACAAACGGCTCTCTCTGCGTGGAAAAACTAAACAAAGCAGCAATTCTTTTCAATCAACTTCTTAAATTGCGTGTCCAAGATTTAAATAACAAACTAATTGGCGCAAACTTTATCTATTTGGAGATTTATGAAATTATATGGAAATACATCAACGTTCTAGGTAAAAGTGTTTTTTATTCTATAAATTTTATACATGATGAATTTGTGTATTTTCTTAAATTCTTCTATTTATATGTTTTTTAGAATAATATTAATAAATGTTTTATTTTATGATATGAAGGTACAAGAGGTTTAATCAAGAGTTGTTGTCAAGTGAACGATTATGGTTTATGTATTCCTTCCAAACTTCCATGCCTAAATAGGAATTTGGCATTGTTTTGGGATTCCTTTCATCCTTCCGAGTTCTTGAACTTAATCACTGGAACAATTTCATACAATGCTTTGCGGACAATACTATAAAGCTTTAAAGTGATTAGCTATGCATGTTTCGTTGTGATGATATGTAACACTATATGGCCTCTTCAGTATGATAAGGAATTCAACTTGCAAACGTAGAAACTTTCACACTGGTAGTTGTATATCATTTATTTTCTTATTGTGATTTGTAATGTAAAATGTTAAAAAAAGTAAATGGAGAGTATGTATGTGAAAGTATGATGCAACTCTATTTAAGCTTGTCTCATGTTTAATTTAATGGTTGATCTTTTTCTCAATTGAAAGATCTATGAGTCTAAACTAGTGACCCTCTACCAATGGACTGTTAATATAAATTCCAACAGTAAAACTGTTAAATTTAATAATGATTGTTCAATAATTGTAATGAAAATAATAAAAAAATAAGATAATATGGAGTTGTTTAGTTGGTTGAGTAATGTGTAAACACATTTTGGGTTTTTTGCTTCATCAACATAATTTATTTTGCTTCCTTAAAATTATCGCTTGCATAATGGTGAAATTTAAGTTGTTTTTAGATTAAACAAAAAAGTGAAGAGTAATTCTTTGGGTGTAAGTTAGGATGACTCTTTTGGAAAACAATATTAAAAAAAAGCCTAACAACAACATGTAATACTTGTTTTTGTATTGTTTTCTTCCAAACACTAAGGAGGTTATGATAGTTGCTTGACATCCATCCTAAAATTTCTATTTTTTTAGGTAATTTCTAGTTGAATATAATTGCTCTGTGCTTGAAATCAAAGAAATTTACTTCACTTACACGTCAGAATCAAGAATGCTTAGAAAATTTAAATTTTTAAAAGTTCTAAAAGGTTCAAAGTAGAATCATCAATTATTTTTAAAACCAAAAGAAAGAAAAAGCTATCTATTAATTCACTGCTTTTCATATTTTGATCATATGACTCCATTCTTCCCAACGAGAACTTGGTATTAAAGATCATACGCTCAAGACCATAATGTTATTCCATGTAACAATTAACATCTTTTTTTTGACATTTACAATTAGTGGGATTTCATGTATAAACTCCTTTGAACCTTGTAACTGGTCTTTCATAGTTTGAGATTGATTATGTGAAATCACACCAATCCTTTGATCGATGGGAGTCCATTTAGTTTGGTTTTTACAAAAAAAAAAAGCTCAACAAAGGGCAATCCACAACAATTATTTACACAAGCTATCAAGGATGGGATTTGAACTCAAGATATCTCTAGTCTTTTATCATTTGTGCTAGCTCTGTTGGCTTTATAGAACATCTAACTAAGCAAGATGTAATCTTCTCTCTAGCCAATTAAGCCATAAATGGATGTCATAACTATTTGTAACTCATAAAATAAAATTTTTTAGAAAGCTATCTATGACTATCATAAGAGGGAAATTATTAAATGTTGTATGTGGTTGGAGAATTCATAGGTCAACTTCATAGGTAAAAGCTTAAGAAGATAGTGTGGAAGGATAAATACACATTGTTGTTTTGATAGACATAACTTTAAATCTAGGTGTCTTATTGATGCAAATCATACAAGTTCAAAAAGCTTATTCAAGGATTCACATTGTTCCATTTGAGCTTATTTTTAAGATCAAAATGCATTTTAAAGAACTATTTTCAAGACCTTTTTTATTCATATTTCTAAATCTACCTTAGATTGCTCTTATTTTAAAAAATATAGCTTAATTTCCTAATTATCTTCCTTTTATTTTGGTATTGATTTTGGATTTTCTGATAATTCTTTTTATTTAGCCTATAGTTTACTACAATAGATTATTTAAATTACTATTTTGGAGCTTGAAACTCAATTATCTATTTAAAAATGTATAGACTCATGCGTTTTTTTTCTAAAATTTATTATTTTTGTCTTTTTGACATTTTTACATGCAATAAACCTCATTTCTTTGCTATATGTTGTGTCAAGTGTTATTCAAATTGGATTGAGCTAACTAATGGATAATAGGTATCACCCATACTGGTGACATTGATTAAGGGATGCATATCAGGAACATCATGAAGGTTTTTTAAAAGGCATAAAAAACCCTAAGTGGTCGTGATTAGGGTCCAAAGTAAAGGTTTGACCAATTAGAAAGGTCACTTAATGAAATAACAAATCAATACTAATGAAATAACAAATTGATACTAATGAAATAACCTAGGTGGTGGTGATTAGGGTCCAAAGTAAAGGTTTGACCAACTAGAAAGGTCACTTAATGAAATAACAAATCAATACTAATGTTAGGGTAGAATATTGAGATTTGCCTCGCAACACATTTAAAGCTAGACATGTACCTATAAACCAAACCCATGTGTTTTCTAGGCTTCTATAAAGCATTTTGGTAGATAAACAGTTGAAGAATGTTATTTTTCTCGATATGGTGTAAAAGATAAAGAAAAGTGAGATAAATTTAACCATCATTCTAATCCGTTCCATTTAAAAATTGACACCAACCATTTTTAGTGTAGATTTGGAAATAAAAGATTTTATTTATTGATTTGATGATTGTGATAGGGTTATAGATTATACATGAATATTGTTGTTACTCATTTTCGGACCTCATGTGCTGAAGATGGTGTGTACCCTTGTTGAACCAAGTGCAGGAGTGTAGCTTATGTTTGCTGGAAAATTGACAAAAACGGAGGAGAAAGAAATATTTTTTCGAACCCTGTTTGAGTTGTTTTCTACTCTTTTTATCCTCCCCCTTTGCTGCCAAAAGCGTTAGGTTTCTTAGGCTGATAAGGAGTCTTCATATAAATCCCTCAGAATTTGCATTTTAAAAAACATATTCTGCTGCTATCGCACTTTTTTGTTCCAACTTAGGCTCTGATTCTGACTTGGTTTGGTACGACATCTGACCATCCTAGCTATATTTTGTCACTCATGACATGTTGAAAAATTAACCTACACCTTTATTGGGTCATAGGGATTACTGTTTTTAGGGCAGACTCTAAGTCAAATTTGGATGTTAGGCATCGTCAGATCAAGAAAACCTTTTTGACCAACCAGATTCCTGCCAGATTCTGTTATCTAAAATAATTTTATCTCACTTTGAATCCTTCATCAAAGTTGTAATCTGGGATACGTAAATGAATTTGGGCTTTTGAATTGCATGATTTTGATATCATAAGCTCAATATATTCCTGTTTGAAATCTAGCGTGAAAGCATAGAATCCTGCCGTGAGAAGGTTTCCTGCCGAGTTTAGTTGCAATTCTGTTCTTCAAAATAAATTTATCTCATTTTTTATCCTTCATGAAAGTTATAGCTCTACAAGGGTAGATGAATTTGAGACTTTTGAATCGCTTGATTTCGATATCAAAAGCTCATAATATTCCCGTTTAAATTTCTAACATGAAAGCAGAGAAAACCTTTTTGACCAACCAGATTCCTGCCAGATTCTGTTATCTAAAATGATTTTATCTCACTTCGAATCCCTCATCAAAGTTGTAGTCTGGGACACGTAAATGAATTTGGGCTTTTGAATTGCTTGATTTTGATATCATAAGCTCAAGATATTCCTGTTTGAAATCTAGCGTGAAAGCATAGAATCCTGCCGCGAGAAGGTTTCCAGCCGAGTTTGGTTGCAATTCTGTTCTTCAAAACAAATTTATCTCATTTTTTATCCTTCATGAAAGTTATAGCTCTACAAGGGTAGATGAATTTGAGACTTTTGAATCGCTAGATTTCGATATCAAAAGCTCATAATATTCCCGTTTAAATTTCTAACATGAAAATAGAGAATTCTACCGCGAGAAGGATCCTGACCCGAGTTCTGCAGTAAAGACTCTATTTCTGTCACAAGTTTTTTTGATTTGTTCTTAGGTCATACTTTCAGCCATATCGGGATGCTTGGCATTGTCAGTTTCTGAATTAGATTAGGAGATCCTTTTTGACCAACCTGATTACTACCAGATTTTGTTCTCTAAAACGATTTTATCTCACTTCAAATCCTCATCAAAGTTGTAGTCCTGGAAGTGTAGATGAATTTGGGCTTTTGAATCGCTTGATTTCAATATCAGAATCTCAAGATATTTCTATTTGAATATCTAAAGTGAAAGAAGAGAATCCTGCCGCGAGAAGGGTTTAGCCAAAGTTCGCGGGCCTGATTCAAAGGATTTTTTTTGGACCAAGGACTGAATTGAAAAGTGCTAAAATGAGGGATTTAATTGAAAAAGGATATTGGAAGTTGGAGAGGGGGCTGGATCATCATAAATGATGGGATTTCTACCACACTGAATAAGGAAAATCATGTTTTTGTGCAGCTATAATTCATAGGAAACAACAACTTTTGACAGCTGCAAAATGCCATAAAGAGAAAAACCTCACCATCATCTAATGGCTGGGATTTTATCCCTATCATAGATGGCTGGGATGATGTGTTAATGTTGGAAATAAATCACTAGAATCAGCACATAATCAATTAGAATATTGCAGTTTCCTCATTTGTATTATTTGGCTACAAATCAACTGGGATTTACATCCTAGATTAATGCATTGAATCTTTCCTAATAAGAGCTGTGTATAAAATATATATACGTTGTCTCTACTGACCTAAAGGGGGAGAAACAGAAGGAAAAAAAGGCAGACAGAGGCAAAACAAGAAGAAAGAAAGAGCATGAAAAACGAGAAAAGAAGAGAACAAAAAAAAAGGGGAAGCATGACAGAAAAGAGGAAGAAATGGGAGAAAAAAGGAGGAGAAGAGAAAAAAAGAAGGAGAAAAAGAGAGGCAAGCGGCAGGAAAAACAAGAATGAGCAAGAGAACACAGACTCCACTAGCACATCACAACTTTAACGTCATTGTTTTCGTCCATCAGGAGGCACGCGTGAGCTGTTTCTTAGTCTTTTGTTTCATTTCCTGCAAAACAGGATCTGCAGGTGTTTCTTCCCTAGTGCTCCAGCTGCGGGAACTTTAGGGACCCTCTTGTTCTTTTCTCTTCTTACGCCTGCTGGAGGAAAGGTTAGTCGGCCATGACTTTGTCTTTTTGTTTGTAATAAAGCATGCTTTCCCAATTTCTGTTTTGTTTCTCTCTGTTGGGGTGGTGAAATGAATAAAGCAGTTTGTTTTTAAGGTGAGGAAATAATGGGGTTGTGAGGCACAGACATAGGGGTTTGATTTCAAATTTTCAGTTTCAGAACTTTGGCTCACTCATGCATACGAGTTTATTCCTTTCTAGTTACATAATTTTAAGTTGATTTGGCTTTGAACAATTTTTGTTACAATTTTTTTTAAGTTTCTTGTAATTCTTATAATATGTATGATGGCTTGCTGCTTTCCATTTTGATGTTTACGTCTAATTGTGATGTTTGCGTTTTGACAAAAATATAAAAAATGTTTTCTTGTGTGCTACATACGGCCAATACCTTGACATGTTTTGAACGTTTTTTATATATTAAAAAAAAATATTTGAAGTTTCGAAAATGTGTTTTGGCATGGATTTCTTAAACACAACAAAAATTATTTTCTTGCATTTCTGGATTTTACAACATGTTTGTAAAACTCCAAAGGGTATTGACCAATATTCCAAAAAATATAAAAATCTTATTTTGGGAAGAATTCATCTATTTTTTATCGTTAATGTTTGGATGAAGAAATCCTAAAGGAATGAATATCCAAAATATTATTGGAAATAACTTCTTATTATTGACTATTAATATTTGGATAAAGAAACCCTAAGTGGTAAATATCCAAAATAATTTTTTAGGAATAATTCATCTATGATTCACCTTTAATGTTTTGATAAAGAAATCCCAAAGGGATGAATATCCAAAATATTATTGGGAATAACTTGTTATTATTCACTGTTAATATTTGGATAAAGAAACCCTATGTGGTAAATATCCAAAATAATTTTTTAGGATTAATAAGTCATCACACATCCTTTAAAGAAGGCTTAATTATAATCGAGGACATTTCAATTTTTTACTCCACGATTTACGAACCGTGAGAGTATGAAACACTAAGGCAAAAATAGGCTTTTAAAGCGCCCTAAATTTCTTTAGATTTCTAAATTTTTGTCCCTTCTCCTTACGATTTACGAGTCGTAAACTCTTGAAATACTAAGGGAAAAATGAGCTTTTAAAGCACATGGTATCTCCTTGGATTTTTATCTTAATAAATTTAGTTTGAATCAAACTTAGAAAAACTAATGGGATTAGAAAACACCAACACCATAGCAATTATAAGGCAAACCAAACACCAAGCAGTTTACCTTAAGGTAGGGCGTACTAGGAGTGCTAAAACCTTCCCTTTACGCAACCAGTCCCTTGCTTTAGAATCTCTGAAAGACCAGTTAGGTTTCCTAGTGATCAAAATACTAGGTGACGACTCCTTTATTCCTAAATAAAAAAACCCGAAATAAATCAAGGGTCGCCGCTCCGCCGCGCTCCACCGTGAGCATGCGACAAATATCATAAATAAATGTGGCACAAATGGTTGTAATTAGGCTAAAAGAGGAATGTTTTCCTGGTGTAGAAGGGTTTAAGGTGATATTGTCATACAAGGTAGGTTATTTTTTATTTTTGGTTTTAACTAGGAATATGTTAAGAGATTGATTCCTACCCTTAGATTTTGAATAATATTTGTCTTTTAAATATTAAAAGTGTACTTGGGATAGAAAAATTGTTCATGAATACACTACTGACTTTATAAATATGATAGAGTGCAACTAGTTCTAAGAGATTGAGGGCCAAATAGTTGCTATGTTTTTGGAAGGTTTGGATCCTGCTATTAGAGATAAATTGATGCATAGATGGTGCATACGCTTAATGATGTGCTAAACTTAGCTTTGAAAGCATATATACTATTATAGAAGTTGTAGTACAATAGCAACTAATTTGAGCCAAACCATAAGAACTAGTAAGTCAAGGCTCTGAATGGTAAGACTATTCAAGAAACCTAATAAATTCCCATTAGTAGGCTACTAAGAAGGATGACATAATGGTAGAAAGGTTGAATAAACTTCCTAAGCTAGCCAACCCATACACAAAGCCAATAATAGGAAATTGTTTAAAGTGTGGTAAACTAGGACATTACTTGATGATAATCATAAAGCGATATGGTAGGATCCATTACATCTATCAATTTGACCTATTACAAGGACAACATCTAAGAAAATTAATGACACAATTAATGGGCTAATTCAAGATATATTTGAGTTTATTTCCTACAAGACTTGTGGATTCAACTTGATTTCCTACTTGCACGCAGAATAGTCTTATTTTTAAATGTGTAGTTTTATATTAATAAACATAACTTTCGATCCAATTATTGGATCGGGCTAATATTTATCCAGAAGATTCTAAAAGCCTTGTTTTCTATGAGGTTATTTTTTTTATGATCAGGCATTAGAAAAGGCATTCTGATAAGGACTAGAAATTACTATCTAGAATTTTCCATATTATTCTAATTTATTTATTTATTTTTATTTAGAGTTTTTTTTTTAAAAAAATTTAGCCTTGTTTAGGATGTTTTGCCTAGCATAATTAAATAGAGTTATTTAGCTTGTATTTAGGATGATAAATTGATTATTCAGAATTAAAACTTATTTGTGAGAGTATTCTTCATGAAACTTTTAGATTTTTTCAAAGATTACTTCTTTGGAATTCATCCTTATACATTTGGTTTTTGATTTATTATAATCAACAAGTTAGGGTTTTGAGTTTATTTCATACAAAATGAAGGGTGAAAAGCCTGAAAAATCTGACAAGTGTTGAACTTTGAATCGTGACAATACATAAATATAGCGTTTGGGGAAAAATCTTATAGAACGATTTTTTCAAGTGGTATAATATGGATTCATCAAATGACAATTGTACTCTAAAGCTTGGACATATTAAAGAATACAACATTTAAGTACAGTATGACACCTGAGTTGTGAATATAGATTTGCTGAACTATGTTAAATTTTTGTTTTGCAAATTTGCTCCCTTAACTCTTTACTCTAAGTACTTTAATTATATTGTTTGTTATTACATTTACTTGAAGTAATTTTATTAATTGTAAAACTTAGTAATACACATGATTCACCCCCTTCTAATTTGTTAAGTTGCTTTAATCTTTGAACAACATATTTTACTTTTAATCTTTTGTGCATCTATTTAGGAATATCAATAGACATCCATATGTTAGGTTTTTCTATATTAATATCCTACTTATTACCCATCAAGTCAAAATTTAGATATATATACCTTATCCATCGAGTTTTTGATATCCATATGGATATCCATTGTCCTACTATATATCGGGTTAGGTATAGTTCGTATTTGATAATATTCATACAATATTTATTACCCATCGGATAAGGTAACTATCTAAAAAATCCACTAATTCAAGTCGGTTTGAGTCAGTATCCATCGGGTTCAAATTAAATTGCCATCTCTACATTTATTAATAATGATTCTCATCTAAAATCAATTTATTTCCATTTTATTTCCTTTTCTGGTTATTCCTTGCAATATTTATTATTTCTTAATATATAGTCACACATATGGTTTTTTCTAATTTAGCAACACTAAACATGAAAAAAAATATGACAATGATATATAAATCATTGTATCATGATTTTAAAATAGGACCTATTTATACATCCCACTAATCCAATAATCCATGTATATTATCAGAGTTATTTCTTTTCATTTTTTCTTGTTGTTTAGCATTACTATTGTTTTTCCTTCTCTATGTGTTTTTTACTTTCACTTGATTTTGATTTTGTCCAAAACAATGATTATTTGTACTTATAAATTGAAATTATGTTTTTTTTTTTTGGTTTTGATATGGATATTTTTAGTCATATTTTGTAAAATTTCAAGATTTTACTTTCGGATCTAATAATTTAGTTTTTTAAACCTTCCAACATCTAGTTAAATCCCAATTTGGTAGCCTTAGAAATTTCTATTAATCTTATATATACTAAAATATAATCAAGTCCATTTTTATATTCTTTCTTTAATTTAATTGTTTCTTAAATAGTTGCTAAGGACATTTTGGATACAAAAGACGATTTTCATGATATTTGTCAAACTTAAAGAAATTTTCTTGTCCAATTTTTAAATTTTTGGATGGTGTTTGCCTTTAAAAAAATTGTTATAGCTTGCACAATAATTAAATGCCTGCAATTAGAAAGAGTTAAATTCATTAATGATTCCAGTGTTCCACAAACATTAAAAAGGAAACAAGTTTGAAGATGTTATGTCCAGCCCTAGTCTTCATAACTCCATTTTTACATGTTTTGTCAGCGAAGTTTCTTTAAGGTTTAATCTTTCAAGTTAGGAGATTATATGTACCACATGGTATCTTACATGTATTGTATTGTA
>Ga0307515_10022769_pt1 | contig 11024 bp, 6 predicted proteins | sample 17_EM_MG_FD_194513 | JGI IMG/M metagenome (GOLD analysis project Ga0307515, IMG submission 194513) | Populus trichocarpa ectomycorrhiza microbial communities from riparian zone in the Pacific Northwest, United States - 17_EM | ecosystem: Host-associated > Plants > Roots > Unclassified | place...
TTAATACTAAATACTCCTTTTCCTGTCAAACACAGAAAAGCCGTGAAACGGGAGGAAGAGGACTTTGGATGTAAAGATCAGTATTTCCTTGTTATTTTAACCTAGTCGAAGCCAAGCGAGGTGTTTTTCCTTTAACTCTTAGTTGCTATTTTTGTTCGTGCAAATGGCTGGCTGGGGATTCATCACACTCGCATCCAAATCTCAGGGCTTTGTTTCGGCACAATTTTTGGCAAAAATTATCCCCCTTTTTTTTATTATGTTGATATCTGTTTTTCTAGCCTATTAATTAAAGCATGAAATTCCCAATAGAGAGCTCTTTCCCAAGAAAGTCTATACATTTTTTCCATCCTCGATTCCCCACTAATCTTTGACATTGAGACGATTGCCCTATTAGTTGGGGAGAGTACTTCCGCAAGCTATAAAAAATGTGGACGATGAAGAGCGAGATTGAAGGATTTTTATTGGATTAGAAAGGACTTAATTGCAAACAAATTGGACTCGAACAGATTAGAGATTACTTGGGCCTCTAGTTTTGAGATTTTAAAAGTTCCTGGACCAATTTTGAATGAAGGCCTATTCATCTCAAACGAATGGAAAATTAGAGGTAACCTGGGCCTCTAGTTGAGCTACTAGAGGCCCAGCTAGGGCAAGAAGCAAGTATCCAATTGAGTAATGATATTTCTTAAAGACAAGAAATACATTTTCATGATGTTCAATGAAGCGGGGGCATATCAAAGAAGGCCATGATCTGGAAACACAGAAACTGAGTAAAGATTTATCTGCAAGTATCGAGAGGACTTCCACTATCATATCAGGTGGAAGATTTGTCCCTTCAACTCTCTGCTTTTTCTTCGTTGGAGGTTAGCTGTGAAATCATGTGATAGTCAAGAACCATTGTCAAGGTCATCAAGAACGAAAATTCTATATATAACAGGATTTAACAGCAAAGAAGAAGGGGAACCCAGAGCTCTGAGCTCTGGTTTTACCTGTAGTAGTTAGAGTGTGTTTAGTAATAGAAAACAGTTTTTTTTTCCTTTTTCAGTATTCATTTCTTTTTTCAGTTTTTCGTTTCCAATGAAAAATTATTTTTTTATTAGTTGAGAACAAAGATGATTTTTTTTCATGGAAAAAATATTAAGAAATATATTAAGATTACAACTATTTTTCATAAAAATCAAAACATCATAATATTTTATATTTGTGATAATTTAATTATAGAATATTAATTTTATCACTGTAAGAAAACTAGAAAATGCTGACGGAATATTTCATCGGTGTTTAAAAAAATATTTTGTTAGTATTTTAATTATCTATAAAAACCCGTTGCTGAAAAATATATTACTAGAGATTTTATCTCTGTTTGTATTCTCATCGGTAGTGTCAAATACCGATAGAATATTCGTGCTAAAAAATCAAAATCAGATTTTGTTGTCAATTCTCATCGGCAATGTCAAATACCGACATTTAAAATTTAGAATTAATATATTGTAATAAAATAAATATTAAAAATAACAATTAGTTATAAATTTGCACTAATTTATTATAATTATTGTGGGAATTGACTAGACAAATAGCAACGATATAGAGAAGATACACGGTCACACACACGCACACACATAGATATAACACTGTAAGAATTATGTAGAAATAACAGCATATATGTCCGGCCAATATCTACCATACGAATTATTGGTACAAAATATTCGTGAATGTAGCTGGTGGATTTATTATGTGGGTGTTGTCATGATTCCCCTGTCACTCGTTGCTAATGATCCACAGAGGGGCAGAAAATGCAAGATGCCGTGGCTGCTAATGGGCGAGAGCATCTGCCAAAACACAAATTGGTTTTACATGGGTCTTAACATCGAAAGGCTTAATTGTTTTTTCAGACCTGACGAGGAGAAGTTCTTTTGGACGGCAAGGAAGCCCGGCAGCCCGCCACCAGTATAAAGAAATGATCAGGCCACCTTAATTTCTTACTTGTATAATCCGCGAGGCTTTGCTCCGGCACAAAGAAGAACGAGATCGAGCCTAAAGATTGTGTTAAAGAGAGAATTCTTAGTTGTAACACTAAGATGAACTTTGATTGTTCTTCAATGAATTCCCTTCTCTGTTAACAGAGAACAGGAAATGTCTAACAACAGACTGCAGCTGACGTAACTGTCTACAACTCAATTACGTGCAAATCATTGATCAAAACACAGGACCACTTATTCAAAACTAAAACTACCGATTCTAATGGCGACACTGACAGATTGGTTTCAGACTTCCAGCTCGTTTATGCATTATTTGTGGTGGTGACCTAGTGGTGAGACAGAATGCAGGGGAAGTTTTGACATGGTTTTTAGATTAGTGCCGAGAGAGTTGTTAAAGAAACTGATCTCGATAGTCGGGCATCTAAAGAAAATTGATATTTGCAATGAAATAATTAATCTATGCTAAAGGAAGGATTGGATGTCAAAATGACTGGAGTTCCTATCTCTCTCTCTCTCTCTCTCTCTCTCCTCTCTTCCTGCTTCTTCCTTTTCTTCCTTACAAAGCCAGGTTATCCTTACCCCAGCTCACACCTCTGTGTGTTTTTCAGTTTATAGGACTGTGTGACACACAAATTTTGAGCCATATTTTTCTATGCTGAGTAGGCACCATATTTCTACTCCAATGGTTGTTTTATGTAAGTGGCAATTGCTAACTTCTTTACCAATCATAGCAAGCACCACAATCTCCATCAATGAAGCCGACTCCATTCTCCATATAAGAACCTGTTACTTTAAATTATTTTATTGGTGTTTTTTTACAAAGCAAATACACATAAATTGAGGTATAGGATGGGTTCTTTCCTTCGGAATGGAGAAATCCTAAGAGATTTATTCAGACAGTTAAGAACAGACAGCTAAGAAGAGAAAGGGGACGCCGAAGGCTAAGAAGCCTAATGAGAAGGGATCAGGCTACTAAGGAGTACTGCAGACATGGCTATTTACAGATACAGATCCTTGCTTTGGGAGGAGGGAAAAAAAAAAGGCTATACTTATAAGGTGGGTTATTAGGTTTTTCTAGGATCTAATTTTTTAGCCGTGCTACAGCCTACCTAAGCTTTTTTTGCCCCTCCGCCCGTGATCTCCAGGTAAGGAAGGAAATGAGCCACCATTCAACAAGGTTCACACACAAAAACATTCTTTACAACTTTTTTATATTTTCTCTTACTATACATTATTTTGTCTTCATATATTTACTAACTTAAACATTGAAATGTTTTCTATTCCTATAATATTCTTATAAGAGACTTGTTTTGCAAAACCTCACATTCAAACCAGCCCAAAAGGCAGCCTAAAAAGTCCATTCATGTATGAAGTATTTCTCTACATCATCAACAAGCTATAAAAAAAAGGGAATTTTTTCTTGACCTTTTCTTTTAACACATTTTCTGAATAATTAGGCTATGTTGCAGAAGTATCCCTGCTCCATCGAATCTGTTGTATCTCGGACGTGATCATGATTAAACGTGAAGACTTGTGGGCAGCAAAAGTCTATTGGCATGCTAACTGACAGACTGGTTTTTCCCCACAGTTTCAAAACTGGTTCTGATTACATCTTTCGCTTCTGGGCGGAATGCAGTTTACGCTGCAATCTGCAAAAGAACTTTGTAGTCTTGGCATTTGGGACACAAGAAAATCGAACATTGGAGAATATTATTGGACCAAACTGATCTGGACAGGATAGCAATTCCAAGCAACAGCAAAGACTCCGCCATTACCATCCTCAGCCTTGGGTAAGCGCAGTGTCCGTTGTAAAAAAAGATTTATCTGAGCTAAAAAATGAAGCAATTACAAGGAGAAATACGAAAGATTTGCAATGATTGTTCATAAGCAATAGCAAGGATGGAATTTTGTAGTTTGCTTCTACAAGGATAGGAACTCAAGGCAACGTGTAGATTGCAGAGTCTATCAATCAACTAAGTTGGAATCAGCAATTGTAAATTTGAATCCAGAATGACTTCATTTACTGATTAGCATTTTCAGTAACTTGTCAAAATTGTTAAATTGGAATGAGATGTAACACATGCTTTGCATATAAATGGAAGTCGCAATTCACAACTTTTATTCCATTCAGCTAGTGTGCTGTTTAAGGGTCTATATGATTCAATTAGCCAGTGTGCTGCTTCAATATTTCAAGTAAGGAATCAGACCTTCATTTTCCATTACTACATTCATTTGCAGCACTCAAGGTATCGATAAACTGACACCCATTTTCCCGACACTGATTTCGAACGAGGAAATAGACTCCAATTTATGAAAAATATAAATCCGAAACCATTCAGAAAACATTGCTTTCCACCAGTATGCTGGAAAGGAAGAATCGAATGAATGAAAAAGTCCATGGTTATTTAGCAACAACGATTCAAAAAGTATTGTAACCAACAAGTCTGAAGAACAAAGAGGAAGAAGATACATTAATTCTCCAATTCAATTGCAGTTTACATAATAGTAAACTAAGCAATCTCTGTATACCATGAGTTCTAAGATCCTTGATACCAAGTAAAATTATAGTCATGATGTGAGTAAGAAAAAGAAAAGTTTAAACATCGAATCCAAATCCATCCTGTTAACTCTCTAATAGACCGAATGATCTTCGAAGATTACCTTGAAGGTTTTCTTCTTATCTGTGCACTTGATTTCTTGATAGACTCTATCCTTTGGAGCCTGATCTGCTCTCTGAATTTGGCTATGAACTCATCAGCCTTCTTGTCAACATCAGGTCCTCCATCACTTGCACTGCTAGCAGCCGCTGCTTCTTTTTTTGGCCTTGCCGCTATGCCTGAAGCAAAAGAATTTCCTGCTATGTCCTCATCCCCCCCCTCCTCCTCAGTCCCTGATTCCTCGTCAGATTCCATGGCCAATTTCTCCACATATTCTTCTTCCTCTTCCTCTGGGAACTCCATGAAAGTTGACTGAGGCGTAAAAGTCACTCTTTCACGGTTCTGCCTATCAGTCTTAAATGAGGATTGATCAAATCCCACTGTCTTTCTCCCTATTCTCTCCATTGCACTTGCTTCAACTTGCTTCAATCTTTTTTCTGCATTGCTGTTGATTCTGTCATCAAATTCTTTCTCCTTCCTCGCCTCACCAAGCAAATCGTTGCTTCTAAATGTCTTAACTGACTTTGGCATTGTCAAGTTGCCACCCCTGTTCAAATCTTTAGGTTCAGTTGTGAAACTTCGCTTCAGTTCTCTTTCAAGAAAAGCCTCATCATGAATAGCACTAAAACTTGGTTTCATTGATGATGATTTTCGATTCATTGATGGTGGCGGGGGTGGTGGTGGTGGTGGAGGAGGAGGAGACCTGTAAATGCTCTTCTTCCTCACAAAATCCTCAGCACTTTTGCCTTGCTCCTCGGATGAGAAAGACGGTGAAGTAGAAAACTTTTTTGGTGAAGAAAATGAAGGTGAAGGGGACAGTTTCGGTGAAGAAGTTGCAGAACCGGTTCGTGCTGATCGAGGAACTTGGGAATTAAAAGACCTGTTGTATTCAAATTCCTCCGAGGAAGGAGGCAGATTATAAGGAGGAATATCTGCTTCTTCTCTCATTTCCATTCTTCCTGATCTTGATCTCCATGGAATTGGCGAAGGAAGCACAACATTCCCCTTCAGCTTCTCTTCCAATTCCAGACAATCCCACCCTCCAAACTCTCCACCCTTCTGTTTACTCGAATTGCTTGAAAATGTTTTAGAACCTGTAGAATTAGACCTACTAATAGAAGCAGATCTACCAGTAGATTCTTTACCAGTTTCATCAACATCTGCGGCTATGACTCGTGATTTTAAGCTCCTAACAGGCAACAAGAGTGGTTTTTCACCAATTCTTGAGCTGGTAGCTCTCTGTTCTTTATCAAGAACGGAGTTCTGCTCCGCTACAACTACCACAGGATCATTCCTATAATATTGGTTACTCCACGTTTGGACCTTGGTCTCTCCGGACTTAGGTGAGCTATCAACATCATCATCGAAAACGGATGAAACCTGAAGGAATCTAGACACGTATGATTGAGCATTATCAAATTTTGACTGGTTGCTGCTGTTGTTATTTTCCTTTTCTGTTTCATCATTTCGCTTGCTAAACAGGCCATAAGAGACAGCTATACCAACGAAGACAAGGTGGAGAAACTCCCAACCTCTAGTGTTTAGAGTTTGGTTGATGAATTCAGGGGCTTGTGAAGGAAAAAGTGGGAGTATAATTAAAAAGACTGTGACTATGAGAGCTTTGTAGAGGAAATGAGTATAGTACTTGGTTGGATTTGCTTGTTTTTGCTGTTGGTATTTGGTGCAGTATGCTGCATCTGCCATTGAAGAAGAGAAAGGAAGGAGCAAGAGAAGATCTTCTGGTGATTGTTTGCTGGTGTTAATTCAAAGAGAAGAGGAAGAATAAGAAGTGGAAGGGAAGACTTCGGGGTGAAGAAAAAGTGTAGAACAAAGGGAAGATCAAAGAAGAAGCAAGAGGTAGAGAGGGACAGTGGAGGAATGTTTTGGGGAGGAGTGAGCAAATTTCAAGCTTTTAGACTGGATTGCTTTTAATGCTTCTTTGCAAATGATATAGCAATTAGGCGATGACTGTTGCTTTATTCTCGATCTGAAACCTTATTTTTATTTCCAGGCTTTAGCATTTTGTTGACTCATCATGGTGCCTCTGATGCTTTCCTTTTCCAATTTTTATCCTTTGCTTTTCTGGGGAAAGTAGCTGATCCCTCCGGGATTGAGTTGAAATGGTGAATAACCTTAAGACTAATGTGGGCTGAACACCTAAGACTTGGAGGTCTCGAGTAGGGACTAGAAACAATCTTATTATGGAAAGACGAAGGGAATATTTCGTGTCTGCGGCCAGGTGTTCTACAGAGTTAGGCACATTAACGAAGTCAAAGTGGATCGATCATTGAAGAATGCTATCAGTTATAGTTTCTTTTGAAGTCATTGAATCTAAGTAATTCTATATAAGAAATCTCCTCAATGATAACTTTTCCTCTTTTTTTTTTTTCACAGTGATGTCATATATATATATATATATATATATGATGCTATATACAAAATCTAAGAATAGAATAATGTTGAAATTAATTTGTTTCTAAAATATTTTTGATTGTTAGTAGAATCACTATGTGTTCATACAATATCTCTGAATGATTCTAAATTTACAACTTATGCCAACACCAAATTTCTAATGTGCAACTTGTGTAGTGAGTTGTAGAAATTGTTACTTAATATGGCTGTTGTAAGAATATTTGCCAGTTGGTTTTCGAACCTCACGAATGGAAACCAACTAATTTTAGTTTTGAAATTTTATTTAATGAAGTGTCTATCAATCTCCACGTGTTTAGTACGATTATGCCAGATAGGATTGTAAGCAATAGCAATGGCTACCTTGTTATCACAGAACATGTCCATCTTGGAGGTAGGTGCAAAGCCAATTTATGTTAGAAGTCTTATTAGCCATATAAGTTCACGAAATCCTTTATCCATTCCTTGGAACTATGCTTCAGCACTCGATAGTGCCACTACCTTTTGCTTCTTACTTTTCCACGTAACAAGATCCCCCCCGATAAACATGAAGTAGCCTGAGGTGGATCTTTTATATATGGTATTCCCTGTCCAATCTGTGTTTGGTTAACTTGAAGATGATTATTCTTTACAAACATAAATCTTTTTTCCAAAGAGGATTTTAAGTATTGCAAAATCCAAATCATTGTCTTTATGTGGTCCTTACTAGGTTGGTGCATAAATTGACTTCCTACACTCACTGTGTATGCAATATCATGACGAGTATGTGAAAGGTAAATAAGTTTCCCAACTAATCTCCAGTATCTTCCTTTGTCTGTTGGTATTTGGCTTGGATACTCCGTGAGCTTATGATTTTGAATGATTGAAGTGTTTGCTGGCTTGCAATCTAGCATTCCAACATCACATAGTAAGTCTAATATATATTTTTGCTGAGATAGAAATATACCTTACTTTGATCTAGCAACCTCCATTCCCAAGAAATATTTAAGTTCTCATAGATTTTCCATCTTAAATTCGGTTGCTAATTGTTTTTGGAATTTAGCAATTTCCCTTGTATTATCCCTTGTAATGATCATGTCATCTACATATACAATTAAAGTTGTAACTTTACCCTTTTGATACTTAAAAAAATATTGTATAATCTGAATTACTTTGGCAAAAGCCATACTTCTTCATTGCTTGATTGAATCACCCAAACCATGCTCGAGGTGATTGTTACAAACCATATAGTACGGGCTGTAACTTGCACACAACTTTAGTTTTTGAAGATGTTGTGTAGCCTAAAGGAGTGTTCATGTAGACTTCCTATTCAAGGTTACCATGAAGAAAAACATTCTTTACATCTAGTTGATGTAATGGCTAATCAAGGTTGGTTACAAGAGATAAAAGAACCCTGACTACATTTAATTTAGCCATTAGTGAAAAAGTTTCTCGGTAATCTACACTATAGGTTTGGGTGTATCCTTTTGCAACTAGCATTGCCTTGTATTGTTCTATAGATCCATCAACCTTATGTTTAACTAATAAGACCCACTTGGACCCAACTGTCTTCTTTCTTTGGGGTAGTGGAACTAAGGTCCATGTTTAATTCTTTACTGGTGCCCTTATTTCTTCTTCTAATGCTTTCGTCCATTTGTGTTCCATTAATGCTTCCTGAACTCTAATAGAAATATGACATGCAAAGAGCTCATGTGAAAAAGTCTTGAGAGGCTAAGGTAATTTTTTGATGGAAACATAGTTAGCAATTGGATACCTCGACCTTCTTTCTTAAATGTTTGAAGAATATCTATTTGGTGGTTTGCCTTGTTTATGCATAAAAGGTATACCCAGTAGAAGTATTCATAGTATTGATAATTGAAGGTGTGCCAATATTAATTATATCAAGAATATTCTTAGGAGTCGGGCCTGCAAGTACTAAGAGATGCCAGAAGGGGTTCTAACTCTTCTTCTAATGATGTAAGTTTAGTTTCTATAAGTTCTTCCCCTTATGGCTCCTCTTCTGATGGCGTGTCAATCTGATTTTCAAACCATTCAAAGGTTAGCCACTTCAACTCTTCATCTAGTATCCCCTCTGAAGAGAATTGGATGATGAGGAAGTGTAGAAAAAGGTAGACTCTAGAAAAGTGACATTCATGGTCATATATGTACCCTAAGAGGTAGGATCATAGTAATGATAGCCTTTTTTATGCACAACATAGCCCAATAAGAGGCATTAAACAGCACAGGGGTCAAGTTTTGTATGTTGGTTCTTGGAAAAGTGTACATACACCGCACATCAAAAAATACAGGGTGAGAGTTTGAGAGTAGTAAGTAGAGAGATCAAGGTTGATAGGGATTATAATGGGGTTTGGAAATTTAAACTTTGGATGGAAGGCGATTGATCAGATGAAAAGTAGTTGTAACTGTATTAGGCTAATGTCTTGTGAGAACACGTGCAACGAGGAGGAGGGCTCAAGAAGTTTCAAGAATATGTTTATTTTTCCTTTCAACTACCCTATTTTGTTGTGGTGTTTAGGGATATTGAGTATCATGGATAACGTCGTTGAGTTAAAAGAGATGATTTACATATTCTCTACCATTGTTAGAATGAAGAATTCGAATATGAGCAGAAAATCAAAGTTTGAATCATAACATGAAAGATTAAAAAACCTTAAATTCTTCATCCTTATATTTTAACAAATATAACCAAGTCATGCGTATGCAATCATAGACAAATGTCATAAACCAACATACGCCAGAGGAAAACAAGAGATGGTCCTCAAACATCGGAATGAATTAAGGCAAAAGAAGTATCATTTTTATTCATGCTTAACGGATAAGTGACCCTATAATTCTTGGCTAAAATAAAAGTATCACAATATAACTTATAAGTTTCTATAATGGAAAATAAATAAGGTAACATATGCTTTAGACACCCAAATGATGGATGTCTTCAATGACGATGCCATAACTAAAACTATCGAGTTTTGGAACTCAATAAACAAGACACATGGTGCGCTCTCCCAACATTGAAATCTTCCATGAAGTATATCCCTTTCTTAGTACCATGTCCAATTATCTGCTTGGTGAGAGTACCATCCAATTAAGGTTTGTAGTAATTTGGCTCACATATAGTAACTTGTGAGTCAATGAAGGAACAAGTAAAGTTGTATAATTAAAGAGAGGCAGGTAATAACATCACATATCCAACTCAAATCTCATGTGACAGGTGAGACCACTTTACTACCATTTACAATACTAGTAAATGATATTAATAGTGTCTTGCTTTTAAATGTTCTTTTTTTTTTTAGCTAAGAGTTCATGCCACTAATCAAAATATTCATACGGTTGGAAGCAATTTTCAAACGTGTGCACTTTTGTTCATTAGACGATGATCAGGTTTTACAGCCAAATATTCAATTATGTTTGAGGGTTGATCTGAAGGTCTTAAACTTCAGGCCTTTCAAAGAAAACACCACTTCTAGAAGAGCTAGTAGTTCATGGTCGCCTGAGTTCATCACCATTTGGTGAAGGGCTCCTCTATAGACATGAGCATAGGCTTGCTCTACAATGGGAAACACGTGTAACTATAGCACATCACTATGAATGTTGTCCAGCTTATCATTAATACCATCCAAGAATACATATACTCGATCTTTTTGGAGGACATTATTATACTTTTGAATGTTAGCAGTACATTTTATTGGATTTGGATGTCTACAAATGTCAAAACCCTTGCAAGTCAGTGTAGTGTAGCATTAAATAATGTTTCTTGATATGGTGAAATATCCATTGATTAATATTATTTAATAGCCTCTAGAATTTCATGGGAACTACTTCCTCTGGTAACGAATGCTAACCTGGGTGGACTTGAGTCGGTTTTTACGATCTCTTTTGGATTATATTTTTTTTTTAATTTTATCTTTCAATACTTTGTTTACTAGAAATTGAGATTTTTTTTTAATTTTTTCTGTAAGGTTATTGTGTTCTCATTTAATTGTTT
>Ga0307515_10022770_pt1 | contig 11024 bp, 15 predicted proteins | sample 17_EM_MG_FD_194513 | JGI IMG/M metagenome (GOLD analysis project Ga0307515, IMG submission 194513) | Populus trichocarpa ectomycorrhiza microbial communities from riparian zone in the Pacific Northwest, United States - 17_EM | ecosystem: Host-associated > Plants > Roots > Unclassified | place...
TTAAAACAATGCTTTAAACAAGTTACCGGAATTGACATCCACGTTTGAACCAACATGTTCGTTGTAAAATTATTTTTCAAGCATGTTCTAGAGAAAATTTACTAAATATTTTCAACAATTAAAAGTATTTTTTAACAATCTTAAAAACACATGCAGTTCATATCGATTTATGTATTGAAATCATAGTTTTAAAATCTGATCTGTTTGGCGGGTTGATTTGAAGTTGGAACTAGGCCGAATTAAAAAAAAACAGAGAAATGAAAAACTCGCTGTAACTCGACGGGTTGACCCGGTAAGACTCGGTTAAAAACCCGGTTATAACCCGTTGATTTTTATTTTTTTTATTAAATTAATATTGTTTTGATTTTTTTTAAAAAATTGACCTGAGTTTAAACTGGAGCCTTGAATCGAACCGGATTTAAGAAATAAATAAATAAACATTCTTATGTTAATTTTAATATCTGAACTTGAAAGTTTAAGAAATTGACAAATGTTTTAGCACCTGACCTTTTGTTTTAGAGAAAAGGACCTGAGGATGCAGTCCAGTTTCTAAATCCAAGTAGAGAGAAAAAAAAAAAAGAACAACAGCTCACCCCAAACAGGAGCATCAGATCTTCGCCTCCGGTTCGCTTCATATTTGATTCATGACTACCAATTGACTGCTCCCTCTCTGAGCGCACAGAGTAAGAAGTGCAAAAGAGAAAACAAAATAAATAAATAAATAAATAAATTTATTTCTCCTCTACGCAATGTTGAGAAGAGAACCATTTCTCTGCAAACTCATCTTTTTGCTCTTCTGTTTCGCTTCGCTCTCACTCGCTGACGAACTCAACGAGTCAGATCGGCTCGAGTTCACCGCCAACACTTCAATCTCTAACACCTCTCTCTCTAAACCTAGAGAAGGCAGTAGCTTCGCTGATATCATCGATAAAGCTCTCGAGAAAGAGTTCACTGAAAATGACCAAAACGAAGGTTCGTTTTTCTCGATTTTAGGGTTTAGTTCTTGTATTTTGAGTTGAAGAAGTATTAAATCACTCTTAATTCAGTTAACTATTGTTTTTGTTTTTTTGTTACTAATTAGTTCTTGAGATTTGTTGAGTGTCATTTTGGTGAATTGTACTTTATTGACGGTTGATATATAGAGGATTAGATCTTGCCTTCTTAGACTCATTTTCAAAATCTCAGAGTCGAAAACTCCATGGAATTTTCAGTTTAATGAGAAATTTTGCCCTTTAAATCTTATTCAATTTTAATTCTTAGGCTTGGTACGATGCTATAGTGACCTGCATTTTAAATTGAAGGTATATGACAATAGAGTAGAGTCGAACAATTCAATTTGTACTGGGATTCTGCTATGTTGGTTATTGTTTGCGCAAAAGACGAATCACCGGAGCTTTGCATGCTTATTTATAAACATCTAGCTAATCATGGTTCCTCCCTTACCTATTTTGTCTTATCGGCAGCAACTGATGCTGGAAGCTTCAACAACAGCGTCGCAGAACAGCAGGTTGGTTGTGTTTTATTCTTCTCAGATTTTGAAGCAACTGATTTAACTCTATTGAAGCAATTAGTTTATGGATGTAATAGGGATTTATTCAACACAAAATCAGTGATTGAGGCACAATGTAACTTAAGAAGTCAGATAATGCCGTTCTTTTTGTTTCTTTGCTATGGTTTAATTAGAATTCTTTAACTAATTCATGCTTTTATAATTCCTATGAATTATCTGAGATTCTGATCAAGTCTTTTCTAATTGAAAAAATGCACCATGACAAGAAACACTCGCAATGGTGGTGTTCTTCTCTTCTCTCGTATTTATTTTTATTGCTGTTTTAATTATTTTTTGTTCATCATAAATTTGATCAGTTGCATTAAAAAAGGTCTGCTTGATTTTGAGCTTCTATCTTTCCCCTTGTTTGAATTCATTTGGAACAAGTTTTTGCTGAACATTTCTTCTTGATAACTTTTGTGTTGCTCAGGCAGTTTTGGAAACTGTTGCCAGAGTTAAATCGAAGAAAAATGACTCGAAAGAGGAAAAGTATAAGCTTCTGTCTTGTAAATTAGTGGCTTTCTTGTTTAGTTTTTGATGTTTAAGTTGGTTTCTGCATTTACTTGGTATATATTGTTGCTGTATCATTTGAAACAATTCTCTCGTGAATCTCATTTTAGGTTGTTTAAATTTCAACATGTTTTCAATTTGGACAATGATAATGGAGCAGAAGATACCCCAACACTGATTGATCGAAAGGTATCATTGGTTCATTGGAAGCTTTCCGGAGTTGGTGGCATTATTAGTATTATACTTGCTAAATAATTGTTTGTTTCAGGATAATGTCTTCATTATATCCAATTTTAAATCAAAATATCCAGTGCTGCAGCTAGACTTGCGGTAAGTGTACTAATCTCTTATATGTGATGCATTTTATTTCTCTTACTCAGCTGGTAATCAATCTGAAATTGTTGCCTTGTAGATTGATATCAGATTTGGTTGTCGTCATTGTGTCTGCAACTTGTGGTGGCATTGCATTTGCTTGTGCTGGACAACCGGTCTGGTTATATTTGATCTCTGCTTAGTTCATGACTCACTGCAATGCTAGGATATAATTCAATGTCTGAGCATTGCATTTCGTTAAGTTGTACCATCTTATCATGCCACTCTTATATCACTGTTTCTAATGGTAAATTTTTGCAGGTCATTACTGGATACTTGCTAGCAGGATCTATTATTGGTCCTGGAGGATTCAACTTTGTCAGTGAAATGGTTCAAGTATGTAGCATAGATGTGCATTCCTCTGCCAGTTCCCCTAAAACATTTCTGAACAATTCTTTCTTTGCCTTAGTGCTCTACTTTAATATATTAATGAGACAGGCTCTGAATGCATAATGTAGCAGTAATAACAAATGGATTATTTTGTGAAGATTATTTTAGTCTTAAATCCTAAAGTTTTGATAATTCACCTTTACCGTTCACAGTTTTAACAGAGACTGTTCTTTACATCAAAAAGTTCTCAAATGATTTGAGGGTATTAAATATAGCTTTTGCAACCAGCAGTTAAATGATTTACCTCTGTCATAATTGCAGCTGTAAACAAGATACCATATTATCTTCTTATGATGTTTTGCCAACACAAAATAACAAATTTCCAAGCAATTGTTGCAATTTTGTAATTTTAATGGCATAGCTTGCCATGTTATTAATGTTAATTTTCTTCTACCAACTTCACAATTGACTTGTTTTTCATGCATGCATGCCAGGTTGAGACGGTGGCTCAGTTTGGTGTAATTTTTCTTCTCTTTGCCTTGGGCCTGGAGTTCTCGACAACAAAAGTCTGTTTTTTACTTTCTTCTTCTTCTTTCTTAATGATTTTTTTTTTCATTAAAATTATATCTAAATTTCATCTTCTGCAATTGCAGCTTCGAGTTGTCCGAGCAGTTGCTGTTGTAGGTGGCCTGCTTGAAATTATTTTATTCATGTTCTTATGTGGCATTACAGCCATGGTATGATAATCTACTTATTGTTTCAGAAATTATATGCAATTATATTGCTGAGTTTCCCTTTAACATGTGAAGACCACTTTTACCAAAGCATACACCAATTGATTATTTAACCAAATCACAAGGAACAAAGCATTGGATTCTAGAAAATTTCTATCTGAAGAAATAAGAAATGATATAGGTATGCAATTCTTGGCCCAAAAATTGACAATTTAAATGAATGACAGTTATAGAAATGATCCCATACTCAATACAGCATTAACTTCTTTTTTCCCATTCTATAGTTTATGGCTCTTAGATTTTGGTATCAGGCTTTGACCATACTGACTGTTATAATGCCACCATACCACTTTCATACCCAGTGGAGTAATGGGATTAGAGTTCGAATATGCATGATGGTTCCTAATTTAGTGCCTATGGTAGTTGCTGCATGGTTTCATTGTAAAATTGGATCAAATGTGCATCTTTTCTATCACAATGTTTCAAAGTTTTAATTCTCTTTTAAACCCACTGGCAGTAGTAAAATCTCTAGTTCTTACCTGCCATTGTGGTGCTTGCACAGTGGAGGTATTGTATCATTGGTTTTGCTACAAAGCATGTTGCATTTGTAATTTCTTGGTATGTAGGGTATATTGCACACAGCTATTCATTCTTGATGTTGCAGTTCTGATTGGATGCTGTTTGCAGTTATGTGGTGGTAAGTCTTCTGAGGGTGTGTTTGTTGGTGCATTTCTTTCGATGTCTTCAACAGCAGTGGTAAAAACCTTATCCAAATGTGTCATGAATCATTTGGACTACCTCTCATCATAGAATTTGTGATATAACGCCATGATCTCAAAGGTGCATGGTTTGGTGCAGGTATTGAAGTTCTTGATGGAAAAGAATTCTACTAACGCCCTTCATGGGCAAGTTACCATTGGAACTCTTATTTTGCAGGTTGAAGTTCTTTTCACTCATTCTTCAATTCTCTCTTTTGTTTGTTGTGTTTCATTATCGCTTTCTGGCACTCAACTTATCCATGTGAACTTTCCTTCTACCACTTGCATCTTTGGATTGTTTTACCTCTCAGGACTGTGCAGTTGGTTTGCTGTTTGCACTGCTTCCTGTTTTAGGTGGAACTTCTGGCGTTCTTCAAGGACTAATGTCCATGACTAAAGTGTAAGTAAATATTAATTACCTTGAGCTGTCAACTTTGTCCTTTGGAGTTAGCTTGCATACATGCATGCGTGCTCAGGCATATTAAAGCTGTTTATCTGTTATAATATGCTCACTCTTGTTTCCAGGTTGGTGGTGTTGATTGCATTTTTGGCTGTTCTGTCTATATTATCTTGTACTTGGGTTCCATGGTTTCTTAAATTGATGATGAGCCTATCATCACAGGTACGCATTTATTTGATAATGAAGTTTTTTTTTTAAGTTACTCTGCTGTGGGCTTATTGAAAAAAATTGTGTACATGTGTTTTAGCTACATTGCACTTTTTATCAAGACTGTAATGCATTTTTGCAGACAAATGAACTCTATCAATTAGCATCAGTCGCGTTCTGCTTGCTTGTGGCCTGGGTATGTTTCATCTGCTTTTGTTATACCTCTACAAGTATTCTCTTCTGTGCTTGCTTGCTATGTTTTCATTTGGGTTCCTATACATGTAGAGAAATCAAACAGTTGCTCTGAAAGAGTTGTATTTTTGTTTCATTTGGGTTCCTATATATGTACAGAAATCAAACAGCTGCTCTGAAAGAGTTGTATTTAGAGCATTCGAACCAGTGAATTGCGATATGTTGGGCTTTAATTGTCCAATGTGTTTCATCATGGTGATGAAGTCTTGTATTATAGTTAAGCTCATGAATAGAGGTTTATTAGGAAACGCTGTATGATATATAAAATTGTTGATATGCCATGTGTAGAAACAATACTTAATTTGTAAGTGAAATAGTAGATCCCAGAATATTATTCCATTTTGAACATGGTTATTTTTCTAACCAAAAAATAAGATATTGGATCTCGGTGCGTTGGGCATCTGGTTTAGAGGGTTCCTTCAGAGGATGAGAATCCCAAAGATAGATGACAACTTAAGAGTGGTGTGTATCTGCATGGCACATACAACCATAGTTAACTGGGCTGTTATTGTTATTTGATTTTGGTTGCAGCTGGTAATGCTTTAATGTGTTGCATTGCTTGAAGTCCTTACGTTCTCTGCTTCACTTTGCATCTTAAAGGGTTTCATGAGATAATTTAAGTTGCCTATCTCTGGCAATTTCTTTGCATTGCAGGTTAAATGACACTATGATCTCCTTTTTTTTATATATAATATTTCAGAGTAGTGATAAGCTTGGTCTAAGCCTAGAACTGGGTTCATTTGCTGCTGGGGTGATGATATCAACAACTGATCTTGCTCAGCATACACTAGAACAAGTAAGTGTATACACTAGAACAAGCAAGTTAAAGTTAGTGTGCTATTTTGTCAATGGAAGTTGTGAAGGTGTATGTATTTGTATACTGTAATATATGCAGCAGCTGAGGTGATGCTGCAACCATGAAACACAGAAGTGGTTCCTTCTCCTTTATTTAGTAATGTAAATATTTTTTACCATCAGGAGATTCTTGAAATTAGTTAGGCTTTCCATGATGGCACTAGAATCCAGCAATGAAATGGTACTCTAATCTGACTGGTTGACTAAACTGAATTTGGACTTCTTGTTATTGTTGTTGTTGTTTTCAGTAATGAATAGAGGTAATCCTTGTCTCATAGGTGTAGACAATTTTGTTTGTTTCTGCAAAATGAATACTAGACTGTGTATTTGAGGTGCTCTTCAGGGATGTATTTTGGAATAAGTAAATGCTATGGTGGATGTGTGAAACCACAATGCTATCATGCAATGTAGTCGCAGTTCATCCTTGCAACAATAGTTTAATTTTTATTTTGTTGAAGCTTTTGACATTTGATATTTGTTACCAGTACCAGAGTGCTATCTCAGTTACTCCACACATGAAGCTTGTTCCTTGTGCAGATTGAACCTATTCGGAATTTCTTTGCTGCTCTTTTCCTTGCCAGCATTGGAATGCTGATCCATGTTCATTTTCTCTGGAGCCATGTTGATATATTACTGGCATCTGTTATATTGGTCATCATCATAAAAACAGCCATAATCACTGCTGTTGTGAAGGGATTTGGTTACAACAACAAGACATCACTTCTTGTAAGATTTTGTGATGGCTTACTGGTTCTATTGCTTTCAAGAATACCGGTTGTTGATTGAGGAAACGTAATTATATCATATAAATGTGTAGGTTGGAATGTCTTTGGCTCAAATAGGAGAATTTGCTTTTGTTCTTCTTAGCCGTGCTTCTAATCTTCATTTAGTTGAGGTAACTGATACTATTACAGTTTATGTGGAATTTTTTTTAAATAGAGAACTCCTGGCTAAGAGAATTTTGTATGAACCATGTCAACTTTTATATTATTTATTAATGGTGGTGGTCCATGATAATATTTACTGGAATTGGCCTTGAGTCATGCTGAGAGAATCTCTGGAGATTACAAGCTAGTGCTGAGCTAACAAGCTAATAATTTGATCATTCTCAGGGAAAACTTTACCTGCTGCTTCTTGGGACAACAGCCCTTAGCTTGGTATGGCAATTTATTTTACTTCAGTTAGTGGGCTTTACAGATGTGTTTGCCATTTGTTTTAGCCTGGGGTTTGATTTGCCCTAGTGCATTTTAACTGTTGGTCTCAGAAAACATAAATTTTTTTCTAGTTTAAGTTGTTCCTGCAATTTAACTGCACGTTTAGATTATTCTTTTCTTCTAATAGGATGGTGAATTTTGCATCCGCAGCTTTTCAGTTTAAAATCCCCACTGCATGAAGTGAAAAGTGCAATTCAGACTACAATTGTGGTTGATGCTTATTTTTACTCTGGAGATTGATGTGGACAAGGGACACTGATTTGATATAATGTGGATATGTGCTACATAGTTGTGGCTTTTCTGTACTGATCTTTGTTAGAAGACAATTTTTTTTGCATGTGGAAACAACAATTAACATGTGACAAGAAGTTACTGATACGCTTGCCATGCATCTTGAAATAAATGTGACAGTACAAGATGAAGTTCAAATGATGGACAAACTTTGTGCAGCCTAGTTGTGGCTGTCATTTGGAAGCTAGACCTGTGATTAGAGTAGGCAATGCTTTTCTATCCCCATTGTTTAAGAAGGAAGTTTCCGGTGGCATTGAGTTGCCAAAAAAGTGAACTGAGAGGAATCAATTTTTTTTTGTCTGTCAGTATTTCAAATACCCAAGATGTGTTGGATTTACCGTCGCTGCACACATTTTGTCAGATGTTAACCCGTGTAAAGTACCTGCAGGTGACAACGACTCTGCTTTTCAAGCTAATTCCTGCTGTAATGCATCTAGGAGTGCTGTTACGGTGGTTCCCTCCCGACAGTGCAGTCGAGGTAAGCATTGAGTATGGGATTGTCTAGACATCAACTTGTAGCTGTTGGTTGGATTGACCATCTACTTGTATTTAGTGGATCTCCTTTTTTTTTTTTGTTTTTCTAGACTTGATCATGTGCTTTTGACATCCAGGTTGGATCTAAAGGAGAAATCTTCCGATCAGACAGTGGTAAACAACGGATTAGTGTGTTGGTTGAAGTACCTCATAACTCATGAGCTCCATACATATATGTCATAAAGTGGTATGTCAAATTTATATGACTAGCACTCTGCTGCGGCCTTTTTTCACCCGTGCAGATCAAGTCTGTATTCCTCTTGGACTGGCACAGTTTTGAGTTCAATTTAGATAGAAATTCTTCTCCATGATTTTTTGTTGTATCATATGTTCAGTCCTGCTGGAAATTACAGTGATAATTCATAGTAACCCATACTTGATGTCTTATTAATTTGTAAAACGAACATGTGCATAGTGCATTTCTTTTTGAAAAACTCAGCTCAATGTCACGGCATTTTACAGCCACTGTCGGACAGATGTATATATTATGTTCAGAATTTCTTGGACAGAATCTCTTGAAACATTGACCTGGCTATGCAGAGCAATTTCTAACCTGAATTGTATGAAAAACAAAAAATTCAATAAATTGGGTGTTATTTTGAATCTGTTTTTCTTTCCAAACATTGCAGCTCCTTTCTTTTCATGCATGCATATATATAGATGCATTAAATCCTGTCTCGCAAGTCCAAGAGAAAGATCTTAAATCTTGTGGTAACATTAGCTGATCCTGTTTAAAAGCCATTCTTGAGTGGAGAGAGCTAGACTGAGTAGAGCCCATGAATTGGTGTGTCAAGCTTGACGAATGAAATCATGAACGAAGCCGTTAGAATTTAGCTCTAGTCTTAAGATTTGTGCTTCTTAGAATGCTATGCTATGCTATGCTATGGAGTAGGGGCTTTAAACGGTTTGGGCGATGCATTTACCACTATGCAAAGTAGTACAAGAAGGAAAAATAGAACTACCAAAACAAAGGACAAATGAAGAAAAAGAAATCATTAGTGGATATTGAAAACGATCACAGCCGTTCGTTTATGTTGGGAGGGCATATGTTTGCTATCATAACCTCCAGTATTAAAAGGCTTCTCTTCATTTTCAATCCTAACAAATCTGATTTTCTTGCAGCTCCTGCTTCTCCATGCCAACCTCCTCTTGTCTCTCCTTATTCCTTCTTTGCTCTTGTTTCAAGTAACATGCAAATGTGATTTCTTCCTTTTGAATTTCATTTGCATATATTCGGCTTACCATAGGTCCTTAAAAGTTTTTGCAATTATATATGGATTCACTTCAATCATTATATGGTTAGTTATATGTTTATTTTGATCAACTTATAAAAAAGTTACTTAAAACCTCTCACTGTTTGAGAGATTTAGTATGTAAAAAAATTACACGTAACTTATTACTACGTATATAGTTGTTAAACTTAGGCATCAAAAAATTCTAAGATATTATAGATTTACCTTTATAATTGATTTAATGTCAAAGTGTTGCTAAAAAAATAAAAAATATAATTGATCTACACCTCTCTCAACTAACAACCTATCTTCACCATCGATCACTAGTTTCCGTTTTCTTTTTCTGACCACCCATATCTTTTTCTCAACCAACAACCTGCCTCCATCATCGATCACCAATCCTCCTCTTCTCTCTTCGACCAACTACACCACCAACAACCTTCCCTTCACTCTGTTCTTTCACCATCACTAACCAAACTCACTTGAACTAACCTCAATCTCAACAACCATGTACTACTTCCCCACCTCTTAGCAGCCTCGCCACAAGCCGCCCTACCACTTCCAACCATCTCATCTCTCTATCAATTATCACCACAACACAACCCATTGTCCAGTAACCTATCTTTCTCTTTACTACTATTGTGAACACAACACCTCCACAACCCCACCACACGAACCAACACCACAACATTAGCCAACATCACCATACCAACGCAATACTTTTTTTTATTGGAATTAGCCATCATAATCAAACAACCATCAACTCCAATTGAACCAACATCCACTAGATTTGACTCATGCGCCACATCTCCCAAACTGTGGAAGAACAAATAAACATGACCAGTTCAACTGAAGATTCAAAGTTTAAAACGTCTGCAACAAATCTCTTATCTGCAAAATCTATTAGTTAGGCATGTAATCTATTTTTGAATTCAAATCAGATGATGTATATGATACTTAGTTAAAGTTTGTTATTTGTAATCTATTTAAACATCTTGTAATTCACGAATGAAAGATAAGAAAGTATTATTCAAAACAGAGCTTTTATACTATATGGTATCAGTCAGCCCGAAAAAGACCAACGTCTGATCCTCTTTTTTTTTTCTTTTCGCATATAATGGCTTCTTCTTCTTCAGCTACCCTTCCCAACACTGCTTCCCATTCTCTATTCCCTCTCTCTCACATTTACCTCTTACCCTCAGTGTCAAACTAAATCATTCAAATTATCCTGTTTGGAAAGCTCAGGCCCTCCCATATTTCCGTGGTCAAGGTGTCTTTGGATATCTTGATGGCATAATTCAGATACCTCCACAAGAGATAGATGCCCCTCATCCCACTACAGGTACCATTACTAAGATACCCAACCCAGAATATGACCATTGGCTTCATCAGGATTCTTTAATCCTTGCCACCATCAATACTTCTCTTACTGAGGATGTTCTCTCTTAGGTCATATCATATACCACCTCAAAAGATGTATGGCTTGCTCTTCAACGAAATTTCTCTTCCATTTCACGTGCTAAAGCTGTTCAACTTCGTACTCAGCTTGCCACTGCACGTAAAGGAGCCATGATTACTAAGGATTATTTTCTTTTCATCAAACGCATGGCTGATGAACTTGCGCTTGCTGGACAACCTCTCAAGTCTGATGAAATTCTTACTTATGTTCTTGCTGGCCTTGGTCAGGAGTATGACTAATTGGTCTCTACCATTACCTCTCATTCTGATGTTGTCACATTGAAGGAGCTTTATTCCCTGCTTCTTATTGCTGAGTCAAGGATCAATC
>Ga0307515_10022771_pt1 | contig 11024 bp, 3 predicted proteins | sample 17_EM_MG_FD_194513 | JGI IMG/M metagenome (GOLD analysis project Ga0307515, IMG submission 194513) | Populus trichocarpa ectomycorrhiza microbial communities from riparian zone in the Pacific Northwest, United States - 17_EM | ecosystem: Host-associated > Plants > Roots > Unclassified | place...
GTAGGAACGGACATAGCCGTGCCCTGTTGATAGCTGTCTTGTCGACAAACATAGACCCATCCTAATGCAGGAAATATCAAGCACAATTGGCATTGATGATGTCCAAACAGTCTATCCATGTCGATGTGAGTGCAGTTTGGTTCCGCGATGGCATGTCGCAGTACTGGTGTACGATCCTGCAGATAAAGCGTTAGCTTGCGCAGAGCACTTTAAACTTGATGGCTTGTTTGCTCATTAGGTCTTGTGAGCAAGCAGCGGAGAACTGCTCAAGACAGTCATATATGAGTCACACACGCTACAGACCTCTTTTCACGAAGTATAGTTGGAATGAAATGCTGGACCTATATCGCTAGGATATATTTAGAGGAATTGCACCTACCTTCATAGTGAGAATCCACTGTTTGGGGACATTGGTGTCTTCAACTGAAGGTTTCTCATAAATGAGCGGAGATCTACTTCGTCTGCGCATTGAATTTGAAGCCTTCGCTAAGTGAGGTCGTCACAAGAAGGTAGGCAGGTGGTACGTCGCTGCGTAGAGTTTGTCAAGAGGTTGACAGAAGATAAAACGATTGCAAAGGAACTAAAATGGGACGAGGCAGCAAAGGAACTAAAATGTGCTAGGACGAACCGTGGAACAAGAAAAGGCCCGATATCATCCCATAGGTAAGTGGTAATAATTTTCGGGGACAATGCGGATGAAGTTGTGCGTTTACAAGTGCAAAACAGAGAAGCGTTGGTGAGGACATTGATATCTTGGCGGGCGCTGGTACTGTGAATGAAGTGAAACTGCCTGCTTTGCTCAAATACCGCTCTCCCATTCCTTTGATATTCACCGATAGCGCTTGTTGCCGAGTGGTATACTCTATCCGTTTATAAAATCCAAAGTTTGGGGTCTTGATGGGCGGCCTCCTTGCGCCACGTTCTGATCTATAGTACGTGCTTCTGCCTCGTGGGAAGGCCATCAAGCAAGGGAGCTCTCCACCGGCCTGCGTCCTCATCCATCATTTGAACGTCTATTAACCTCGCCTATCTACCTTCTTAGGTTAGCATACTGAGGCTGATCGCCCCTCCCGCTCGCGGATCGCGGCGCTGTGCGAAGGATACTACTCATTTGTTGTGGAAATACCCTTGGCTGGAATCATCGGCTTGCAGCGCTGGGCGGTCCTCTCTCCTCCCCGAGTCTTCCGTCTTGCAGAGTCTTCAGCACTAGCAACGTTGCAAAGAAAGATCTGACTTGGGTGCTCAAGTAGTGGGCCGGCTCTCGTCTCCCCTCGACTGCACAATCGCGAGCGAACCTAGCAAGCCGCTAGACTTTTTCGGCGGCATCCGAGGGAGGAGAGCGAACAACAAACACAGCTAGTTCCCAACCTCCATCGTCAGCTCCATCTCTCATTTCCTTGCCGACGTCTCTTCCCGCCACTACCACCGTACTACAAACACCCTCCACGCGCTTCCCCGATATCTGCGACCGTGGCTACGTGATTGAAGTCCCTCGGTCGCCATGTCGGTCAAATTCGAGAAGGAGACGATCCAAACGACGACAGCAGCTCCCGGCGGCAAACACGATCTCATTCACGATGTCGGAAATGCCTTGACCAAAGGAGGCGGAGCAAATGGATACCTTGCTGTACGTATACTGCAATTGAATAGTCGGCCGAATGCGATGCTAACCCTATACTTGCGAAGCAGGCTTATCTCAAACAGCTCCAGGAAAACCCACTGCGCACCAAGATGCTTACCTCTGGTACGCTCGCAGGTCTACAAGAGTTCCTAGCCTCGTGGATCGCGCAAGACCGAAGCAAGCACGGACATTACTTCACCTCCAGGGTTCCTAAGATGGCCATCTACGGCGCATTCATCAGCGCGCCATTAGGGCACGTCTTGATCTCTCTCCTGCAGAAAATGTTCCGTGGGCGGACAAGCTTGAAGGCCAAGATTCTTCAGATCCTTGTCAGCAACTTGATTGTATGTGACAAACCGCTGTGCACATGCGGTAGAGCAGCCAGCTGACGCGTTTTCTTCGTAGATTTCTCCCTTGCAGAACACAGTTTACTTGACTTCAATGGCGATCATCGCTGGAGCGCGAACTTTCCATCAAGTTCGTGCAACTGTTAAAGCTGGTTTCATGCCCGTCATGAAGGTCAGCTGGATCACATCTCCAATTACCCTCGCATTCGCGCAGAAATTCCTTCCGGAACAGACGTGGGTGCCATTTTTCAACATCGTCGCTTTTGTCATCGGTACATATATCAATACACACACCAAGAAGAAGAGGCTTGCAGCGTTGAGGCGGAAGCACTATGGTGATTCAAGAAGCCAGACTGGAAGGCCTGGTGACGATTACGACAGGCGCAGTGGTGGTTATTAGAGGCCGTTTAAGTTGAGCCGCGAACGACGATTGTTCAACGTTAGGTCCAGCAGTGGCAAGTTGGACATCTTGAATATGACTGACGGCGTGTGTCGATGTACTTGGCATTGAACAGTTGCTATATTTTGTGACGAGCAATTTCCGGACATCACGTTTGGGCCAGGTCCGACGGAAAACTCATTGACCGGGAGTGAGCAAGTATTCTCTAGCGTGCGGTTTCTGCCGTTGTACAGCCCATCAGTTGCACTGCTATTGATATTTCAGGTGCACTGCGGGTGACATTGTACATTTCATGACTTTTTACTTGGGGTAATTTGGAGCTCGGATTGGGGTGTCTGACAACTTTTGGATTTTGCAAAATGAAGACTTTCATTTCCTGTTTTTGTCTTTGCCTGTTGAAAAAAGATATTGTCTGCCCGCCTACAACAGTTAGCAATCCGAGTTCGATGATATCTTCTCGAGGTACCGCTCACTTTTAGACACAAGGGCTAAATACCCGATGGCAACACCGCGTTCCTACTCCACATAACTTTTTTTCCTCCTTTAGCCAGGCCATCTTTTTCCCTTGTGCATGTCCCACGATAATCTCTTAGGATCCATTCCCTTGCCTACAATAACGATGGTAATACGTGCGGCAGCTTCTCTTATTCCAACGTCATTATCGACTCACTTTTAATTCCTGCGCCATACTAACAATGCAAACAGACGTTCTTCCGTACCAAATCACATTTTCAGAATTTTCATGGCGCCGTGAAAGCTGAGCCCGATGCTTGTCCCCGTGATTGCGACAAGCAATCATCTTTCGACGCCACCAACGTATTCAAAATTTCATCTTCCAACACTTTTAAATGGCACATGGAGTTCAATAGCACACGAGCAAACTAGTTCCACAACGGAGGCGAAGAATGACTTTAACGGTGCGCTAAGTAGTATAAGTTTCTCAAGAGGACGGTGATTACTAGTTCAACCTTCAACTACTTTTGAGTTATCAATTGTGCATACACAGGGCATTGCTTTCGCTTCCTGTCATGTCTTTCAACCATTCTCGTTCTCTTATTACGATCCCTCATCGTTCCTCTTCTGCACGCCGCTATCGTTATCCCGAGTATCGCGGTTGTGAATTTGATGGTTACTATGATCATGAGTCTAGACTGTATGACTGGGTATCAAAAACTAGTCGAGCGAGCAAATTTAAACCGTCCACGAACACAATCTGTTCCGCGGTCACGGTTACAGGATCCTGACTATCAATGCAAGCGCGATCTGGGATGGAACATAGACTATGCTACTACGTTCCTCGTCGATCATCTTGAGAAGGCCGACTCGCACAATTCAAGAATGGCTACAGATATTTTGAGCTGAGCGCGAGCGGTATCACATGGCACGAGGGACCCATACGCTCTAAGCATACCGAAAACAGGTATTGCCTATCAGGCATTCAACGCCCTCGATGAGGTTGTGTTTGCAGGCAAATTCAAGGACGCTGTATTCCTTGAATTTAAAGGTGCCTGTCCCGACGTCTCCGGAGCAACCTACATTCCCGGCTATCATCCTAACCCTCGAGTCACCCGAACTGCCATCGTTCTGAATAGTGACAACCACAAGGAAGCAATTCTTGATCAAATTTTTGCGAGTCTCTTTCACCATATGATACACGCATATTTTCTTATTGCATGTGGCCCTCAACACTGCGACGAACCGAAAGGAGGAAAGCGTCTCAGATACGGCAATCATTCCGGTAAAATCATGTATACCATCAAGAATCTATCAGCAGCCAGCCTAAATGAACGTCGCGCTCTTCCTATTAGGCTACAAGCTTGATTCTCAACCAGGCTTCTGCTACAGCCGTGGCTACGGCTACAACAGTCCCCGCAGCCCATTCGGGTACAATCTTCGTGGCTTCGGACCGGAACCTCCAAAAACGGGTCGCAGTTATTGCCCAGCAAATTTCAAGGCGATATAGCAATCCAAGATCGATAGCTGGTATCGCAAAGCGTGCGAACCACTACTCAGTATCCTAGAATGTGTACACGGACGGAATTTCTACACCCTAAATGTCGATGGAGAGTTCAAGGATCTTTTGCGTCACCCAGCTGAATCTTCAAAGGATTTTAGCGGTTTAATATTTGTCGGCAAACCTGTTTATGCTCCAGCCGATAAATTCGCTGATTTCCTCAGCATCAAGTTTTTTCAATGAGATTATGGCTAGAGATCCCGGAAGGTGTGGATCTCGGTGTATCCAAAGCCATTTATGATTTTTTACCCCACCGCAACCACAGCCCAGGTTTTACCAAAGTCCAAATTCCCGATGGTAAAGGCCCACCTCTTATCAAAGACCTTCACCCCGAATCTGCGCCAGATCTCCTTACGGACACCCGAGTCTTTAGGCTTGCATGCGAGCTGAAGTTCGAAGAATTGAAGATCCTAGCGTTGAAAAAGTTGAATAATCAACATAATTCACATGAAGACCTGATTACGGTGCTTGAAGACGTTTACTCAGGATTTTCGAACCCACACCCGGATCTCCAAACCTGGGGCCGCAAGTTCTTGACACGAAATACTGGACCATCGCATCCGCTTGATTTAGCAACGCCATATGAGACCTCTAATCTGTAGAAGCTTCAAAATATCCCTACCCCCCAGCCCCGGTTTACTGCGTTAACTGACCGTGGTGGCGTCCTCGTTGTCGTGAGCAATGCGTACGACGAAGAGCTTTAAAAAATATCTAAAGCTATTTATAGATACATAATCTAGTAACCGTGATACTTCTTTAGTATTTAAAATCTGGTGCGCCACCCCCCAGCCTTAATTACAGCGTCGCATCGCTCTTCTATACTATTAATTAAAGACTTAAAAAAGGCAGGAGCTATCTTATTCTAGCAAATTACTAGGACCTTAGATAGCTTCTTAATTACCCCCTCTTTAGAGTCGCGCATATGTACGATCTCTAGGAATCGTGTATAGAGTCTCTTTAAGTTATACCCAGGCATGCTTAATGGGGTTTAAATTAGGTAAGTAGTGTAGCCAATTAATTACGTCTATAACGTTTTTTAAACCACTTAGCTACAAGCTTTAATTTATGTATTAGAGCGTTATCCTGCATAAATTAGAAATCGGGATTATAGATTTAAGGTACCTAGTTCTTTAAAACTTAAACGTAAGATCAAGCAGAGTACCCCCCCCCTCGGGCGACTTCTTGCCCCTTTCTATAACCACCAACCTGTAACGGAGCCTTGTAGTAAGAACTACGGTGGACTCGTTAATGGGCCGGGTATGTAGGTGATGCAGAAAGTCAACAACGTAATAACAACTGGTAGAGTGGTTGCCCAATAGATTAACTCCAATTATATTCTAAGAATTACTACAAAGAAAGAAACTATCTAGGTAGGGACTAAGGTCCTTTAAGTACATAAACTGCGCCTAAGAAAGTCCTTACTCTATTTACTCTGTCTACTCTATCTACTCTATTGCGGACCTTATAGATTATATAGATTATATAGATCACATTATATAACCTTAGTTACTATTCCTCGTTATATAGTTCTACCGGTTCTATCCTAGACTATACCTATATTAACTAACTAGCTTCTTCCAACTCCTCTTCTAGTAGTTATAACATTGTACTTAAAGCGTCCGTAATACTATCTTCCTCCTCTTTATCTTTATCCTTAAAGATACCTAGTATCTCCAAGTTATTTACTAAAGGTATAATGTCCGTCTAATTAATTTAGTTAATATTATTACTTATTATACCTAAAGTTGCTTCTTCTTCTATAGCTCGTCGGTCTCGTACTATTACTACGATATTATCTCTTAGTGAAATAATACCATCTCCGTGTTCTTATTATGCGAAAGAGGGGTTAGTTTGCGTTGCGCTAGCAAGTCCATCCTCCCAGCAACCATCCTCTTATTTAAAGTGCACTAAAGCGAATATTCGGTCATTCTGCGACGTTTACTTAATTTCTAACACTAAGTATACGCGTCCTATTACTCTAAATAGTCTTTAAGTACCCTTATTAATTGCCACTAGGGTCTTAGGTTTAATTTACCGCTATAAAGCTTAATAATAAGCTCTTAGTAGCGCTTGCTAAACTTCGTTATTCTTATAACGCGGAGAAAGAGGCTGCTAATACTTAACAACAGGCTCTTAATTCTTATCTTACTGCGTCCACTCGGTTAATCCGTCTTAAAAAGGTTTATAAGAAGGTTTATTCTAAGAAGTAAAAACTTATAAAATAAGGTTTATAGGAACTTAGTAATAAAAGAACGGATTCTCTTCTAACAGAGAAGGAAATAACTCTAAGTAATTTAACAATTATTCTTTCTAAGTCCCCCTTAGGTAACTTATTCTTTAGTAATCCTTCTTTATTAATATTACCTAACCTTTTCTCTTCTAATACTCTTATACCTTTCCTATAGCGTTCTTTAAAATTTTTAGTAGTTCCTAGGTAGTCTTATTATAGCCTATCCACTTTACTTTATATTATATTTTATCGTCTATATCCTTATAACTAATGATCTTTAAAACTTACTATTTATCTTCCTCTTATCCTCTATATATATCTGCTTTATAAACTAGTAGCTTAATATTCCTATATACTAGCTCTAGCATCGCGATATACTATATAGGGTAAATCTTTATTTTAGCTAGTAGGTTTAACTTAAATATAACTAGTAAAATCCTCTACGTAATTTTAAAAGGTTTTAGTCTAACATAGTCTAACATCTTACTTAGTTATTAACTCTTAAAATTTTTATATAATAGCCATACTTTATCTCCCTCCTTAAGATTTAGTCCCTTAGATCTCCTAGCGTTATAGTACTTTTTTATTCTTTACTATACTACTTTTACTATTTCCGTAAAGTTTATATAAAGATTTATTAATATCTCTATTCTTTACTTAATATAGCAATAACGATATTCTTAGCTTATATCCATAATTCGCCTTTAATAGTAATATACTTATTCCTTCTTAAGGTATTGCATTATATGTAAACTATATAACTAGTAATAATAGTACCCAATTATTCTATATATAATTAATATAGTGCCTTAGATACTATTCTAGTATCTAATTTAATCTTTCCGTATAACCGTCTATCTGCGGATAATATACGGTAAAAGTTACTACTTAAACTCCTTATTCCGCTAAGAATACCTCTTAAAATACTACTATAAATCTTAAATCTCTATCTAATATAATTTTGCTTAGTGCTTTAAATCTTATAAATACTTCTTTAATATAAATTCTAGTAATATCTTCTACTAAGATTTCTTTTATATATGTTGGTTATACAGGGTGACTCACCAATAACGACTACTCGAGTAGGGTTACAGTGATGTTAGTTAATAAAGCTTGATTCATTGGAATAAGGGAGGGCGAGGAGCTTAAGACTCCACGCCACGCTAGTGCCGCGGCGTCACGTGACGACCGCTTGCCTCATTCCTAATACTAGCAACTCTTTTTTTGTAGTTGCCATCTATATACAAATACTACTTAACTAGCGTAATAAATATTAATCCTTTTTACTTACTATTGCCATTGTAATATAAGTCTCGCTATCCTAAAGTTTGCCTCTAAGCACGTAGTACTTTCTTACTTAAAGTCGTAGGTAGATATCGTGTTAGGGCCGCCAAGGCGCTAGTTATAAGCGAGCTAATAGCGATTTTCCATCCTGGGGATGGAAAATTCTAATTGGCTAGGTTAAGTTAGGGTCTGTAAAATCTGGCTAATTAGATAACTTTAACCGCCAGTTAAAGTTCCTAGATATCTTAAGACCTTACGTAACTAAGAAATTTCTAGAGACTCCCTTTTAACCTAACCTTTAACTCGTATACGCAGAGTATTTATATTAACAAACATCTCTAGTACCTTATTTGGGTTCGCCTTTGTCATTATATCTACCGGGTTATCTTAGCCATTAATCCATTAAATCTTAAAGAGTTTTTAACGCTTATAGGATTGCTAAAGTGCTATAATATTAATTATAAGGCGCTTCTTTTTTATGGTACCGAGCTTAACTAAACACTTATAGAGGGAATATAAGTCGGTGTATATAATTATAGGGATAACGGGAACTTCAAGTCGATCTATAATTATCTTTAGGGTAGTTCCAATTATAATTGCTATATTAACTCCGCTAACCATTCCATATATCTTTAACGCTAAAACGCTTCGAGTAACGCGTTTACTCTTAGTTAAGCTCTAATAAATAAGATTGCCGTAAATCATAAAGTCATTCTCTCTAGTAGATTCGTTCGCGATAATGATCTTATATCCTAGCTAGGAGCTAAAATCTTTATTATTTACAAACGATCTATTAACAAATATAAAGAGCTTAGCGGTAGGAAGATTAACAGGTATATAGAGTAGTCCCCAATCGAGATAGTTTATTTACTAGGAAAGACGCTTATTTAGGGTAAGAACATTATCCTTAGTTAGTTTCTAGTGTTAAGCGGCAATAGAGAGATTAAATAAAGCCTTGGGTTAATAGATAAAAGTAACGTAAGCTTTATAAGCGCGTTGCTCCACGTATCCTTACTTTGGAGAATTAACGTTAATAACGTTAATCTTCTTACCTTAACCCTTCTGGCGCAAAGCAATAGAATCCTTATTTAGGGAGAGGATGCATCCATTAAAGAGTAATAGTGTTATTAAATTAAGCTTTTCCTTTGGCTTTGCCATAAGATTTGCCTTTATTAGCTCATCTTCTTTAAGAGCTAAGAACTAGTTATCTCCTAAGATAATTATATCGTCAGTTTATATACCAATAATTCTAAATAGAGTTCCTGTAGTTATAATAAGGAAGCAGGGATCGAATATAAAAGTAGTCATTAAAAGCTTCTCTTTATGGTGCTTGCTATAGGTAGCCCACTAGTAAGTTCCTGCCTCTATAATTCTATATAATGGCTTAAGTATAACCATAATTGTATCTTTGGGATATTAGTAGCGAATTTACTCTAGAAGGTATGCTAATATTAAGCGCTAAAGGTGCGTCTCTAATTAGGTGTAGGCTTAAGTAATATCTTATAAATAAACCGCCATTCTATTCTTTATTAGGGAGGGAGCTAGTATAATAATAACTCGCTAACTAGCTCGTTAAATCATGGGAGATTATATAAGAATTACCTTCTTACCATTATTGTTGTAACCTTAGATAACAAGCCTTAATTTCTTAAATAGGGCGTTGGTAGCTTTGCCCTTAATCTTATTAACTATTCTTAACTTAAAGATGCGAACTTTATTGAACTTGGTAGGGTTATACTTCTTAAACTTAAAGACTCCTCTTATAATAAGACCATCGATCTCCTACTTGTTGGATGCTTAGAAAGGAGCTCTAGGAGTTATAATACAACCTTCCTTTCGGAGCTATTTTACAAGCTTAAAGTTAGCCTTCTCCTTAGCTGTTATAAAGGCCATTAATAACTTAACTCCATTCTTAATAGCGGCAACGAATTGCTCTTTAAAATTAATAAAATATTGGCGATTTTATAATCCCTTCGGGCGACCTCTACCGCGTTATAGTTACGGCATATCTACTACAATTATATTAGGATTGTAGTCGTCTTCTAGAGTACGTTAATTGTAGTTCTCCTCTAGGGCATCTTTTAGGGTATCCTGTAAAGGCTTAAAACTATTATCCTTATAGTAAGGCTTAATAACGGTTAAATGGAATTAAGTAGGTCCGTAAGGCATCTAAATAGTGCAAGTTTAACCATTAATTATAATAAGTTGATATGGGCCTAACTATCCTCCCTTTTTACGCTATACGCGTACCTTAGACTGGAGTAGTAGATTAAGCGTAGTTAAGGTATTTGGGCCATTTCTTATTCCTAGTGCGTTGTTGACCTAGCGTATAGCGTAGAGACGTCGCACCTCCTTTATTGCCTTACAAATAGCCTTAGCTTATTACATAATAGAGGGAGATAGTGGAGAATTATTAGTTATTTAAGGGTAGGCGCTAAAGATAAGTAATATGGGTATAAGTCCATCCGGGCCAGCGGAATCGTTAACGGCTTTAACAGCTATTTGCAAGGTAAGTTCTTTACTAGCGTCCTCTAGTTCTAAAGAGATAATCTTATATACGCGGCGTAATGGCGCGTAATATTATTCTACTTTTCTAATACTATTATGTGCCTTAATAGGGACTTCCTTAACCTTAATTGCCATTACCTTTGTCTATTATTAAAACTCTATAGATAAGAAGTTCTTTCCTGCGTTATAGACGATTTAATTAGGGGGTCCTAGGTAGATATTAATCTAGCATAATTATAGGGTATCCTATACGTTTCTAGCTAATATATCCTTTAAAAAACGTGCGGCTTAGAAGGAGGTTAAGGAGTTAACAACTTAGAGTACTGGCTTACTACTAAGGTATATAACGTTAATAATAATACAGAAGTTAAAGTTATAGTTATCTTTAAGGCTGAACTTAAATCAACTAGGGGACTTCTAGTTTATTTGGTAGTAATAGCAGTACTTTATAAGATGCTTAATCGCCTTAACCTCGACTTTATAGCCTACTCACTAAAGGACCCTAAGCAGTTGGTGAATAGATAGGTGGCTAAAGCAATGGTGTAGTTAACGTAACTCTAACTTAGTTAAGTGGCTTTAAGTAATACTCTTTTCTAGTTAATAAAGGAGCAACTAGGGGT
>Ga0307515_10022772_pt1 | contig 11024 bp, 10 predicted proteins | sample 17_EM_MG_FD_194513 | JGI IMG/M metagenome (GOLD analysis project Ga0307515, IMG submission 194513) | Populus trichocarpa ectomycorrhiza microbial communities from riparian zone in the Pacific Northwest, United States - 17_EM | ecosystem: Host-associated > Plants > Roots > Unclassified | place...
CCGCGCCTTCAGACTCTTGCCCGTGAACAACTGCTCTTTGCCAAGGAAGGCGACGTGTCGGGGAATGGCGCCGGGCACGAACGCCGAGTCGAGGATCGCGAGGTGGTTGCTCGCCATGATGGCGGCACCCTTCTTCGGGATGTTGTGCACCCCGTGCACCTCGAATCGCCAGAGCAACCGCAGCAGCGGGACGACGATGAGGTTCTTCGCGAGCCAGTAACGCACGACAGCAATGATGGCACCCGACGGGCGTTGGCGGTTCCGCGACGGTAACTGGCCGAGGTGCAACGGCAGGTGTCGGTGGTGGGGAGCACAATGGGTAAGTGACGCGACGCGGCTTGATTCTGTTCGTGGCGCTGGGGATCGCGTGGGGCATCCCGTACCTGTTCATCAAGATCGCGGTTAGCGAACTCGAACCGGCGATGGTGGTGCTCGGTCGTGCCGGGCTCGCCGCAGTGCTCCTGCTTCCCCTGGCGCTCTTCCGGCGGGAGATCGGCCCGGTGCTCAAGCGCTGGAAGCCGATGCTCGCCTACACGGTGATCGAAATCATCCTGCCCTGGTACTTCCTGAGCTCCGCCGAGACGCGTATTTCGTCGTCGACCGCCGGACTGCTCATCTCGGCCGTGCCGCTCGCGGGTATCGCCGTCGCGTTCCTGATCGGCCGGCCGGCGAAACTGTCGCGTCTGAACTGGCTCGGCATCGCACTCGGGATGCTCGGCGTCGCCGCGCTCGTGGGCTTCGAGGTCGGCGGCTCCGACCTGATCGCCGTCGCCCAGATCGCGATCGTCGTGGTCGGCTACGCGCTCGGCCCGGCCATCCTCTCGAAGTGGGTTCCCGAACTACCGGGCATCGGAGTAACCGCCGTGTCGCTCGCCGCCGCGGCGATCGTCTACATCCCGTTCGTCGCGCTGACGGGCGCTTTCCCCACCGAGGTGCCCTCGGTTCCCGTCATCGTCTCGATCGTCGTGCTCGCCGTCGTGTGCAGCGCGCTGGCCTTCATCCTGCTGATCGCGCTGATCGGCGAGATCGGCCCGGTGCGCTCGACGGCGATTACCTACCTCAACCCGGCGGTCGCGATTCTGGCCGGCGCGATCTTCTTGAGCGAGCGGATCACGGTCTGGACGATCGTCGGCTTCGCGCTCGTGCTTTCGGGGTCGTATCTCGTGACGCAACGGCGGAAAGAGCCGGTCGCGCCGAGCGGCCCCGAGGAAGCGGCGGCCGACGTCAGCGCCGATCAGCCGGATGCTGGGCCTCCCACCAGTCGAGAACCCGAGACCCGATCAATGTGAGCCACTTCGACGGCTCCCCTTCGGGAACGTCGACGTCGAACCACACCTGGCCCGCCATCGGCGTCGTCTGCAGCCAGGTTCCGTCGGGCTGACGCGCCGCCCGCACGACCTCGACCGCCTCAGCGAGCCGAGGGTCGGGTGCCGTGCCCTCGAGCAACGACACCTCGCGGAAGTGGTCGAGCACCACGAGAACGCTGTACCGGTGGCGGCTCGGGTAGACGAACCGGGTCACGAACGGGCCGACGAGTTCCCCAGTTGTCTCGCGGTACATGAGCTTGCGCGTGAGCAGGTACTCCTCGCCGCCGTGCCGAGCGTCGCGACCGCTCGTGTCGCCGGTGAGGCGCTCGTACGCGAGCATCCCCCGGACGGCGTTGAGGGTCGAGTGGAAGGATGACCGCACCGAGTCGCCCTCTTCCGCCTCGCAGTTCCAGCCGCCGTCTTCAAGCCGATGCGCGGGAAACCAGGCGGCGAGCGCCGACACGTCGGCCCCGAGCCAAGCACCCGTGGCGAGGGTGAACGAGTTGATGCAGACATCCACTTCGCCTCCCCAGTAGGGAAGGTCGTCGTACTCCCAGCGACTGTTGGCTCCCAGTTTTTCGGCCGTACCGGCGAGAACTGCGGGGTCGAGCCCCCAGTCGCGGAGGTACTTCAGAGTCCAGGTGGTTGCGATCCACGGTTGCCCGGGCAGGTCTTGGTTCGCGGGGTCGTCAAAGAAGCCGGCAGGGAAGTAGGCGCCACCGGCCCACTGGCCGTCGGCATCCTGCTTCGCGAGCAGCGAAGCGCCGAATCCCTCGGTCGCGATGCGGGCTCGGGTGGCCTCCCAGACGGCGGGCGGTTCGCCGATCAGATCGCGTTCAACCTGCCAGCGCAGCGCCGGGTCGGAGTCGAGCAGCCAGTCACGCAACTTCGTGTCGATCGCCATGGCGGGCACGATACCGGGCAGGCCCGACACCAACTTCAGCCCCGCTTCAGCGCCAGCACGCGAGACTGGGACCGTGCGCGTACTGCTGGTCGACGATGAGGTGCGTCTCGCGACTGCCCTGCGGCGCGGACTTGAGGCCGAAGGCATCGCCGTCGACGTCGCCCACACGGGCACCGACGGATTGTGGTTCGCCCGCGAAAACGAGTACGACGTGCTGGTGCTCGACATCATGATGCCCGGCATGAGCGGCTACGCCCTCTGCCGCACTCTGCGTGATGAAGGCAACTGGACGCCCATCCTCATGCTCACCGCGAAAGACGGCGACTGGGATCAGGTCGAAGCTCTCGACACCGGGGCCGACGACTTTCTCACCAAGCCGTTCTCGTATCCCGTACTGCTGGCGCGGCTGCGGTCGCTCGTGCGGCGTGGGCAGAGCGACCGGCCCGTCGTGCTCGAAGCCGGCGACCTGCGGGTCGATCCGGCCTCCCGCAAAGTGACCCGCGGCGGCATCCCGATCACCCTCACGAGCCGTGAGTTCGCAGTGCTCGACTTTCTGATTCGCCGCAAGGGCGAGGCCGTGACGAAGGCCGAGATTCTCGCGAACGTCTGGGATTTCGACTTCGACGGCGACCCGAACATCGTCGAGGTGTATATCCGGCACCTGCGCAACAAGATCGACAGGCCGTTCGACCGGGCGGCGATCGAGACCCTGCGCGGCGCGGGCTATCGATTGGATGGCTCTGGTGGCTAAGAGCGGGGTGGTTCAGGCACCCCGAGAGAAGCGGCGGCGCGGGCTGTCGGTTCGCATCCGCACGACCCTCGCCGCGACCCTCGTCGTCGGCGTTGCTCTGACCGTCGGGGCGGTGGTTTTCGCGAACCTCGTCGAGGACGCCTTTGTCGGCAACGTTGCAACGACGGCGCAGCGGGATGCCGAGTCGACGACCTCGCTGCTCGAATCCTCGGGTGCCACGCGGCTGCCCGAGATTAACAACGCCCTGCAGCAGCTCTACGACGCATCGGGCGTTCTCGTGGCCAGCTCAGAAGACGCCGTCGCTCTCGAACTTCCGCACGTCGACACCCCCCGGCGCGCGCTCATCGACGGGGTCGACCACATCCTGGTCGCCGACCCGACCGAGATCGCCGGAGTCGCCTACGAGTTGCGGCTGGCGCTCCCCCTCGGCGACGCCCTCGCCGCGACGCAGACAGTGACCCAACTGCTGCTGATCGGAGTGCCGGCCCTTCTGCTCGTGATCGCCCTCGTGGTGTGGCTCATCGTGGGCCGCGCGCTGCGCCCGGTCGAGACGATCAGACGCGAAGTGGATGCCATCGGCCCGGGCGAACTCGACCGACGGGTGGCCGAGCCGCGCACCGACGATGAGGTCGGTCGACTCGCCCGAACGATGAACCGGATGTTGGGTCGTCTCGAGTCGTCCGCGAAGGCGCAGCGTCGATTCGTGTCGGATGCCTCGCACGAACTGCGGTCGCCGCTGGCATCCATTCGTCAGCATGCCGAACTCGCGCACGCTCACCCCGAGACCATCGACGTCGCCGAACTCGCGAGCGTCGTGCTCGAGGAGGGCGCGCGTCTCCAGGATCTCGTCGAGTCGCTGCTGCTCCTCACCCGGCTCGACGAGAACGGCGGGCTCGCCGCGCGAGAGCCCGTTGACCTCGACGACGTCGCGCTCGCCGACGCGAAGCGGCTGCGCGAGCTCGGGGCCGTCGAGGTCGACACGAGCGGGGTCGCTGCGGCGCGGGTCGACGGCGAGGCGCGGATGCTGGGCCGCGCACTGCGCAACCTGACCGACAACGCCGCCCGGCACGCGAGATCGCGCATCGCCATCGCCGTGCGGGTTCGGGGCGGCGAGGTCGAGCTCAGCGTGGACGACGATGGTGCCGGCATTCCCGAGGATCAGCGCGACAAGGTGTTCGAACGCTTCGTGCGCCTCGACGAAGGTCGGGCTCGGGATGCCGGCGGCAGCGGTCTCGGGTTGGCGATCGTTGCCGAAATCGTGCGGGCGCACGGCGGAACGCTCGCGGTCGAGGAATCTCCCCTCGGCGGCGCGCGGTTCGTGATCAAGCTGCCGTCAGCATCCGGATCGGGCGGTGGCTGAATGGATCTTCAGGTGACTTCAGCCCCGGTTCAGTGCGCCCGGGCGAAGGTGAAGCCATGAACGACACCACACCGCTCCCCACCACCCCGATCGAGCCTGAGGCCGAGCCTCGCCGCCCGTTCTCACCCCGCCCGATTCTGATCGGCGTCGGATCCGCCGTCGCCGTACTCGCACTCGGCGTGGGCGGCTTCGCCGTCGCCGACACCCTGCGCGTGTCGACCGACGACCGCATCGTGATCACCTCTTCTCCGAGCAACAGCGCGTCACCCTCGCCGAGCGGCAGCCCCTCGGACGACAGCGACAGTCTGCAGCCGTCCGATGCTGAATACTCCGAGGTCACCGCGGCAGCGCTTGCGGCGGTCGGCGGCGGCACCGTGATCGAGGTCGACCGTGGCGACAGCCCCGGCGACGCGGCGTGGAAGGTCGAGATCCGACTCGCCAACGGCGACGAAGCCGAGGTGCGTCTCGACGCCAACCTCAACGTGATCCGCGTCGACCTCGACAACGACGACAACAGCGGGTCGGATGACTCCGAGTCAGACGACAGCGGGTCCGATGACAGCGGTAGCGACGACTCGGATGACGACAACAGCGGTTCCGGCTCAGACGACTCGGGCAGCGACGACAGCGGCTCCGGCTCGGACGACGACTAACGAGCTCTCGGTCGTTACGACCCCGCCGCCCGGCGTAGCGCTTCCACCACCACGGTGAGGGCGCGGCGCCGGGCGGTTCCCGTGCGCAGAGCGATCACGATGCGGCGGTCGGCGAGTTCGGCGACGGGCCGCGCGACGACGCCGTCACCGCCGAGGAGAGCGAGTTCGGGCAGCACCGCCACCGATCCCGTCGCGGCGACGTGGGCAAGTAGCACCCCGTAACTCGAGAACCGGCCCGCGACCTGCGGCTCGAACCCCGCCGCCCGGCACGCCCGAGGAACCAGCTCCCCCAGATAGCTCCCCGCATGGTCGAGCGCCCACCTCTCACCGCTGAGTTGCCCGAGCGACACCGACGCGGCGGATGCCAGAGCGTGTCCCAGCGGAACCACCGCCATCAGCGGATCGGTCGCCAGCGGCACGACCGTGATCGTCGGAGCGAGCAGCGTTCCGTCGGCTTCATCCACCGTGACGACGAGGTCGAGCCGACCCTGTAACAGCGCGGTCGTCGCCTCACGGGGTTCGATCTCGACGAGTTCGATTTCCAGCCGCGGGTGGGTGGCTGCGAGGATTCCTGAGACCTCAGTCAGCAGCGGCGAAACGGAACTTGCGAATCCACCCAGGCGGACGCGGCCCGCAGGTTCCGTAGAAAGTTCGGCGAGCTCGGCATCCACCGCCTCGGCCTGATCGAGCAACCCGCGCGCTCGTTCGACCAGCAGCTCGCCGGCCGCCGTGAGCGAGAGGGTGCGGCCCGCGCGTTCGAAGAGGGCGGCTCCGGTCTCGGCTTCGAGCACGGCGAGTTGCTGCGACACCGCGGAAGGGCTCATCACGAGTTCGTCGGCGACGGCGCGCACGGTTCCGACGCGGGCGAACACGTCGAGCAGGCGCAGCCTCTGCAGATTCAGCACGACTTACTGTAAGGCTGCGCCGCACAGCATCCACGGCATTACGCGCTAGACGCGCACAGCAAGCCCCGGTTGAATCGAGGAATGACCACCGACTTCTGGGCTGACGCCGACGCCCACCTCCTCCGCTACGGCGCGACGTGGGTGCCCGAGATCATCGCGCGCGCGGAGGGGTCATTCGTCTTCACCGAGTCGGGCCGCAAGATTCTCGACTTCACGTCGGGCCAGATGAGTTCGATCCTCGGACACTCGCACCCCGACATCGTCGCGACCGTGCAGAAGGGCATCGCGAACCTCGACCACCTCTACAGCGGCATGCTGTCGCGCCCCGTCGTCGACCTCGCCCGCCGCCTCGCCGAGTCGCTGCCCGACCCGCTCGAGAAGGTGCTGCTGCTCACGACGGGAGCCGAGTCGAACGAGGCCGCGATCCGCATGGCGAAGCTGGTGACCGGCAAGCACGAGATCGTCTCGTTCGCGCGTTCCTGGCACGGGATGACGGCGGCCGCCGCGAACGCCACCTACAGCGCCGGCCGCAAGGGCTACGGCCCGACCGCGCCGGGCAACTTCGCGATTCCGGTGCCCGACTCGTACCGTCCGGACTTCACCAACCCGGACGGTTCGCTCGACTGGACGAAGCAGCTCGACGTCGCCTTCTCACTGATCGACGCCCAGTCGACCGGGTCGCTGGCAGCGTTCATCGCCGAACCGATCCTGTCGTCGGGCGGCATCATCGAACCCCCGCTCGGCTATTTCACGGCGCTCGCCGAAAAGTGCCGCGAGCGCGGGATGCTGCTGATCCTCGACGAAGCGCAGACCGGCCTCTGCCGCACGGGCACCTGGTACGCCTTCGAGCGCGACGGCATCGTGCCCGACATCCTCACCCTCTCGAAGACCCTCGGCGCCGGACTCCCCCTCGCCGCCGTCATCACCTCAGCGGCCATCGAGGCCGAGGCGCACGCACGCGGGTTCCTGTTTTTCACGACCCACGTCTCGGACCCCCTCGTCGCCGCCGTCGGAAACACCGTGCTCGACGTGCTCGAGCGAGAGCAGATGGATGCCCGCGCGCTCGAGCTCGGCAACGTGCTGCGTGCCGGGCTGCTGTCTCTCCAGTCACGTCACTCGGTCATTGGAGATGTGCGCGGGCGCGGGTTGCTCCAGGGAATCGAGCTGGTTCTCGACCGCGAAACGAAGGAACCGGCGAACGACCTCGGCGCCGACATCGCCCGACGCTGCCTCGAACTCGGGCTGCACATGAACATCGTGCAACTCCCCGGGATGGGTGGCACCTTCCGCATGGCGCCAGCGCTGACTTCGACCGAGGCCGACTTAGAACTCGGACTCGACGTGCTGGATCAGGCAATCGACGAGGTGACGGCAGAGTCGCGCGCCGCCTGACTAAAGTTCGAAGTCGACTGTCGCGAAGCGCTCCTTCACTGACCTCGAGAGCTCGCGCACCTTCTCATGCGCGGGGTGCGTGTTGTACGCCTCAAGACCGGCACGGTCCTCGAAGTCGGCGACGATCGCCACCTGCCAGGCGTTGCCGCCGTCGACGACGTTGCGGCCGATCGACATCGACCGCACCTGGGGAACGACGAAGGCGAGTTCGCGCACGCGCTCGATCCAGTCGTCGAGTCCGTTCTCGTGGAACTCGGGGGTGAAGACGAAGACGGCGACGTGACGCAGCATGGGAGCCTCCGTGGGCCAGTCCGCTAGGCGCGCGCGGCGGCGGCCTGGAACTCTTTCAGTTCGATCGTGTGTTGGGACTCGGCGGCGAACTGCGCCGCCTCGATGAGGGCGAGCGTACGAGCGGCATCAGCCGCTGAGACGATCGGCTCCGCTCCGCCGACCACGTCGACGAAATGCTGAAGCTGGCGGGTATAGGAGTCGCCGGTGGCGCGCGCGACGAAGGTTCGGCTGAGCGGATGCCGCCACTCGCCCTCCCCGTCACCCTCGTAGGCGAAGCGGCCGAGATCGGGCACCGAGAGGGCACCGGCCGTTCCCGCGAAAAAGTAGGCGGGGCTCTCCGGGATGTAGGGGAAGTCGTCGGAGTCGGTGGTGGCCTGGTCCCACCCCCACGGCGACGCGGCAGCGTCGGTAGCCAGGAAGCTGCCGAGGGCGCCGCTCTCGAATTCGAGGTTGACGGCGACGGTGTCTTCCACGTCGAGCCCACGAGTGCGCGAGGAAACGATCGCCTGGATCGACCGCACTTCGCCACAGAGATAGCGCAGCAGATCGAGGTCGTGAACGAGATTGATCAGCATCACGCCCGCACCTTTCGAGCGGTGCCACGGCTCGTCGAAGTACGCGTCATGCTTGCGGGCGGCCCACATTCCGCTCACCGCGACGAGCGTCCCGAGGCTTCCGGCACCGAGCACGTCGCGTGCAGCCGCGATGGAGGGATGGTGACGTCGGTGATGGCCGACGAGCAGACGACCATCGAGATCATCGACGGCCGCGACGAGTCGTAGCGCGTCGCGATAGTCGACCGCGGCGGGTTTCTCGAGAAGCACCGCGACACCCGCCGTGAGCGCCTCAATGGCGGTATCCACGTGCAGGGCGTTCGGGTTGGCGATGACGACGGCATCGACTCCGCCTGCCTGCAACAGTTCCGTCTGGCTCGCGTAAGCGGGCACCCCGTGTGCTGCCGCGACCGTGGCGTTGACCGGATCTGCCACGCCGACCAAACGGGTGTCGGGATGGGCGACGATCAGGTCGGCGTGGCGCCTTCCCATGAACCCAGCGCCGATGAGCCCGATCCGAACCTGGTCATCCGACATGAGCGTGCCGTCTTCTCGTTCTCACGCCGCGCCCCGCATCGCGGCGAGACGCACGGACGCGTTCGGTGCCCCGTAGCCGTCGTAACCGCCCTCGCGTTGCACGATCTCGAAGTAGACCTGTCCGATCGCCGGCGTATAGGCGTGCAGGAAGCCGCCGCGCGCGTCGCGGTCGTAGAGCACCCGGTGTTCCCGTAGTTCCGCGACTCGGGCGTCGTCGAGACCGAAGCGAGCGCCGAGGTCGTCGTAGTAGTTGTCAGGCACCTGCAGCAGGTCGAGGCCACGCGCAAGAAGAGTGGATGTCGTCGCCAGGATGTCGGCGGTCGACAGTGCCACGTGGTTGGGGAATGACCGACCGGGGGGCGCATGCACGGGCACCACGTTGACGGCGATGCGGATCCCCCGGTCGGCCGAGACGAGCGCTCGACTGCGCACGAGACCCGTCTCGCTCAATAGATCTTGTCCGGCGTCGATGTGCAGGCCGAGCACGCTGCGGTAGAACAGGGCGGCTTCGTCGATGCGTTGCCAGGGCTGCACGAGTGCGACGTGGTCGAAGCCCAGGAGGCCGGCATCCGAACTGCCTGTCGCTGGCAGATCGAACTCGTCTTCCCAGTGCGCGTCGGCGGCGAGGGGCGTGAAGTAGAACTCGGTGCCGTCGGGTGCCTCGATCGCGTCGAGGCTCTCTTCGCCAGCGAGCTGGTCGCGGGCGATGCGGCGAGACTTCAGGGCATCGGCGCGACGGGATGCCTGTGCGACGTTGGAGACTTCGACGCCGACGGCGGCCAGCCCGGCCTCGCGCCCGTCGAGGTCCTCGTTCACGATCACGCGGGCCGCACCCTGCTCCCAGAGGCTGACGTTCTTGCGTCGGTGCCGCCCTCGACTTCGGAATCCGAGCAGGTCGAGCAGTTCCGGAACCGCGTCGCCCTCGCCCGGCCGCAGCTCGATGAACCCGAAACCCCGAGGCGGTTCGGCCGCAGGAACTTCGGCCAGATCCGCCGTGAGCAGTCCCCCGCGCTGGCGCACCTCGTCTTCGAGCACGAGCAGCGAGCGTCGGGCATCCCGCGCGGTCACGGTCGGGTCGCCCTGCCGGAACACGTCGTTGAACACCTCGAGCGACAGCGGTCCGTCGTAGCCGGCGGCGAGCACCCGCCCAACGAAGTCCGCGAGATCCCAGTCACCCTCGCCTGGGAACAGCCGATAGTGGCGACTCCAACTCAGTACGTCGAGGTGCATCGCCGGGGCATCCGCCAACTGCACGAACAGCAGCTTCGCGGCCGGGATCTCGGCGATCATCGACAGGTCGCTCCCTCGGGACAGGATGTGGAAGCTGTCGAGGCACAGGCCGAGCGACGGATGATCGGCTGCCTGCACGATGCGCCACGAGTGGTCGTACGTGGACACGTACCGTCCCCACGCGAGCGCCTCGTACGCGAGGCGAACCCCGTGTTCCGCGGCGACAACCGCCATCGCGTTCAATTGCTCGGCAGCGAGAGCGTCGTCGTCGATCGTGGCCGTTCCGACGTTCGAGCAGATCAGGATCGTGTCGACGCCGAGTCGGTTCATGAGTTCGAACTTGCGGCGGGCACGCTCCAGGGCTGCTGCGAACACCTCGGGCGACGTGCCCTCGATGTCGCGGAACGGTTGGTAGAGATCGAGAGTAAGGCCGAGGTCGGCCGATCGATCGCGCACCTCTTCGGCGGACAGCGAGCTGGTGACGAAGTCGTTCTCGAACAGCTCGTACCCGTCGAAGCCGGCTCGCGCGATCGCGCTGAGCTTCTCACGTAGCGATCCGCTGATGCAGACTGTCGCGATCGATGCCCGCATCAGGTGACCTCGGTCGCCGCGGTCTCGCGGGGGGTCTCGAGCAGCTCGAGAAAGTGGGCGCGCATCCGGTCGGCGTCGGGTTCCAGCCCGGTGATCAGGCGGATGCTGTCGGCGGCCTGGCCGACCGCCATGCGGCCACCATCGAGCACGCGGTGCCCTGCCGCACGAGCCGCATGCAGCAACTCGGTCTCGATCGGAAGGTAGACGATGTCGGCGACCCAGGCTTCCGGGTTCAGCGCGGCGACGTCGAACGAAACCCCGGGGTGCTGGGCCATCCCCATCGGAGTCGCGTTGACGGCGCCGTCCGCCTGCCCGAGCGCGGGGGCAAGAGCCGAGCCCGCCACAACCGAGATGGACTGGCCGGGAAACCACGGCCGATACTTCTGCGCGACGGCTTCCGCGCGGTCGACATCCTGATCACTGAGCAGGAGGTGTTTCACGCCGACGTCGAGCAGCGCGTAGGCCGTGGCGGCACCGGCACCGCCGACGCCGATCTGCACGACGGCGTCTCGGCGGGCACCCGGCAGCCCTGCGATCAACGCCGACCGG
>Ga0307515_10022773_pt1 | contig 11023 bp, 12 predicted proteins | sample 17_EM_MG_FD_194513 | JGI IMG/M metagenome (GOLD analysis project Ga0307515, IMG submission 194513) | Populus trichocarpa ectomycorrhiza microbial communities from riparian zone in the Pacific Northwest, United States - 17_EM | ecosystem: Host-associated > Plants > Roots > Unclassified | place...
TGGGCTCCGATATCGTCGCTGGCTGCGGCCAGGTGAGCATTTTGACTTGATTCCGGTGTTCATATCCATTATCCGGTCAAGGCAGAAGTCGATGTTCTCAATGGAAAGCTTCCGCATCTGGACAAAGAGCGATGAAGAGGACCCTTTGGAATTGATTGAAGGATCATCGATTAGCTTAACAGGATTTGAGCGCCTGAAGGACTATGCTGCAATTGTTGGAGTTGATGATTCCTCCATCAACCCTCTGGGTAGCGTAGTGGCAACGCACCCTTCTAGAATTAGGGGTCCCACCAGTCTGGCGGTGTTTTCATATCTTAAAGCAATCACAGGACGGAATTTATGAGAGTTAGTAGTTAGTCTAGTAGTGGAGAACATGTATACTTTTGCCTTCTGGGAAGTTCTCTACCGCATGCCCTCAAATGTAATATGATAAATTCGCAACGCGATCGCCCCTGTCGGAATATTATTGTCCTCGCCATAACTGTTATGGTTTAGTTTCCTATAGTTGCCGAACCTCGGTCATACGCAGGGTTGCGACCCAATCCCCATACATTTAGCAATTTTCCCCTATTGGCACGTTTGATGTGTTTGCTCACTTAATATAAGGAATCTCATAATGGAAAAGGTAGGACGCAGAACAGGAAACGTGGAGTTTAAGTCCATTCCTCCCCTCCACACATTTCTTGCGTTCAGCAGTGCTAGTGGTGGGCCAAACAAACCTAATAAGGGTGACGCGACAATCAACAAGCCATAGCAATAGGAAGACAGCGAGTGATGAGTATGACTGATAGTGAGAGTTGATGATTCGAATGAACAGTGGCGGTGATAAGTCCAATGTTGAATGATCACAGGGGCGTTCAGGTATTTATGGATGACTCCAGCAAATCTCAGGGGTACCTATTCCATTTCTCCAAGTCCAACGAGGCGACGTTCTGTGTCAAGAGGGCTGCGATTTCCACGCCCTCGGCCCTCTCAAGATAGGAAACGGAGCGTTGGTTGGCCGTTGGTTAGGCGGGGTCCTCGTGATTCTCGTGACAGGAACAGTCTGTTTCTCTGTGGAAAGCCATACCGGTACCTTGTGCTGGTTACCGGTTTGCGCAGTGCAGGGACCTGGTATTTACCTGGTACCTCAGCTGGTGAGTACCACCTGACTCAGGGACTGGTGTATCACCATGTCAGGGTACTGGTAACCGGTTTGCATTGCTAACACAAAAGGTTACCTTTTTTGTTGTTGTACATACTTAAATTAATAATAGAAAATGAAATAAATTACATCAAATGTGCGGTTGACTTGCATTGGTTGTTGGAGGGTGAATTTGGCCAGCCAAGAGCTCTCACCTTCCATGAGTGGTTGGGGTGGTACCTGAACTCATGGCCTTTTCTTCAGGCCTCCCCCATGGACAAATAGGTGTTCTGTGAAGGTTGTAAACAATTCTGGACCACCCAAACTTGCGCATATCCCACCCCTTATTGTCACACCAGTGCTTCTGGAGGCTATCAGCATTTACAAGGCTACAGACTTGATACTGAGTGCCCTTTGTATGTGTTTCTTCCTTACTTGTGCCTTTCCTTTAGCCATTGCACAAGATAGAGCTTATGTGTGAACCAAAAAAATGCTAAGTCCAAACAATACACCTTGGACCCAACCACTTCCTCGTCCCCTCATTGACCTCACCACCAATGCCTCAAAAATGTGCTGATGAATCAGTTACATTCAATAATCTTGACACTGGTGAGTACACTAATGCCCTGCTCATGCAACCCCCCCAAAAAAAACTCGCAACAAACATAGACACATCTCGCTCACAGTCGCGGAGTGTGTGTCCGAGATCGCGTCACAATGTTTCATATGCTTGCAAAGCCGCACTAGCCACACTATTCAGCTTTTCATCTGCATCCAGCGGGATTCCTGCGAGTTTGCGAACACTGCTTGTGCATGCACGCAAAGTGACACCTGGTGAGTTGTGCTCACTCGCAACAGCAGTAACAATGCTGACAAGACCTCATGGATCAGATGCCTGCAGTTTTACTGCCTTTATCATTGTGTAAGTCGCTCAGATTTCCTGTGTCATGGTCATCTGCAGAGTGGATGTGGATCCCACCAGGCCCACTGACCATGGATCACTGCTGCACCAATCCGGTTTCTTATACACCTTGGTCAGTTTTATGGGCACTCTTTCCATAATCTCAGCTTGCACTCATGTCTACGTCTCTGTTAAAGACGACTCCGATCCGAGGCTGGAGGAATTAATCGGAATTATACATCTTTGGGATTCGGCGTATTTCTTGAGTATCGTATCGAAGACGATGGCGGAGGAATTGATAAGAGTAAGAAGATGATTGGAATGGAGTAAGACCCTTAGGGAGACGATTGGGAATGAGTAGAGGACCAGTTCTTAATTCGATCCGAAAACTAGAGAAGTATGCGGGAATACATGGGGGTTTAAGTAGTAAAGAGGAATATGAAATATAAGGTGGAGCCCGCTCGCTAAAGTAAAACACCATAGGTAAAGTGGAGTAATGTGTCATCGTATCCGCCGTATATACCCGAGGGCCAATGTATCCAGCGGGAATCATAAGTCCGTATATCACTTCACCATAATTCCTACGAACCGACGGGATATGTGTAATGGTAATTGGAGTTGGTTTGATTTGGTTCCAATCGATTTGGTTCCGATGGGTTTGGTGTAGTTGAATGGATAAAGGAAAAATCGGAATTAAATCGTGTAACACACGGGGCGTGACAGTCTCCCACACTCCTGCTCCCACCCCTCTCACTTGCTCCACTCTGCTTCATGACCCTGACTCTCCCCTTGTGACTTAGCCAATTGGGAGTTTTTAGTATCATAATTAAGTATATTGGATACGTAGTAGTAGTAAATAATGCTATAATTTCTTTTCCATTCTATTGTGTGAAAATAAGTACCAGGAAACCTAGAAATAAATAGGTGAACCCCAGCTTTTGGACTTACCTGTTATTGAAACTGGTATTACCTGCCTTATCACCAGGTTACCTACTCGCATTGTGCCTAGGAGGGAGACCTGGTGAAACCAGTGTGTGATTAAAAACCGGTTACCAATTTACTCACCTGGTTGAACCAGTTCCAGGAACAGGTCTATGTCAGTAATACCAGTAGATTTAGCAGGTGTCACCAGATATGTAGCTGGGTTCTCCACCATGCTTGGGTACTGGTTTGAGTATCCACAGAGGTTTGCTGAAAGGTTCCACCTCGATAAGCGCTGGGACATGATCACCCCCACAAAACCTGTTCCAAACCATCACCATCTAGAAAGAGATATATGCAAAAGCATTCAAATAGTAAACAATCGACGGCTGAGGTCGAGGTCGGGGCATGGAGGGCCCCCTCCACGCCCACAGTCCTGAAGACGGTAGAGCATGTACAGAGGACGTTGGCGTGGATGTGGGCAAAGGTGCTAGGGCAGTCATGGGATCTGGTGAGGGTGCAGGCGGAGGCGGAGGCAGTGGCATTGGCGTTGGCACAGGCGCTGGCACTGGCGCAGGCGGAGGTGCAGGCGCGGGTAGCCGCGCAGGCAGAGGCACGATCACGGCTGTTGGTGCCGTCGAAGGAGTGGCCGTGGGTGCAGTCGGAGGCAGAAGCAGAAGCGTCGGCGAACGCGTAGGTGCAGGTACAGGCGGAGGCGCGAGCGGAGGTGGAGGCGTCCGCGTGGGCACTGGAACTGGCGGAGGTGCACAAGGCGCTGAGGGCGTGGATGCAAGTGTTGGGGCAGGTACAGTCGCAGGCATGGCAGAGACTGTCGTGGGCACTGGAGTGCAAGATGGAGGTTGACCATGGCCCATGGCCGCGCCGCCAACGTAACAAGATTATTGGTGGTTGACTCAGATTATCACACCCATTGCCCGTCTTCCACCAGAGCTGCTCCAACATATTTTACTCATCATCATCGACAATTCCAATGATTCTCCATTAGTCTTGATGCGAGTATGCAAATATTGGTACGACATCGTCACTGGTATCTGGGCATCACTGAATCTGGGAACAACAACGTCAAAGAGTGCCATCATGAGGAAATTGGAAAGGAACCAATGGCTATTGGATGTATTGGTTGACATGGACACCGACCGTGGTCACTTCACCCCATCAGAGGATGCTTACCAGGCCATTTTCGCTGCCATGCAAACAACCTCACAATGGCGATCCCTCGTAGTCGAGTCGTTCCCAGCACAGACCGACTTGCCGGAAGACCCCGTCAACCGTGGTCTTCGAAAATGCTCTGTCCCTGTCATGGACCGCCTTAGGACACTCGTCATCAAGTGTCCTTGCGAGATGTCCCCCCTTCTCGAACATCTTTTGCGCATTGTTGGCAACACGGCGAGTAGAGAGCTTACGACCGTAATAATAAATTCACCAACTGTCATATCATTCCTACTTGGAGCTAATGACACTGATTGACAGGTGCAATGCATGACAGCGGGGGGTTGTTCCGTGGCAGCTGCCAGCTTTTTCCGAGAGAACTGGTATCGTACGATGGTGAGGCTGGGACCAATCAGGTCGGTGTGTGACAGCGTGACGGGCATTTGGGCCCAGCCGTTTGAAAAGTGTTTGAAATTGTGTATCGGCGACCATGATAATATAATGGTTTTATAATTTATAATAATAAATAAAATCTATTATGTATAAAGGGGCCAGAAAATGGCATATGGTGTGATGGCTGTTGAGTTTGACGTTGGTAATAGACTGAAGACTGTAAGATGTACAACAAACGGTAGTGCGCGTAGTTACAAAATTTAATTATATGTATTTACAATTACTGAGGTTGCGACTGACTCAAACACAAACGTGACATTTAAACTCCGCCCGCGTCACCCTTGGAGCTTACCTCAACCAGGTGTCCAACAGACGCAAAAGGCAAGACGTTGACGAGCGGACTGCAATGAGATTTTGTAAGTACTGTAGTGACCTGATACCAAAGGAGTTAGAGAAGCGGGGAATACGAGTAGCCGGTGCGTTTTGGTGCGTTTTGGTGGCCTTGAATTATTCTAGCAAAATCTGCCGCTGACCGCAATAATATGCAGGAGCTAACTTTGCATGTAATGACAAGGATAAGAGCAAGCAAGGCGGGTCTGGTTTGTGATCGACCCTCCAGACCCTCCGGTGGACGAGAATGTGAGTAATGGGTTGGAAGCGTACCCGGTGTAAGACGTAGGACGCTTATCAGTCTAATTCAGGTATATGACGCGTGAAGACTCGCCTGCAAAGCACCAGCCCTCGTCCGGTCACCTCACGAGCGGCCTCTGTCGCCGCCGACGCCATTTTCCGTGCAATCTTTATATGTAATGAATTTTATTTATAATTATTAAATATAAAAATCATTATATTCACTATGTTCGCCTTTTTCAAACGTTTTTCACATCGCTGGCCTCAGCCTCAAGCACGAACGCCCGTCACGCCGTCACACACCCACCTGATTGGTCCCAGCCTCACCATCGTACGATACCAGTTCTCTCGGAAAAAGCTGGCAGCTGCCACGGAACAACCCCCCGCTGTCATGCATTGCACCTGTCAATCAGCGTCATTAGCGCGAAGTATCATTCCTTGTCCCTACCTATTCATCCATCTTCCATTCCGTCACCGTGCTCTCTCTGGACGCTCCAGGGTTACGCAATCCAGTAGACCTTCTACCGCACTTGCATCGGCTGGAAGTACTCACCATCTCCCATCTCCCTCTCCCCGTCTATCACGGTGACGTCGACTTACCATTTGTCCACACACTCCGTCATCTCACACTCAAATCTGTCTCGATTCAATGGATGATCGGCAGAACCTTTCATGTTCTTGAGAGTTGCACCATTCTCTTTCCCCTTCATCGCCACATTCTGCACACGTTCCGTACCACCCTCCCAAACTGCAAACGCATGTCCTTTGAAGGCTATCCTCTCGATATCCTCAGCGGTGTCGTAGCGCGCAAACTCACTCATCTGTCTGCAAAGTGCTCTTCTTTCTATAAACCACGGGGGAATCGGGAATTGGCTCTTGTTTCTAGTCAAGCTTTACAAGAGGGCCGATTTGCGCCACGAATTCTGCATATCAGTATCGAGGCCACGGACGAGGCTTGGACACAAGCGTTCGTTTTCATGTCAAATTTGGAGGAACTGGTAATTGAAAACACGCGACCTTCTTCACTTGGAATGAAGGTCTTGCAGTCACTTGTCGTCCATACAAGCAATCTGAGTATCACCGCTACTCAGGGGGGAGGGAATATACCAGCGTGTCCACTGCTTAAGCGATTTGGGCTCCGATATCGTCGCTGGTTGCGACCGAGTGAACATTTTGACTTGATTCCGGTGTTCATGTCCATTATCCAGTCAAGGCAACAGTCAAAGTATCCTCTACAAAGCCTCTGCATATGGGGCAGCGGTGATCAGAATGACCCATTAGAATTGGTTGATGGATCACAGATTAGCCTCGAGGGATTTGATTGCCTAGCCAGTGTCAGTGCAATTAAAGGACGGAATTTATGAGAGGTGGTAGATAGTAGATTAGTGGAGAATATGGATGTTATAGTCCTCTGGGGTGTCTTGTACCGCAGCCCTCAAATTGAATACAATGAATTCGCAGTGTAATTGCCCCCACCATGGAACACAGAGGAGAGGAAAACAAGAAACATAGTTTCACAAGGCAAGGATCTTATCTGTGCTGGACATCTGGAAGTGAGAATTTTTCTGACAGTTCCGACTCCAAGTCTTAGCTTAGGGGGATTGGAAGAGCAGGCGACGAGGGTATTGATGGATGTTGTGCACCCCAAGTGCAAAGAGCAGTTACGTGGGTATGTCAATTGGGTGTATCATTAATATTAGGTTGTACCTTAAAATATGCAACCAAAACCGGGCCTTCTTCTTCCAAATTTGAATATCAGCGTTATGCTGCCCCAATAGAGTTCCTTTTGCATCATTCTGGGTACACGCTTGTGAGAAGCCTCGTGCCCACACATTGCGATTTGTGCTCCTCTGCGCCTTCTCATGCCACGGTTTCTTGAACGCTCGTGGATGGCATTGTGGATAATGTTAGCTGAATATGTCTTGCGCCTATTACTTGATTGAGCATCTTGATATGCTCACGAAGGGATCTGTTTCCGGCCAGCAGGATTTGTTGATCAGAGGTGAGGAGACCATCGGTGCTCCGTCTCTTGGAGGCCGGATACGAGCTAGAACATCAGAGGAGGGTGCCCTGTATGGGTTGAGCCTGTTTCCGGCTGTTACTGGTTTATTGGGATCGTCCCATTCAGGGGGGGTGCTTCACAGGCAGAGGCTCTCGTGCATGCCGCAGTGGTGTGCGGACGCACCCGGCGGACTGTTGTAGCGAGAGAGATCTCAGGGTTGGCAGATGGAGGAACCTGGACAGCGACCAGAGAGGCAGGCAAGTGCAAACGCAAACCTGGTGGGACTTCGCAGCGCGGTAAGGAGAGCATAGAGCACCGAACGCTGTTCTTATGGCTTCGCAGAAATTGGGGTCCATTCCTTCGTTATGGTGCATTCCGAGCGCAGCCATCACGATGGCGTGGTATAGTGACATGTGATGGACATGTTTGTAGCTTCCCTTATCCAGCCATTTCGACGCACATACCCGGTCCTAGGTCGGAGACTAGCCCACCATGAAAGCATTTCGACAGATATACGGAAACATCCTATAAGATTACGCCAGTGGGACCCGTGGAAGAGCCCGTACACGTACATTTTGGCCTTGATGCCGTTTTTCACGTTTGGACTCGGTACTTGGCAAGTACGCACCTCTTCGTGTGTACGGTTTTGAAACCTATGATCGACTTCCCCTTCGGTCCAGGTGAAGCGCCTGAAGTGGAAAAATGAGCTCGTGCAGAATGCCGAAGAACAATTGGCGCGGGATGCTATCCAGCTTCCGACTCGTATCAAGTACGTCTTTTTGAGCTTAACCTCAATGCTGGTTTTTTAACCCGCCCTGTTTGGACCTTTTTTTTTTTTAGCCTTGATGCATTACCGGAATACATGTACCGGCGTTTTCTTGTTCGAGGTACACTTCAACCCCAGAAGTCTGTTCTCATCGGTCCTAAGAAGTACGGTGAAGTGATGGGCTACCACTTAATTATGCCACTCGTGCGCAGTGGCGCACCCTCGACTTCATCCCCTTCCGCCGTTCTACTCAACTTAGGCTTTGTGTCCAATGAAGCAGCATCATCCTATCGTTCTCTTGCGGCCTCGACCTCGTCCGCGACCTCGTCCTCGTCGAGCAGCAACATGAACCGCCAGCGGCCAGAATTCAACGGGAACGAGACGACCATCGAGGCGTTGATTCCCACGCCCCAGACGGCCAACTGGTTCACCCCAGAGAACAAACCTGAGCAGGGTGAGTGGGTCTGGGCGGACGTTCGGGCAATGGCGCAGTACGCCGGAGGGGAGGAGGCAAACGTCGCCCCGCTCCTGATGGAAGAAATATTCGGTTCGTGTGCTCTCATGCGTCTCCGGTAGTCCCCCGCCCCCCCTTCTCACCTTTGAATCGATACGAATTGTTTCCAGAAGGCAACATCGGCGAGGCAAACCAGCGCATTGCGAAGGGTATCCCGGTTGGTAGAGCGCCTGTCGTGACGTTCCGAAACCAGCATGCAAGCTATGTGGTTACTTGGTTCGTGCGGGTTTCACCAACGAGTTTTTTTTTTCATGCCCAGCTGATTTTCCCTTTTTGACTAGGTATTCGCTGTCTGTGTTTACATCGATTCTGCTATACAGGCTCATCACTCGAGGGCGTGCATCGCATGTTACACCGTTTGGTAGGAAATGATGATGTACAATAATTGGCGTTGCATCGATCGAATCCCCATTTTCCGTACCGTCCAAGTGGGTGTAGTGGCTGCACTTTATTTTTGACGTGGCTCCATTCAGGGGCTGAGAATAAAAGTCGAATTCAATCCATTGGGGGCTGTGCTGGGGAGAGGTGGGGAAATGGGGTAAATCCGGCCGCGCTATTGAAAAGAGCCGTGGTACTGTCGTCTACGTCTGGCATGTCACTGTCACTGTCACTGGCCGAGTCGGCTGTCCGGGTGGAGAAGAACTGGCGCAGTAAGCAGTGTTGTTCTACCCGATGATACACCAAGCGCGGTAAGTAGCAAGTAGCGAGGAGCAAGGCAGCACCTATGGACCCCGAACACCAGTACTACTTCGACTATTGCGCCTTCTGTTTCGTCGGTCCCTCGTTGCTACTCGACTGCCTCGCGCTCCACTCCGCATTCACGTTTCCATCATACCCATCTTAGAAGCCTCGAAGCTCTGCTGTTACCTTACGTAATGTTACTACCGAATCCCCGTACACCCAATTCCATCCCCATTTGTTGGCGCTAATTCAGAGTGGAGATTTCATTTACCGGCGCTTCACCTCGCGCTTCACTACCTTGGACCCTTCCCTCTCTTCCTCTGCGTCCACCCTCTTTCGTTTATCGCAATGTCCAAAGCCAACGTCTTTCAAGCTTTCTCTTATTCTAATTTCTCGCACCGCGCTCGTTTCGGCGTCTTGCTTGGCGGAATCCTATTCGTCTCCGCCATCTTCCTTTACCAAGTTCATCCACCCAACCTAGAGGATTTCGGCTATACCCCGCACAGCGCAACACCTCAATATAACGAGCCTGTTCACCATGACGGCCCTGGCCCCGTACCCGCACCCGGTTCCTCCATCTCCCCACCCACGTATGGCGCCTTGGAGACCAGACTCGCGTACCAAGAAAAGCTCTATCAAACATACCTAGAAGAAAGAAAAGCCCTCATCAAAAAATGGGGTCCGACACCCGACAAAGTGAAAACGTGAGAACCGCGCACTCGCCATCACACTTTACCTCTCACCATTCTACCCCCAGGTTCAAGCAAGACGGATACTTCTACACCCTCTGGGACTTCTTCATTCCAGCTTACTCTTGCCCTTTCCCCGTCAGAAGAATTGGCAATCTTGGTGACGGTGGCAAGTTTACGTGTGGAGCGGAGAGAGCCGTCGATCGTCCTGGTTGCGTGATTTATTCCTTGGGTATCAACGGCGATTCCAGCTTCGAGGCTGGTCTCTTGTCGCAGTCTCCCACTTGCACGGTGTATGGTGAGTTAGGACAGCCACCCTTATCCTTATGTGTACATTGCTGATCAGGGATACAATCAGGCTACGATTTTTCTGTCGCAGGCGTGAGAAACCCGGCTACTTGGTGTACTTACCCATGGGGCTAATCGTAATTCTTTCAGTGGGCAAGTGACGTTACCACCCACCCGGAATGGTCCAGCCGCCTCCATTTCGAGCCATACAAAATTATGCCAAATGATAGCAGCGCTGTCAGTCCAGAGGAGCACACCATTCAATACCTCTTCGAAAAGAACGGTTCGTCCAACCAGACTCTTGTATTCGGGTTATTCAACACCCAACCATAGGCCATACATTCGTCGATATTCTCAAGGTCGATATCGAAGGTGCGGAGTACGCCGCGCTAGAATCGTTCGTCAAAGCCTACACGGAGAAAAACCTGCCATTACCTTTTGGCCAACTCCTGATTGAGCTCCATGTCTGGGGAGAGTGGGACAATTTCGAAAAATTCTTGGGCTGGTGGGAAATGCTGGAAGAAGCTGGCCTTCGACCATTCTGGACGGAAGTGAGTAGAGACCCTGAATACCCCCCCTCCCCTACTTTGTTTGTTCTTTCTTCATCGGGGACCTGACGATGAATATCCCGTAGCCAAACATTCCCCACGCCGCCTATGTTAAGCCCCCCAATGTTGCCGAGGTGCGTCCGTCGGGTGGCTGTATGCGTCTCTGTGGGGTTTTCTGACTAGTGTCTGGACAGTGGTCGTTTATCAACACCAAAGGTCGTCATGCGCTCATCTCTGATTTCTACTAATTTTTTACTACTACTTGCTTGGAACCACCGCGCTGGTGACATATCGCGATAGACGTCGGGCTAGTCTTGTGTTTAAATAGGAGGTATTATCATGCATGGAAATGCTTTCAACGAGACGATGTATCAAGTCCCCACCACCGAGATGGACT
>Ga0307515_10022775_pt1 | contig 11023 bp, 5 predicted proteins | sample 17_EM_MG_FD_194513 | JGI IMG/M metagenome (GOLD analysis project Ga0307515, IMG submission 194513) | Populus trichocarpa ectomycorrhiza microbial communities from riparian zone in the Pacific Northwest, United States - 17_EM | ecosystem: Host-associated > Plants > Roots > Unclassified | place...
TCTAAGATAGGCGTACTATTAGATTAGAATTAAGGAAGGCAATAAATAAAAGGCAGCCTTTAGGTTAAAGGAAGGACTATATAAACTATTAGTTATATAATTCGGGCTTATAAACGCACTAGCAACGTTCTAAAAGCGGATTAACAATATATTAGGAGAATACTTAGATGAATTTATTATAGTATACCTTAACGATATTATTATCTACTTAATAACTAAGGAAGAACACGGGGAGCATATTAAATAGGTCTTAAAGAAACTATAAGAGGAATAAATGCTAGTAGCAATTAAGAAATGCGAGTTCTTTACTAGGAAGACCGATTTTATAAAATTTATTATTAAACTAGGCTAACTTAGCATAGATCTAAAGAAGATTAAGGCTATAGTGAATTGGTAAGAACTAGAGAATATTACACAATTAAGATCGTTTTTAGGGTTTTACAATTACTATAGAAGGTTTATAGCGCAGTAGTTAAAAGACATTAAGCTATTTATACAATTAACAAAAAAAGAAGAACTATAGGTATAGGGAAAGGAGTAATAAGAACTATTTAAGGAAGTTAAGAGGTTATTTACCTAGGAGCTAGTTCTTAAGATCTATTAACTAGGACTAGAGACGGTTGTAGAAATAGATATATTAGACTTTATACTAGGAGTATATTTTATATAAAAGCATTTAGATAGATAGCATCCAGTAGTATATTATAGTCGGAAGATAATACTACCGGAGTTAAACTATAATATCTATAACAAGGAGTTATTAGGTATAGTTATAGCACTAAAAAAATAGAGAGCGTTCTTATAAGGTATAGAGAAACTATTTATAGTTAAGACGGATTATAAAAACCTAACAGGATTCTTAATAATAAAGGAACTTAACTAAAGATAGGTTAGATGGGCAGAGATGCTTATAGAATATTATTTTAAGATTTAGTATACTAAGGGTATAGACAATACGCGGGCCAATACGTTAAGTTAAAAGGCTAAACTATAAAACAATAAGAAGCTATTAGGGGCTTTACTATAAAAAGACATAGATAGATTAATTAGGTACAATTACCTAAAAATTACAGCAACTTAAAAAGATAAACTAAAAGGAGTTTATAAGTTACTAGAAAGCTTTTAGGCACAGAAATTTCTAAAAGTATAGCTAGAAGATCCGTAGTCGGATATATACAAAAATTAAAAAGTAAAGTACATCCTAAAAAGCATAGTAGAGTAGTTCGTGGAGGACTTCTATAAGGGACTAACTTAAGGACATAATAGAGCTATAGGCTTAGTATTAAGACTTTAAAAGGAGTATATTATTAATGGAATCTAAAGGATAGCTAAAAAGGTTACTAAGGAGTGTCTAGATTGCTAAAGGAATAAACTAATAAGGTATAAGCCGTATAGAGGGCTATAACGTGTTAAAATACTAGAGAGACTATAGGAGGTTATATTATAGGACTTTATTATTAAGTTACTAAAGTTAAAAGATCCTATTACTGGACAAGATTATAACGTAATCTTAGTAATAGTAGACAAGCTTATAAAGTGGGGATACTTTATAGTATATACGGAAGAAATCTTAGCGGAAGATATCGCTAGAATCTATATTAAAGAAGTGTTTATAAGACATAGAGCACTAAGCAAAATTATATTAAATAGAGATCTAAGATTTATAGCAGTATTTTAGGAGGTATTCTTAGCGGAATAAGGAGTTTAAGTAGCAACTTCTACCGTATATTATCCGCAGACAGACGGTTAAACGGAAAGATTAAACTAAATACTAGAGCAGTATCTAAGGCATTATATTAATTACGTATAGAATAATCAGGTATTATTACTACTAGTTATACAGTTTATATATAATGCAACACTATAAAAAGAAATAGGTACGTCACTATTTAAGGCGAATTACGGATATAAGCTAAGAACATTATTATCGCCACGTTAAGTAAAGAAAACGAGTAGTAGAGCTAAATAAAGAATAGAGACTTTAATAAATCTTTATACAAACCTTACGGAAACAGCTAAGGTAGTATAGCAAAGAATAAAAGAATACTACGACGCTAAGAGATTTAAGGGACCAGATCTTAAGGAGGGAGATAAAGTATGGCTACTATATAAAAATTTTAAGAGTTAATAACTAAGTAAAAAGTTGGACTACGTTAGACTAGAACCTTTTAAAATTATATAGAGGATTTTACCGGTTACGTTTAAGCTAAACCTACCAGCCAAAATAAAGATCTACCCTATATAGCATATCACGATGCTAGAGCTAGTATATAGGAATATTAAGCCACTAGTTTATAAAGCAGATATATATAGAGGATAGAAAGAAGACAAATAGTAAGTTTTAAAGATTGTTAGTTATAAGGACATTAACAATGAAATATAGTACGAGGTTAAGTAGATAGGCTATACTAAGACTACCTAGGAGCTACTAGAGAATTTAAAGAATACTATAGGAAAGGTATAGGAGTATCGGAAGAAAACAGGTCAGGCAATATTAATAAGAAAGGATTATTAAAGAATAAGTCACCTAAGGGGGACCTAGGAAGAGCGACTGCTGAACTACTTAAAGTTGTTCCCTTCACCATAAGAGGAGAGTTAGTTCTCTCGTCACCCAGTTCCTAAAGACCTTATTCTATAAGTTTCTACTCCTTAGAATAACCCTTCTTACGCACTTTCTTAAGACAAAGCAGCTAAGTAGATGCCGCGATATAAGCATTTAGAGCCTTATATTCCGCGTTACGGGAACGCTTAAGCTTAATAAGAGCCTACGCCAGGTTACTATTAAGCTTCGCAGCAGCAGATTAAATACAAGACCCTATAATAAATTACTTAGGGAACTTAAAGACTATTAAGAGTTATAGGACGCGCATACTTAGCGTCAGAAGTAGAGCGAACGTCGCAGGACAACCAAATATTTACTTTAGTGTACTCTAAATAAGAGGAAGGTTGCTAAGACAAAGGACTTGCTAACGCAATATAAACTAACCCCTCTTTCGCATAATAAGAATATAGAGATAGTATAATTTTACTAAGCAATAATATGGCAGCAATAGTGCGGGCACAACGTTGCGCGTATAAAGAAGAAGATGCTTTAGGTATAATAAGTAACGATATTAACTAAATTAATTAAACGGATATTATACCTCTAATAAACGACTTAGAGATACTAGAGATCTTTAAGAACGAAAATAAAGAGGAGGGAGATAGTGTTACGGACGCTTTAAGTACAATATTATAACTACTTGGAGAAGAGTTAGAAGAAGCTAGTTAGTTAATATAAGCACGGTCCAGAATGGATCCGGTAGAACTATATAACGAGGAATAGTAACTAAGGTTATATAATGTACTATATAGTATATAAAAGGAATAAGGGGAACTTACATACCTTATATATAATACGTATATTACGTACAAGAAGGATTTTATAGGAGTACGGTTATGTATTTAAGGACCCTTAGTCCCTACCTAGATAGTTCCTACCTTGTAGTAATTCTTAGAATACAATTGGAGTTAATCTATTAGGCAACCACTCCACCAGTTATTATTCGTTGTTAACTACTGTCTTTGCATTTCCTACACACCTAGCCCATTGACGAGCCTATCGTAGTTCTTGCTACAAGGTTCCGTTACAGCCCTAAAAGGTCTGCGGGCTAATAGTGCAAGAGGTACCCTAGAAGTCGCTAGTAGTAACTATTAGATTATAAGCATCCCATATTATTATCTAGTTACTATTAAGGAAATATATAATAAGTTTATATAAATATAGTATATAGCGTATAGGTAGGTTAAACCTATAAATAATGTCTTAATTAATAAGGTTTATTTAGTACCTATTGTTATATAAAGTATATAGGCGAACTTTACCCTAAGGCGTATCTATCGCAATATATACTATAATATATATTTTTTCTCCCTCTATATTAGGCCCTAGTTATAGTTAAGAGAAATACGCTATTAGGGCTTTAGGTTTTCTAAAGGCCGAGCTAACTTCTCTTTATTAGCCTACTTCCAGTATTCCTTATACTGGCCGCCTATAGTCCTTTAACTCGCCTGCGTAGCACCGGCGTCTAAGGGGTTCCCTAAGCCATCCGGCTTTTAGGTAATCTCCTTAGAAGTTTACTTAAAAAAGCGTTACCCTTTTTAGGTTCTATTCCCTAAGCCTAACTCTATAAAGCCTATACTGCGACCGCGCTTTATACGCGATAATTTGCTACTACTACTTACGCAATCTTCTGCGAGCTTTATAGTATTAAGTAATTGCTCTATATAGCGGATTTTATTAAAGAGATCTTTAGCGGTTCTTATCTATTAGGCAAAGTTCTAGCGGAAGAGCTCTACTTATAGGTAGGCTAGGAGATATAAGAACTAAAAGTCTGCCTATTATTTAGGATTAATAAAAAGGGTATATAAGAAGAGGTCTTTTAAGCTATATATATAGGCTAGGAAGACGTTAAACCTTTAGTTCTCCTTTATAATAGCCGTATAGTATATTATAGCGTTATTAAAGCGTCTTACTATAGGGTTCCTAATCTGGTCTTAGACTATAGTCTTAAACTCATCCTATAATAAAGGACCCTTATCCTTAGTACCTAACTAGCGATAAACTAGTTAGGTAATTATCTTCTCTTTTATAAGACCTTTAATGGCCTAGCGTATGCGTTACTTATAGTCGTAGTTAGCGTTATTAACCTTAAATTAGTTCTTAGCTGCGGCAATCTACCGGTTAAAATGCTGTTAAGTAATACCGCTAATATTAGATAATAACTTCTTAACTAGGGCGCTAAGATTTATTTAGCATATACATTCGCCATATAACTTATACTCTTTACTAGAAAGGCAACGGTAGGGCTTTATTAAATTAATAATACTCTATAAGTTAGCTATTTTCTTAGCTAACTTATCTAGCTCCTTTATATTAGCGGTATTAGGTAGAACACTAGTAACCTTACTAAGCTCCTATTAAGCCCAGGTATATAAGTTAAACTAGTTTTTAGCATTTATAGATATCTAATTATTTTAAGGTTTAAAAGGTGGCTTAAATGCTACTAGTATGCTTCTAATAGTTTCGTCTACACTAAATCCTAAGGTGTTCTGCGGTCGCATCGCCAGCGTATTACTATTAGGTGTAGGCGTTAGTTTTCTTTTTAGAGGTATTATAGAAAAATTAAACCGGCTATCCTCCTAAGGGGATTACTAAGGATTCGAATATAAGGTAAGAATGTAGATAGGGAGTCTAATAATAGAATAATAGGTATATTATATAGACAGAGACAAATCCTTAAGGGAAAAGGAGGAGTCTGTATATAAGGTAGGAAGGGTTTTCCCTAGGTATGTATAGAGCACGTACCTTACAGGCAAGTTACCCCTAGGTTGCCCTAGGGTCGCCTATACCTTACAGCTATATAACTATCTACTTAGGTTTTACCTAACAGGATTAGCGGTGAAGATAACCTAGTAGACGCTATAACTAAGGCAAAACCGTATTAAGCTCTAAAAACCCTAATTAATATAAATAGGCTTAATCTAAAGGTTATAAAATAGGTGGAACGAGACTAACGGAGCACTTATAGTTTATTTACGGCCCATTAAAAGGCCGTATAGTTCATTTACGGCCCGTTAGAAGGCCGTACGGTTTATTTTACGGACCGTAAATAGGACTTATAGCTAGCTTAAAGCACCGCTTAGAAGGCAGCTTAGAAGGCACCTTAGGAGGGATTTCCTATATATATTTTTTATGTTCTATAGTTCTATTAAAGTAATTACAGGGGCTATATATAAGTGGGTCTATCTTTAAATACCACCAGTGTATAATTATAGCACGTGGTATACTAAACGCGTAGTTACGCGTTTAGTGCACCAACTACTTATTTATAAAGTGCTAACTAATTAGGGGGGAGGCGCGTTAGTATATAGACTACGTAGTCTACCTTAATAGAATCAACAGTTACTACTATCTAAAAGAGCATATAATACTATACGTATTTCGTGCCCCTGGATATGACTTACTTATATTATTAAGTTAATATAAACAAATACTAAGCCTTATTAAAAAAGTACTTTTTTAACCTAATTTTAAGTATATATATTTTATAATATTTTATAATATTTTAATATAGAATTATAGATTTAGTATTTAATAAGCTATATTTAAATTTTTATAAAATTCTATTAAAACGTTATTAGGTTATAGGTAGTATAAAAAGGTGTATTTGGCAAATTTTGGTGAGGAAAACCGTGCATTGAGTGGGACCGTGCACGGAGTGGGGAGAACTCCTAACGTAATCTGCGGGCAAGCTGCCCATGCGGGCATCCTGCCCACCTCAAAACTCACCAAAATTCATACTTTAACATCTTAACAACCACTTAATAATAAATTCTAATAATTTAGATTTAGACTTTTATATACGCTCTGCAGCTTCTATTAAAGTTGCATAGTAATTAGTTTAGTGGTTTTTAAGATATACGAATTCGTAGGAATTTGGCTTTATTTTAGCCCCTAAATTATAATATCTTAAAAACTACTAAATTAATTACTATGCAACTTTAATAGACGCTATAAAGTGTATATAAAAGTCTAAATCCAAATTATTAGAATTTATTATTAAGTGGTTATTGAGATGTTAAAGTATGAATTTTTTAATTTTTGGTGAGTTTTGAGGTTGGGCAGGATGCCCGCATGGGCAGCTTGCCCGCAGATTACGTTACTCGAAACGTGATCTCACGTACGAAAGCGATAGGTTGCCAGCCATCAGCGGTGTTGCGTCGGAGCTAAGGACCTTGATCTTGAACGGGCAGTACGGCGGGCATATGGAGACAATGGATTTTCTCTGAATTGCTCTGGATAACGAGCTGGGGCGAAGAAAATCGACATCCTCCAAGGGTGAAAGGCCTAGAAGAAATGCCGAGTTGGTCATGGGCTTCGATTATCGGCCAAGTCTTCTACAGATTCCAAGCTTGCGAACAGAGCCAGAAACATACCGCTCTTAAGATCATTGACATTGACTGCCCACCTCGTGGTACAAATCCATTTGGACAGGTAAAGGAGAAAGCCTGCATTGTACTTGAGGCACCTCTCTTCCCAGCGAGGTTGGTTACTAGAAATGGATCTATCTCCAGCAGTTATAACATATTTGTGAACACCAAGAAGCCGAATCTCGCCGTTTTTTGGCCAGATACCATATTGCTAGAAGAGAACACCGTTTATCCATATCCTGATCCAAGGTTGCAAAACACCCTGCAGGCACGCAGGATGTGCAAAGACGAAGCAGTAAGCTCGACAGCAAAGCCTCTCAGCGTATCCATATCATGTCTCTATCTCGGCGGAGGTAGGTATTCCACAATCCCTGATCGAAAGCTCCCATTGCTCAAAAGTTTCATCACTACTCACTACTACCTGATTCTCACGCCAATTATCGGTGAGCAACCAAGTCCAATTCCGATGTTTAGTCGACTGGGACTTCTCGAGCTAGGCGATAGTCCCCCTTGGAAGGCGCAAAAGTCACGTGTAATGCTGCTGTAGACAGAGCCTGCGTGAAGGAATTTATGATAGCAGTCACATAAATGCCCTGCTTTTGGGCTGATATGGGGAGCATAAACATGATTATCTACATTCTCTGTAACGTTCCGAACTATGAAGAGTTAAAGCTTCCTTAACCGTATCAAGCCGTGCCGGGCTGGTATGTCGATCCGTCATGCCGAGACATCGTCCACCACCGTACGCCATCGATTCCGGCTTGGTGTCTACTCCAATCGCCATGCTGTCCGTCCACACGCATGCTGTTGCGTCATAGCTGGCATTAAGTGGCACATCCGCCAGATGCGGGCTCCAACTTATTCTCGAATAGCATATCCATGGCCGGGAGGCACGGCCAACGGGCCCTGATTCGGATTCCGGATATCAAAAGTGCGGATGACAGCATCGACGTCCGCACACGCAACCACACTATCCCGGTACTTGTCAGCAGGGCAGGTGGGTCATCGTGGGTATCGTAGAAACCACAGCGTGTCGGCGACGCCATACAGAAAATCGTTGGAAGAGCCCCGCTAAACCCAAACAGGTGCCCCCCAGGACAGAGTCTACCGGGTTATGTTATTGTTCGGCCCATGCTAATTCCTATACATCAATTCTCGTTCCAACCTACTCCTCGTTGGTACTTTACATGTAAATCTCCTTAACTCTCACTCTTACGCCTTTGGAGTCTAGTTTCGCAAACGGTATGAAGAGATCATGTTTCAACTCCACATCAGAAATGTCGGTCTCGTACAATTCCAATCCAAACCGTCGGAATATCATCGCAAAGGCCAAGAACATCTCCACGTAAGCGAGGCTAATTAAATATCAGCACAATCGTCGCTCAGAATTGTCAAAAGAAACACGTACTTTACCCCTAGACAGGATCTTGGCCCTTTCCCAAAAGATACAAAATAATGATCCAAAGGAAATCCGCTCGGTGCTTTGGGGTTACCAAGCCATCTTTCAGGAACGAAGGAGTGCGAATCAGGAAAGATATTCTCGTCGTGGTGGATACCAGTAACCGTCATAGATACTGTTGTGCGAGCCGGGATAACCCAATCCTTATACACGAGGGATTTATCAGGAACTCTTGGACTCCGTGTACAAACCCCATATGAGAGCCTGGCAGACTCATGGATGCATGCTCTAAGGTATGGGAGTTTCTCGAGCTGCACGCAATCCAACTGCTGTGAAGCGTCGGGAATTGCTTCGAAAAGCTCATCACGCAACTTCTTATATATCCGTGGGGTGTTGATGATATGGAAGGTCCCTGTGCAGAGCGCCCAAGAAACTGTTTCGGTCCCGGCTCCAATCAATGACTGCGCTTCGTCCGCGAGAAATTTGGCTGTTTTGTATTCAGGTGGAAGGTCGCTATCGAGCACTTCATCAAAGACGGTGCGATGGAAAGAAGTTTTATCGAGTTGTTCTTCCTTATTAATGATAGATTTAATCCTCTTTGAGATATCCTTTATCAAATACTGTTAGTAGCCGTTCGAAATCGAGAGCAGTTTGGGAAGGGCTGTCTAACTTGGTGGACCAGCAACAGACTCCGTACCGCAGGGTTTAGTTTTTCAGCAAGCGAGTCTGGAAGAAGATTCAAAATCTGCACGATCTTTAGCATCCGGGACTCTTCAATATCTGGATAGAGTTAAACTCACAGAGTGTAACAGTGGAAACTGGATTGCAGCGTGGCCGAGCACTGCAACAGCCATGAATGCTGAATGGAGGGATTCGGAAAAATTAGGGGATTCGACGTGATTGTAACATACGCCAAACGCATATTCTGTCATGATATCACCAGAAAAGGCAGGGAAAGCTTCATTGACAACAAGAGGCGCCCCGGTATCTTTGTATTTTGCAATTTGTTTGCATAATAGTTCGGCCTTTTCCCGAATCACTGGCTGAAAGTTCAATATTGATCGTCTCGAAAACCTAGAATAAGTCAATACTGCGACGCAATAAGAATTAGTTGCTAATATAGGAGCGTACATTGGATTAAGCGCTCCCTTACGGCGACGATGGACGGTAGCGTTCGATGTCGAGAAGATCGCGCCCTCGTTGCCGAACCTCGATGCCCACCAGGAGGGCTTATCGGCTCGTGGGTGTTTTACATAGAGTTCGTCCCAGAAGTCGCTGTCTTGAATATGCAACTCGTCCGGTGCGATTCGAACGATAGGGCCTGAAACGGGATCAAGCCGACACGCACGACATATGAGGGGCAAAAAAACGAATAAAACTTTCAGCTTACCGTATTTCTTATGCATGTCCTGAATATTAAAGCCGAATTTCCCCTTCAGCGCAATATCGTAGTATGCCTCGTACCATCTTGTAAGTGCGGCTAATTTTGGGCCAGGAAATTTGGCGAGTGGGCTGAGGTACAGTCGATAAATAGCAAGGCGAGCAATATACAAGACCCATACCGTGCATGCTACGCTGGGTAGCGCCATGGATGGATTTCTCAGATATTCGTTGAGTGTCATGTTGTGACCTGGGGATAAGGGAGGCCGTCTGAGGAGGGGGAGGAGAGGAAATTAAGTAATGTACCGTTCTAACCGATCGTTCAGGGTTTCTGTTATCCGATGTGTAAGAGATATCGGGTTGCACGCACAAGCGCCATGAGAAGTCCAGTCAATCTCGCATGATCAAGGGAACTACCGAGAGCGGGCTCTCTATGTTGAAATTAGTAGGTCATGTAGCTAAAGCTCTGTTATTGCTTATCTTCTATATGGTAGACGAGGTTTCTCCTCATTCAGCGCCAAGCCTCATCACGTGATATTGTTGTAAGGTATCAAGCCAAGCTTTCAGTTGAACGAGAGCTTGTGATTGGCCAAACCCTTATCGATATGCGTGGACGTTAACTAGCGTAGGAAGGGATAAGATCTACATTATAAGAAATATAATTATATACTATTTCGGTAATGTATTCAATTAAGGAAATTATCTATTTACTACTTGCCGCGAGAGAGTTAATGTTCTTTAATTGCGTGATTTTATATCTTTAGTTTCTTGAGGGTTGTTGTGTCGGGGAAGTCCATATTGGGAAAGGTAAATACGCGACCGAGCGAGAAGAGGTGCTACGTGGTGCCCTAAAAAAAAAATTATATCCATGCGCTGTCGATAAAGGCTCTCGCATTAACGAACTAATTAGAAGACCTATATCAAATGGAGTCTTGGCAATATGAGCTTAAGGATTTAGAGTCACAATTGCCTCTTAAATCGTGATAATGAAGTTCAAAAATGATATATTTTGGCGTCTATTGCTGGAAGTGCGTTTACGACCCATTGTGGTATATAATTGGGATGGGGGGTTATATGTTCTATGGATACATTAGTTAATATTTTGGTGTTCGCGCACGGACCACGATCGTGGTCAAAGCTGTCGAGTAATACAAGGGGGTAACAGACGCCCTCCCTGCTAGTATACTAGCAGGATAATACAGCCCAACCATTTTGCAAGGGCTCGCTTATTTTAAAACCACACTAGCAGAGAGGGCGTCTGCCCCGTTCGTG
>Ga0307515_10022777_pt1 | contig 11022 bp, 3 predicted proteins | sample 17_EM_MG_FD_194513 | JGI IMG/M metagenome (GOLD analysis project Ga0307515, IMG submission 194513) | Populus trichocarpa ectomycorrhiza microbial communities from riparian zone in the Pacific Northwest, United States - 17_EM | ecosystem: Host-associated > Plants > Roots > Unclassified | place...
GTGAAAGAAGGATAGGTAAAAAAATTAAAGAAAATAAGTAGCAAATTGATTATATCTCAGAAAATTCAAATAGGTTAAAAGCAAAATTTATATGTTGAATAATCGGTTAATTTTTTCGTTCAAACAATCTGATCAATTCTCTCTAGTTAAGATAGATAGTGTCTGGTGTCTGATAAGATAAGGTGGAAGGTACCTGCAAAATATCTTTTTTGGTAGATTAAAGGACTTTTTAATGCTTAAGTGAGTATTTTTTTTTTTTTTTAGAGAAAAAATACAATGATATTTTAGAGAGATAGGCTCTAAAAATATATATACTAAAAAAATTAAGAATGAAAAGATTGTGAACCTTGAACTTGGTGGATTTATGGAGTATTTATAGCTAATGAGTTTTGTTTTTTTTTGTAGAAAGAATGGGCTGAACAGTTATTTCACCTCTATAAATTAATATAGTGTTTTGAGTTATATTCCATTTAAAATAATATGTATTGGATCAATATAAAATATTAAATGACCTGCATGGAATATGAAAAAAAAATAAGGGAGTGTTGGGTCAAGACAATATCTAAACCTATTTTTTTTTTTTTTTTGGACTGTTGACAACCTGGATTTATTTATTTTACAATTTAAAAGTTTTTGAACCGTTAAATTAACATTCATGAAAAATAAAGAAATTAATGTTGTATCTATTTGCAAGAGAGAAAAGAATAACTCTAGTAATCCTTTCTACGTACCATGGAAGAGGAGGTTGCACTTCAAGGCAGATATACCAGACTAGAAGTCATGACTAATTAAAGCATGCTTATTGAAACAACGAAGACAAAAAAAAAAAAAAAAAAAAAAAAAAAAAAAAAAAAAAAACAATGTTATTTCATTTCTAAAAAGTTAATGACTTGACTCGGATTTAAAACTTTAGTTCTCTCTTTATTACTTGAACTATTTTATTGAGATCTTTATATTCATAAAAGAAATAATATAAATAATGGTCTTAAAGATGAGGCGACCAAAAACGAGCATAATTCACCGTAACAAAAATCTTTAATTAAAAAAAGGCAAGTGCTTATGAAAAACAATTATATAGCCTTTTAACTTATTGTAACATTTTTATAAAGCGGCATTTATCTTGATTAAGGCGACTGACTCATCTTGAACGCTGTTTTGTCTCATCCCTCTAAGTTCGATCTCTAGCTACCTTAATTATTGCTATTCCCTTTTTTTTCTATTACTTCTGTTTACACGACAAGTGCAAAACTGGAAGACTTCCATTTCTGCCCAGAAAGTACCTAAACATGGTGTTTGTTTTCATGTTTTAAAAATATTTTAAAAAAATTTAATTTTCTTTTAATTTTTTATTTTAAATTAATATTTTTTTTAATATTTTAGATCATTTTAATGCACTGATATAAAAATAATTTTAAAAAAACTAAAAAATATATTATTTTAATATATTTTTAAATATAAAATATTTTAAAAAACAATCATATTTATATTCTCAAACAAATGCCACAACGAAGCAATATTAAATGTCTATATTATATTAGGGGAGAGGCTATTGGCACAGCCTTTTTTATATGTGTATTTTGCACAGGGAATACCCAAATGGTCCCTGTATCCTAAGAACTGAACAATTGTAGTTAGTACTCTTAACAAAATTTTATTTATTATGATTATAATTAATTGAAACCAAGATAGCTATCGTTGGGATATCTAGATCATGGTAAAGAAATCATAAATTATTTTTATGATAATTTAATTAAAAATGCTAATCGGTATTTAATTTGTAAGAAGTTGGTTATATTAAAAAGAAGATGAAAATTATCTTAAAATATTTTATCTATGATAAAATGTATTGTTATTTGATTTTAATTAAAAAAATACATGTTGCTTATACATTCTAATATTTCATCTAAACTAAATACATATGTTTATTAGAGGTAAAAACTCAAAGAACAGTAATTTAAAATTTAGACTTGATAACAAAGTCTAATTTTTTTTTTATATATAGGGCAAGATTTCAAAAAAAATTAAATTAATAAAGACTCGAGTTTTATTTTGATTTATTTCTTTTGGTTACACAATTTATATTAACCCACCATAGCAATCATAACAATTTTTTATCATATAACATAACAATTCACGAATGTAACAAGATCTTTTAAGAAATTTTAAAGTAGAAATGAATAATCCCCATTATAGATTTTTGGCAGATGAAAATCAGATTGCAAGAACCAATTAAAGCGAACCTTCATCCCAAGCATCATCTACACACAACCCACATTGCAAAAAGCCATGCCTAATCGCCAATCCAAACAAGTTTTTTTTGGCAAGTGAATTCTTTGTTTGTCTAGGCAACCAAACAAAAGAGAAGAAAACGACAATATGACATTGAAGGATTCGATGCAACGGTGATCTTGTCATTTCCTTTCGTCATAACAATTTTTTCTTGTTCTGTAAATAGACGAGGGAGGTTCAGCTAGAGAAACGGTCAAGATGAGTAGAATGTGAATAATTCTCTGAGTAGACGTGCAAAGAGGAGAGGAGAGAGGGTAGAAGGGGAAAAAAGAAGTGTGGATTGTGTTGTGCATTTGTTTAAAATATTAAAAGAGTTAATTAAAGTTGCCTAGTGAATAAAAAAAATATGTGAAAGAATCATCTCAATTTAATAATTTAAATTTTTAGATGAGATTTTAGGATATGATTTATATTATTCTCTAACATATCTCTTCAAGTGAAAGCTATTTGGGCTTGAAACTTGTATAAGTTCATATTATTTTATGTTTAATTTTTATCAAATAAATAGAATGGTGAAATTCAAACTCGTGATTGCTTGGTCATAAAGGCTCTGATACCATGTTAAAGAATCATCTCAACCCAATAATTTAAGTTGTTAAATGAGGTTTCAAGATATGATTATAAATAAAAATTCAAGGTTATCCAAGGTGCCTTATCTATATAACTTTTTTTTCAAATTTTATCCTTTGGACACAAAACCAAAAGGAGGCTAAGAATATAATGGAAGATCATGGGGTCCAAAAATCATAAATCCTATCCAATATTGTCACCACTCGAAAAGAAAAGAAAAGAGTCTGCTTCATCAATTGTCCATATATGCGATATTACACCAAGTAAGATGAATTCAATAGATGTAACAAATCATACTCGTAGACAAGATTTCTTCCTAGCACGTAACATACTAAAAAAACAATGGATTGCTGAATCGGAGAGCACTCTGTATAGCTGAAAGATACAAGTCATGATAATATTAGTAAATGAAAGGAGTGTGCATTCCACACGAATGCCACCTCTCTCATTATTTTATAATTAACCAGTAAAAAACTGCTCCTATTGGGAGTCCATCGTCGTCCCTTTTCAACGTTCCACTGAAGCAGATTCCTGCTATCATCGTGCTTTCCATCTTCTTCAATGGACTTTTATCCGTAACTAGTTTATCGGCTTTTGTCTATCTTCATGAAGAACTGGCCTCTGAGCAATAAAAACGTAGCAAAGAAAGGTCCCGTCAACGGATCCTTTTGTAGCGTAGCAGTCCTCGATCAATATTGTATGATCAGCATGTTTCTGGGAAAAAAAGTATAAGAATCTGTGTCTTTTGATAAAATTACTACTACAAAATGTCGTAAATCAGCACCCCAGATGGATAATGTCTGCCATTAAAAATCCTACACAACTTTTTCGGTGGGGGGGCACTCTTTAGAACCATACGTGGTAGCTTTCTCAGAGATCCTCAATTAAGCCCACTAAATAAATATTCCTGGTGCCAAATTAATTGAAGTTAGAATTTTGAAATTTGTACTCTATATTTATTAACTTTGTATCATTCTACTTAACTAGGAGCACTCGGAAATTAACAAAAAAAAAAAAAAATCTTCTTTTTAATTTCGGGGTAATATGCCTAATCAGTACTGTATTAGTGGGGCCATATAAAACGAGAAGTCCTTCGTGTGGACATTTATGGCTCCATTAGTGGCATGATGTGGAACATTAATAAATGATGGTGGGATGAGAATAGGGGCCGACATCATGTTCGATTTGGACAGATCAAACAACAGTACTTCCTTGCCTTCCATGGCATCAAAAGAGTGCTATGCGGGCATCCATTACCTTCTAAAAAGCCCAGATCAGACAGTGGTGCGTTCTACAGGATAGGCCTGAATCTATTTCTTGTCTGGTTGGTTCTGGGATCTTCGGGATTACTATTATTACTTACTATTTACGAGCCTTTTTATTTTTGTATTTTAAAAATATTAAATTTTTTTATTTTAAATTAATTTTTTTATAGTTTTTTTAGATAATTTTAATGTGATGATGTCAAAAATAATTTTTAAAAAATAAAAAAATATTATTTTAATATATTTCCAAGCGAAAAACATTTTGAAAAGCAATTATAACCACATCCTCAAACACCCCTTACTATATGCACTAAAACGCCAATTATTTCACTGCAACTCCACCGACCATTTTTTCCCTCCTTGATATTTTTTCTTAATTGCATTATTCTAATCACAAATTGATAACCAAACAGTCAAAATTTATTCAAGATGGAAAAAATAAAAAATGAGAAGACTAACATGTAAAAACAGAGAAATCTCATGTTTAATCTAAATTTTATGGGACAACTTTATTTTAGTCCCTCTAATTTCTCTTTTCTTCCTTAAAAGTCCATGTAGTTTTCATGAATTTATTTTTTATCTAAAAGTTTATTTTCTTTATTTTCTAGTTCCTGAATTTAAGAGAGGAGAGAAAGTCGTCGGATTTCAATAAGGAGAGAGAAAATCATTGATTGTCACCAATTTTGAATGCTAAAAATATTGATTTTTATGTCAATAAATTTCATTTGATAAGACGAGTTCGATGGTGGTTATTTCAAAACTCTATATTTTTTGAAAAAATAGATTGAGGTCGAGAAATAAAAAATTTACTCGGATTGATTTTGTATTTTTTTTTTGGTTTTTTATGTTGATAAATTGGTTTTATGATGTTCTATAAGTATTTATTAGATGTTTTTAAATGAAAAATAAATTTTTAGAGCAAAATCCTTTATTTTTCAGCCACCATTATGGCGGCTAAAATCTGAGTAAAAAAACAATGCTTTATCTGTTTTTTTTTTTAAAAAAAACTGTGTTTAAATAAAAATGGATGCAATGTATCAACAACTACCCATGTGTCTAAGCTGTCAAAGTGATGAACCCATGCGGGTTTGAATCCTATTGTCCATGTTTGGCTAATTTTTTTTTTTTAAATATGTTGATAAATTGACTTGGATTGATATTTTAACTTGTTATTGAATAAAAAATTATTTCAAAATACACAAAGTTGGATAAAGACTTTTTAATCACAAATTTAATGATAATATCAAACAGTTATCCATGACCTTGATATTATTTTTTACATTTAAAAAAGTTTGATCCGACGAAAAGTGACCTAGTACACACTAAGAAAACGTTTGGTATTGCGTTTGTACCTGCGTTTCGTCCAAATTTGAATTATTTTTTTTTTTGCTAAAATTGAGTGCGGTTTGTACTTTTTGGATCGTTTTGATGTGCTGATGTCAAAAATGATTTTTAAAAAATAAAAAAATATCATTGGCATGCATTTCAGCATGAAAAGCTATTTAAAAAGTTATTTGAAAAGCACTTGCAATCATACTGCCAAACACGTTGTAAATTGATGCGAGACTTGTAGCCTGGAAGATGGAATGACCGAACGAGCTGCGTCTTTGGGGGGACAAGTCTAGGATGCTCTCTGTCTCGGGCCATAGTATTCCAATAATTGAGAGATGAAAAGTACCCATGTCTATTTCCATCCCATCAGACATTTCTCTAGCTTTTTGAAGAAAAAATTATGTCCGATTCTGCATAAATACTTTTTTTCTTTTAAATTTTTTTTTAAAATTAATAATTTTTAGTGTTTTTAGATATTTTAATATGTTAACATCAAAAATAATTTTTTAAAAATAAAAAAAATATTATTTTAATATATTTTTAATTAAAAAGTAATTTGGAAAACAAGTTTTTAGGTCTAAATCGCTTGCGGGCTCTTAAAACAACTGGATGAGTAACTAGGCCCAGGTTTTGAGGAGTACCGATAAGCCTTGAAAAAACAACGGCACAGTAAAATTGGAACCTTGAAAAAACAACGGCACAATACAATTGGAGCCAGCCCAAGAGTGGCAAAATCTTTTTTTTTTAATTAATTGTATTCTCTAAGCTAAGACTTATTTGATTGGAATATATATGTTGCTTCCCATAAATCATATACTATTTTTATTTTACCTTAATTTTTTTTCATGTTGATATGTTAATCTGAAATTATAGTTCTATTATGATATTATCAAACAACTCACTTAATCAAATATAAAAACAATTTGGTAAATCAATTTCACCATATTTTTTACATAATTTATATTATTTCCTAACGCACAAAAATAAAAAAAAAACATGGCTTTTGCGATTCTAAACAGGTTTGAGATCATTTTTTTCCATCTAGTTAGACAAGATTTTTTTTTTCCGAGTAGTTTTAATTAATCTTAATTCTTTGAATAGGGAAGTTTTAATTTTATTTCTCAAGACGAGGTATTTTTCGCCACATACACAGCCAACTAATATGACTTTGATTCCATAGAAGGTTGTGTTTAAAAAAATTGAAATTTTAAACATCAAATAAAATAAAAAGACTCAAAGCCAGGAACTATGACCTGGGAAAAACAACACCAGAACTATCACCAAGCAGCAGGGGTTGCAGACCAATAGGAGGAACATGCCAAGCACGAAAACCTTCAGCTGCCATGGCTCCTAGTAAGCTATGAGATTTCGCACTGTGATTGCATTCACACACACAAAAAAAATCAAAAAACAAAAACAAGTAGTATCTGTATGAATTGAAAACTGTGATTGCATTCACACACACACGCACTGTGATTGCATTCACACACACAAAAAAAATCAAAAAACAAAAACAAGTAGTATCTGTATGAATTCAAAACTGTTAGATCCATCTAGCAAAGAGGTCAGTTACACAAATCATCTACAATTTCTTGTAATGAAATTTGATGAAAAATATAGGGTTATGTAAAAAGTTTTTGATTCCGGTCTGTGGACACATTGTGAACCTTGATAAGTTCTATCAACAAGAAAAAATAAAGGAAGCAGAGGTCACATATAAGACGAAGAATAATAATTGAGAAACCCATCCCAAAACATGATAATTCCTCTCGCTTCACTGTAGAAGATATTGAAGACTATGAATGTAACAAGGCTAGAGTCCAAGCAGGAGGAAAACTTGAAAGATTCATTGTCTAACCTTTTTGATGATATATCGATAACAGTTCTTTCTACGTTGGATGACTGACTGTGATCGTATCTCTTGTTCAAGTTTCTGCTTTATGACAGCTCTTGGTGGTCAAATCCTTGCTCGGTGATTCAAAACCGTCTGTGTGCTGGTTTCTAATTTTAGTTCCAATTAAATAGTCTCCATCTTTTAACTAGTTTTACTGTGCACTCTTTCATGCAACAAACAGTAACGTGATTGGTTTGTGGAATATAAGACCCCCTTCATTTACCTGGATAACATAGACAAGTGTTCATGTAGAAGGAGATTGTTTGGAGGTTAAGGACATCTAAAATGGGTTTTTTTTTTGTCCAATTAGCATAGTAAATGTAAGAAGTTGATGAATAACATCGTTCGAAATTTTTGGTACAATAACACTTTTATTTTGTAATATATTTACTAAATGTTGTTATTTTTAAGTATGAGAAGATAGTTGTCGCGCTTATAAATACGCGCTTAAAAATAACAATATTTAGTAAATGTTGCGCTTCAGAAGTGTGACAAGGTGAAAGTCCAATCATTTGGTTCAACTGGTCGACTCACTAAATAAATTATGTGGATGACCTAACAAATATATTTATAGACCAATAAGATAGGTTTAGGTTTAAGAGGAGATTTGGTTGCGTCAGACCAGAAAAACGAAGTAAAAAAACCTTTAATTTGGGGTATTTTTCTTATTTCTTTATTTATCTATCACCTCTCCTCATGTGCAACTTATTTTACATTTTTTTTTATATATTACATTATGAATAGCGACAAACTTGAATGTTGTGTTTTTAAATTACGACATATACAAACTATGATATTTCAACAATTATTTTTTAAACTGTGTTATTTTATCTATATTTAAAAAAAAACATGTAAATAAGCAAAAATAACCCCCTTTTAATAGGGCTATTATTTTTACAGGACATTATTTTATCTGCCAACAGATAGCTTCATTTATTTTAAGGGGGTATTGCAGAAAACCAGAAGAAATTGGTACGATAATTGAAAGTAACTAGATACTTTCTTTTGACGGCAAGAAGAACAAAAACACTGCGATGAATGAGAGCTTCTGGTTCCTGTAATGAATCATACTGGGATCCCGCCATTCAAAGAACTAGTTGATCAACTCATGATCGTGCCATGACTTTCCTTCACTTGATTACATTAGTGGAAGAACTATGTGTTGAGATGACATGCCAAGAATAAAATATCATCAAACATGATCCTTAAGTTTCACGAGTAATTAATCCAATTTTTTTTCTCTTCCAATAGTACTGTTGTTAAAGCAGCATCTAGTACAAGAAAATTGGAGAATGTCAACCAAATATTCTGTCGATATTTAAAAAGAATTTTATTGGAATTAGAAATTATTGGGGGGAATTGCCGACGGCATACCTCGTCAAAAAGTAACTTGTAATCATCAATGAAGTACTCTATCAGCATTAGAAATTGCCAATGGAATAGGAAAATTTTAAAAATTAGAATATTCTTTACTCCATGATTTATTTATTTTTTATTTTTTTTGTGGACAATCAATCCTTAAAGCCCAACAGAAGAAAAATCATGACAGACCTACAACTAAATATCTGAGGGACAGAGCAGAGTCACCTCCAGTCACAAAATCATGAGCAGAAAGGTATAATCCATTATCAGAGCAATATGCAACAGCAGAATCAACATGACAACAAAGAAATAAAGCAAGGCTAAAACTATAGAGATATTTCAGTCATGCAAGTAATACGAAGATGCATGAAGACCCCGTAAACCTGTAATGGTTTAAGGAGGCAACCACAAATGATCGGAGCTCGGCACTAGCTTGAGCGATAAAGAAAACTAAATAAACATCTGATCTCTCGCCTGCTCCAGTTCTGTCTTGCCATATCACTCCATGAACTACGAGGATATGTGACCCGAGAGGATACTTGAATGTATTTGTGTTCCTGAATAAGCCAATATATACAGATAACATTTGTAAATTCCAACTAGTAAAGGTAAAAGGAACGTAAATTTCATAACAACAATTATCGAAGGAATATCCATACCTCTAGAAGCCAAGCATAAGCATAATTGATGATGATTTGTGGGGTGGCAATGCGCAGGTCTAGTATCCGTTCATATAATGCTCCAGTGGACTCCAAGGTATCAAAATTCGATTTTCCTTAATTTTCAACTAAACCATAAGATTAATAATAAATAATCTCGGTACCTAACTTCCTAGTATTTATTAAATTTAAAAAATAAATAACATCAATTAATATCCTAATTATTATCAATTACACATCACTTTAATTTCCTCTAAATTTTCAACAAGACCCTAAGAAGAAGAGAAAAATTTGTTGAGGTATGAAAGAGTTGGCAGGTTTAATGTTCTTTCAAAATCATTGATGAAATTTCCATAGGTGATTTGACATGTTAAAAATATCAATGAAATTTTTTTATTTCATCATAATTTTTGTTGAAAATTATTGATGAAAATTTTTCATTATATTTTCCATCAGCATTTCTTATGTTTTTTTTTTTTTCCTAATTTTCTGGTAGTCACAGCAAAGAGTCACATAAACAATCATGATGGATGCTGTGTGTGGCTTTCATGTCTTTTGAAACAACAAGGAGCTAGAAAAATGGCAGCCGCAATACATTACAGGAGCCTAAAGAAAGAGATAGGGCATGTTGGAAATCATTTGCTAAATGTCAAGATGACGAGATGCAAGTGAGAATGACTGATACACTTCATGGAGACAAGTTAAAAAGTGCTCAATTCATAGTGCTTGAGCTTTTGTCATGTAAAATGGCCACCATTTTCCCACCTTGTAATTAGTTCCATGACTTTGTTTCGAATACCGAGAGGTAGGTGCATACGTGCCTCCATGTATCCTAACGTCCAGCTGACCTGGAAAAATATTACTTATATAATATAGGGCAAAGTACACGAGCCCTTTCTTTTAATTAAATTATGCTATCGTCTCTGTGGGTCAACTTTTGCAAAATTATTTTTAGACTACACGAGTAAATTTATGCATATTTTAATTAATTTTATAGATTTTAAAATTAATAATTATATAAGTTTTTATTGGTTTTGAAATTTATAAAACTCAAACCAGTAATAATTAAGGAGCAAACTCAGAGCATAACCAATTAAGCTACACTTCTCAAGGTTTAATTTTTGCAATTCTTAATTTTGAGAAATATAGTTCAATTGGTTAGATTTTGGATTTTTTATCTAAAAATTACCAGTTTGAGTGTTATAAATTTCAGGGTTACTAGAAAATACTTACATGATTGTTAATTTTAGAATTTCGAAGAATTAATCGAGATATGTATAAACTATACAAAAATCTCCAACTAACCAAAAATAAATAAACTTGCGACCCTTGATTTTTAGGGGTTTTAACACCATTTTCATCGAGTCCTTGACCAGCGAGGATTCACCGAGTGCTTCGCAAGGTGCTCCAAAGAGTCTTTCATTTAATTATGAGTAGATAAGCCTGCTTTGTTAGCTGTCACTAAACACTTGTTTTAATTTCATAATCATCATTACATTATATAATTTCCAGTGCTGCAAGTTTATGCTCCATAAAATATGCAAATCCCATGTGCTACCATGTGTGAAGATGCCTTGCTTTGGCCGTAGTTCAGATGTTGAATTATTATTTGGATAATTTGCCAAATGGTATGAGTTTCTTTGATAATTAC
>Ga0307515_10022778_pt1 | contig 11022 bp, 11 predicted proteins | sample 17_EM_MG_FD_194513 | JGI IMG/M metagenome (GOLD analysis project Ga0307515, IMG submission 194513) | Populus trichocarpa ectomycorrhiza microbial communities from riparian zone in the Pacific Northwest, United States - 17_EM | ecosystem: Host-associated > Plants > Roots > Unclassified | place...
GAAAGCGACTTAGCGCTAATTGATCCGCTAAGAACGGTAGTGGAAAAGGGGCGGACTAGGGTAGAGGCTGGAGAAGGAGAAACATACATTCTCTAGCTCTATCAATGTATATCTCGGCCTTACTAACTTTGGCCGCACGCTGTCGGACACCGGTAGAGGTGTTATCGTCTTCTTGACCTGCCATGCCCATATAGGCGTCTGCTTGGAAGGAGTAGAGTTGGGCATAGAGGGCTGTATCGTTGCTCTCGAGGGCCTATGGAGGGAGGAGTTAGAAACTAGCGGATACAAGGTATGCGGTAGAGCGTTGAAGGGCGAAAGAGAGGGATAATGAGGAAATATCAGTAGTGCTGTATCCATTTAATCACAGCGCAACTCAGGGACGGAGGTCCGCTTCATGAATCATGCTGAATGGGTAGAATGATGACCCAAGGAATAAGACCGAAGTGTCAGTACATACCTGAGGTATAACAGCATCCAATAACCTTCCGGCAGCTTTACTCTCCCCTACCGCATTCAAAATATTTGCCACGACACCAATTGCCTCCCAAAGAGTCGGCATCAGCCGCGCTCGATACGCTGTACTAGCCGCCCTAACCGCAACGCTGAACCCTTTCTCCGGCTTCCCAACCTTAGCGAACAGCGTCGCTTTAGCAATGAGCATGGAGATGCGTTGGTATATGTCCGCACTTTCATCCTTAAGCTCGGCACCTATGTCCTCAATCAAGTTGAAAGCTTTAGAGAAGTTACCGGACATAGTGAGGTAAGCGATGCGAAAGTGAGAGAGCAGGAATGAGATTTCAGGGTCTATGGCTGCACCGGATTTCAGCTGGGAGAAGAGATGGGTGCAAGCGAGGAAGTCGCCCCTAAGTCTTTTTTAGCTGTTGAACCAATAGGGAGTGAGGGGCTAAGAGAGGGAATATGGCCATGTCATGAACGTACCGTCGTAAAGCTCTCTTCAACTTGATGAGGCCAGTATAGCTGACGATATACTGGTGGAATTTTAAAGTTCGGTGGACCTCCGGTTGGATAGACTCGAGCATGGAAAGAGCCTCGTCATATCGGCCTGACTGCGCCGTCTACGTGCGTTAGGATGGTAGCTACAATAAATCAAGGAGTGATATACCGTGAAAGCTAAGCGGCAGATCGCTCTGATGTTCTCTTCGATTGGCGAATTGCTGTTGTAGCAATGGAGGAGAAGTTCGCAATAAGCAGTTGACAAATGCGTTATGCCTATTCAAAGACTATTAGCGCCTCAGGTATGAGAAACTCGTATATGATCTCATACCTAATCTTGAGAAAACAGTTGACTGCATAAGCATCTGGCCTCCATAGTTGCTGAGAATATTCTCCCGCACATTTAGATGGGAAGCCTGGAATATATGTTCGAATATACGGGGAACGCTCTCGCCCTATGTCCATCATTAGTACAGCCGAACCTAATCTGTAGTAGTAAAAGAACCCCTTACATTTGACAGACCAAGTTTTGCTTCATTCAGCAGTGTAGAACTCAGAAGGCTATACATCTTACTCTCCTTTGCCTTTGCCTTCAAAAATGTTAGGCCATCTCTTTCAGAACCAAGCATTCCCATATAACCTGCTCCTTTCATCTGTTTCGGATACGCTTTACTCATGTGATTGAGCCAGCTCAGACTGAAGTTCAAGCAGCTCATGTCTTGATTCTCCCTTGCGGTTGCGATAGTTTCGTTGATGGCCGCAATTGCTTCACTAAAACATCCAAAGTCCGCCTGCAGTATCGCCATATGGAGGAGAGCGTACTGATAATGAATCTTATCTCTCGTCTGCATGGCGTAGTCGTAGTAACGATGAAGGTTATCAAATGCGGATGTGTAATCGCCTGCTCTCCATGCATCGAAAAATCTAGATGCAGGTTAGTAGGTATCTTACATAAATCAGATATGCCTACGCACTTCAATAGGTGGGATTGCCTCAAGATTGTACCAGATGGTCCAACCATGTTGCGAAGCTGCAGTTTCATGTCGTCTGGTAACCGGCAGCCGAGTCCTTTAGAACATTAGCAAGAAGATCACGGGCGGTGAATGGTAAATTTCATACGTTGTAGGCGATCTATCTGAAAATCTAGCATGCGATCAATGTAATCAGTGCTAATCATCTCTTCTGCTTCATTCGGATCATCCAAATGTCCATAAACTGCCTCAAATAACTCATCTCCGGGGTTCAGCCCGAGGTCTGTGACATTGATGTCAATGCTGGATCCCGCGACTCCCGCAGTGCGCCTCGTCCACGGAGCTGCGGGTGCCCTATATTTGACAAAAGCAGACCACAGTTTGACCGCATCATGGAACTGCAGACGAGTGAATTCCAGTTGAGCTCGTCGCACAAAAGTTCCAAGGGGCGATATACGAGAAAGGAAAATCCGATCTGGCGAATGAACGATATTTGCCTCAGCTTCTCTTATAGCGTCCTCTCGGGTCCTTACAAGCAGTTCGCCTAGGCTGTCGAAGAAGGTGTGGAGAGCATCAAAAGAATTGATCAACCACATTTCCTTCAGAAATAAGTCCAGCAGGGTTCTACCAGGAATGCTCGATATATGTGCCAGGAGGACATTTTCAAACGCATTGATGGAGAAGATAACATCCTGAGTACCATTGGAGATGCGTTCACGTGGGTTCGAAGGAGAGGGTGGAATGAGATGAGAAACAATGAAAGAGAGGATAGGTATTGTGGCTGAGCTAGGGACGCCCGAGTTGCAGTAGAGGTTGGCAAGCACCAGAAGACTGATTTTCTGGGGCGTCAAGTACCTCGACATATTTAGAGCGACCAATACGGCCGGCAAGAGAGTTTAGCGGACATGGACAAGCAGTTATCCACTAAGCGAGTGACTCTGACTGTATAAAGAAACGCCTTCCCACGGGTGGTGGGTGACTTATCAGATCAAGTTGATGCCAAGGCCCGGCTGACCCATGGCCTGTGCGCGCGTATGGACTAGGTTCGAGCTGGCGATCTGTTTTGGTTATTGCCACAATATCAATTTGGTATGAGATGTTGAAGATCTTCACAGCCAAATATGCAGTGCAGCTCTATCCCTTCCCCCGGTAGCGTTCTACCATCTGGTGATCCGTGCACTGGCAATATAATAATTGGGCATCTTAACTTGATCTGATTGGTTCTATTGGCTTTGCTCTTATCGACAACCGTAGGACGAATTTTATCAAGCCTTTTTAATACTGCCTTTACTTACCCAAGGCTTTGTTTCGTCTCACTATAAAATTCGCCGAGCTTGAATCCCTTCACGAGGCAAGACTGGAAAGGAGATTTGGCCGGCAGCGGCCCGCACCTTGGCATTGACACGTAAGGGAGTAGTTTGCCAGAATTGTTTTTTCAATTTCTCTTATCAATCTTTGAGGATTAGGGGATGAAACTACTTAATCCCCTTCTTTCTCGCTAGAGTAGTCCTCATAGTCCAGCGCGTATCCACCTCACCGTTCTTCTTTACCTTCGTTCCTTACTAAATCCCCATTCGGAGGCGGTTCACACATGAGGCTTAAGAGAGGCGACTGTATGCGTCTAATACTCCTCAAACTCACAACATGAACCATTTGTGGTCTTCTGCCGCTTTGGATATGAGATAGTCACTTGGATTGTTTTTTAGATCCGCGAAGACCTCTATTTCCTCCCTGTAATATCGCGAGGAATTTCCATCCCAACGTCCGGAGTCATATGCGGAAGTTCGGGGTTGGGTTTCTCCTAAATTGGGCGGGGTACGGGCGCGGGGTCTGTCGGTGGTTTTTTCGCAGTCTGGGTTTTAACTCAGCGAGCTCAGACGTGATTTTTTTGGCTAGCGTCGGAATAACAGCTACGCCGTCTTCCTTCGTGCAAAATCACGTCTGATTACCTCAGCAAACTCAGACGTGATTCTGTTGGTGCGGATTTTCAATCGGTCCGATGGAGAACACGGTCACTAAAATCAATAATTTTGCAAAAGGACAATATGTGACACATATTGACTGCCCGACATTGCACGTATAATGTTTGAAATGCTTCTGATCTAGATTGCTGTTATTGCCACATATGAATAACGAGACTCATTCAAAATGACTCCCAAGGATTGCTTAAAGAGGATTCTCGGAGCATTCTTGGTCCACTAGGGGCTCTCGTCAAATTACCTGCCGCTGCCGCATGAGATAGAGAGAGGACTAGTCAATGAAGTGGATGCGTCGGCTTACGCGCTACGAGTTTTCAATTTTGGATAGACTCATAGGAACTGTTTTCTATCAGCGTTTTGCAATTGCGTAGCATTTTGAGTAGAGACCGAGCTCTTAGCAAGGATGTAGTCGAGGCCATGAAAAGAATGAGGAACGAGTGCGCGATTCGTAGTCGACGTGCCGAAGGGCGCCTATGCTAGAAGCGATCTGCGCCGGGGAATACGTGGGGAATGCCCTAAGTGACCTGAGTTAATTCATTAGCTGATAAGTTTACCAAATGTCCAATATGTACTGACATTAGAGGAGTCCCGTGCCGCAATATGAACGACGTATAACTTGCTAGTGACTTAGTACTCGTCGGACACACGCTAGTTGGCCCAGCAATGACAAACAGTCTCGCACCGTTCATTGTAAACTGACTTTGGAGCAATACGCTTGGCCTGGTCTTTAAGCTCAGGAATATCTCGTCTCCACTCTAGACAGACCTCTTGGCCACGTAGCTACGCTGGACGTTAACACCAACAGTTGGGTTTCCTGAATTAATACTTCGCAGTGATACTGGACATTGCGATACGAATATGCCGATATAGAGTAGTCTTGGAAAAGGCATCGAAGCGCTGAGGGCCGGCAATTGAAAGCAGGTCAACATCACCCCGGAGCCCCGGCCATCTGCCACCATCGGCTTTGTCGACAACGAACAGGTACTGGTACACCGATGAAAGCACAAGTACAGGAATTTCGTCAGTGGAGTACCACATCTTTTGCTCCCACAATCGGTGTAGCGCTTTAACGGCAGTTCCTTGCATGATCGCTGCTTGGGCTGCTCTGGTATCGCCATTCATTGTGAAGGAACTGACTTGTTGCCATTCAGAGATTGATTGTGCCAAAACAGCAGCAAAGAAAAAGGCATAATTGAATTCGAACGAAGGTGCCACACTGCCTGATTCGACTATGAGTTTGGAGCGAGGGTCCACGTAGCGGCGAGTTTTAGGAATTAAGAGATCAGTCCCGTCGATGCTGTTTTCCCAACAGTTTAAGTTGTAAATGGACCAACCTAAAGACCAGCAATGGTTGTTAAGCTCAACGAGGTATCGCAAGTGATTGCGTCCATTTTGTCGTGGTGCTCCGATAAAGGCCAGATCAGCCATGAAGAACACACGCCGTAATCTCTCAGGGGACGAGCAGCTGAATCGAATTGGTCTTCCCTGGTAATTTAAGGCGAAGAGCAAGACAAGGCATCGAAAAGCTTTAGGAATTTTGTGGTTCCAAATTGAATGCATACCGATTCGGGGTCGTGCACCTGGGCGGACATCATGTGCTATGTGTCCATAAATGGCCTCAAGAGCAACGATCAAATGGCAAAACAGAGCTTCGAGACGGAGATTGGCGTCGAAAGGACTATGAAAACCGCCGCCATCCGGAGTCAAAACAACACTCGGGATATCAGATCGGCTTTCTGGGGCTGGCGTGCGAACTGTGTGCTCTGCGTCGTTTTCCAAGCAATGCAAAACGAGAGTGATGGCGTCAACAGCAAAGTCAAAGAATTCTCCAAGATCTAGCATAAGTCTTCCAATCTCGTGTACGAACGGCTCCATAATGATGAGTACCGAGTCTTGGTCTGTCGGCACAGCCTCGTCGTTGTAGTATAGGTTTTCGATCGATTCTTGTCTGCAGACGAAATGGAGAGCTTCCAAAGGATATAAGCTGTCAAGAAACTCCAGCTCATCCCATATGCCATTACTGTCAGTATATGCATCAAGAATCCAAGGTGCTATCTCGGCAACTATGGCAGTGATTTCCACCAGCTCACCATCACTATTCCAGAGGCATTTAGACCTGCAGGCTCGTTGAAAAAGTTGTATATCAAGGTTGGTCCGATCTAGAAAACAGAGTAAGTGATATAGACGCGCGGAAGTCTTAGGAACTTGCTTCATGGACAGTTTCCAAGCAGCGAACACAGAATGTGGATATGAGTGCGAGGCTGCCTTTCCTAGGACCTTTCTGAGTAGTTTGTCATGCTCTTCTCGGAAGAATCTACCATACTGGCCTAAGTCTCCTACAACTTTGATATAATTCCCAGCAAGATCAACTGCAAGGGCAAGATAGTCCATTTGAGCGACAATTTCTCCTGCTTGTTCTAATTGGTTCTGAGTGGGTCGATCAATGCGAGCTGAATGTAAGAGCAAATCTCTTGCAGAGTCTGGCGGGAGCCCTTCGATTTGCATGACTCGATCGCTTCCAACTAGATCTGCCGCTTCTTGTCGTCTCGAGCTGACAATGATGCTTCCGGATCCATCAGTGGGGAAATACTGACCTAGAGACCGGAGAATACTCAGCTCGTCGGCGTTGTCGAAAAGAAGCAGCCATGGACTTATTCTCTTTCGTAGCCATCTTTTGAAAGCATTGACATTATCGAGTGCATCCAACTTAACGAGCCCGGTTTCTCCTTCTCGTGGTTGGACTCTAGCTGCGGTACCCAAGAAGAGCAATCGTGCTATGTTCTCAAAGCTTTCCGAGAGTGTCAATTCCGATCTGCAGTCAATCCAAAACACGGCTCCGAATTGATCTCGATAGTCCTTCGTGTAATGGAGCATTAGTTGCGTCTTTCCAACACCACCGAGACCTGTCAACGCAACGACGTTTGGCTGCTGTTGTCTGCTATCGTTTTTCGTCAACAATAGTCGACGCAGCTTTTTCTCATCTCCCTTTCTCGGTACAAAGTAGTGCACAGGCTGGAGACCAAGAAATTCATGGTGAAAAAGTCTGGGCTCCTTGTGAAATCTTTGGAAATCATACAGCCTACTAGCTTTAGCGTTGCGCCAACATCTATCGCTGCGCTGAGCTTACATTGGTGTTGATTCCTGAAGAATTGTAACGCAATCCTTAAGCTCTTCCCTACGATCATCCAAATATGCATTTGTCACGCTGAAAATCAAATCCATCTGCTTCCACTCTTCTAGCCCGACGCCTTGCAACCCCTGCTCTACTTCGAAACGAAAGTATCGATTGTGTAACGGCTGACTCTCTGACGCGAATGACCTTTTGAACTGTTGTGCTGTGGCATTCGTATCGGTGGCAATGCTTGCGCAGGCTTTTGCAACTGAGATGAGACTTTTCCCTAAAACTTTCGTTTGCCCAACGCCTGTGCCAACGCTGACCACGCATGCGATTTTTTGACCAGGAAACTCCACATTCAATTCATCCATCAACTGAAGAATTGGATTGTTGTTCAGCAATCCGCCATCTCGTAGTGTGGCACCGTTACTGATCTTCACCGGGTCGAAGAAGCTTGGAGCGGCCGACGTCGCTCTGCCAGCTTCCCAGATACTGCAACCTAAGGCGGGCTCCTTCATGGAGCTATAACTTCGGAGACGAAGCGGCTTGCTGTTCTCCATCGTAACGCACACGAAACTGCACGAAAAAAAGCCATCATTAGCGGAAGGAAGTAGAATGAATGGAAGAACTTACACTTTACACCGCTGCGCTGGATTGACGAGTAGCGGAACGTCTCTTGTATTTTCCTTCCCTTTAGGTATCTTCGTACCCCCGTCCTCCAGCGGTTCATTATCCTCCACAACTTTCCTAATCTCTGACTCTAGCTTTTCGGCAGAAAATGGAGCGGCACCAACTAGCTTATGAAGCAAGCTGCCACCAAAAGCCACCCGTTTTCGTGGTGTGAAGACTGTCGACGAGAGATCTTTGTATGCCTTGATGCAGGACTGGACATCCATCTCCTGATTGATACGACATGTCAGAAATGAGCGGAAATAAGTCAGATAGTAACGATCAATCCTTACCAGCCTCCCAAGCATCAATGCAAGCAACCTAGTCGCACTGAGAAGCTTGCGTCAAGCACACAGCCTCGTGAACATACCCTCCAGTACTAGTCCCAGTTATCACATCAAACACCTCGCAGGGCTTCACTCGTTTCTTTGGATCGTCTGTCGGTCGAAGTTGATACATGATGCGCTCAAGTATATAAAGAGTGGAGAGACCCCTTATTCCGCCTCCATCTGCATTTGGGGATTTGTGTGTCAGCCTCGTATCCAGAATCTCATATATGAGCGCGGTAGATTGTCGGACGTGATACGTACCGAGGGAGAGCACTCGAAGACCGTTCTGCGGGGTATCCGAGGTATCCATTGCTCCTATGCATTAAGAGACAGAAGAAAAAGGCTTTCGACAACGAGGAGAAGTGAAGAGTCTTGAGATGGGACTGGGGCACCGTCATTTGCAAGATTCTTTAGCCTCCACTCTGGTTGGGCAGAGAGTACGAAGGCGCGCGGCATTGAAATCCGTCCATTTTTATTGGTTACATTAGCGAGGATTTTTGTTAGCGAACCCCACTAAAAGCTCCTCGTCCCACCAACACTAATCTAAATTTATTACTTTTTGATTATGGGGAAGCACGCTACTGACGTCGATAAAGCTGTCTTCTTAACCCACTTACTTTATGTCCATCAAGCTAAAGCTGCGCGTAGAGCAGGGCTTGCCAAATCAACTGCTACAGATATTAAAAATGCCTCCGCAGAGGTCCAAATCCAGTACAACGAAAAGGGCCTCCCTCCCCCCACAATTCAAGAGCAAGTGGAGCAAATTAAGCGTAAAAAAGGCAGTGGGGCCTCTAAGAAGATTACGGATAAAGAGGTTATTAAGTTAATGGAAGCTTATACGTTAAACAAAACACAAAGAAAGAAGCTATAGCATATTATTGCCAAAGAAGAGGGCTTTTTTAATGTCCACCGTAGAACAATTAAGAAGAAGTTACGGGCCCGTGGCCTCCGCCGAGCAAAGTCCATAAAGAAGCTAAGTCTTACGGATATCTAAAGAGCTTAATAGTATAAGGTGGCGTTATCACGGAAGGACTGGGGGATAAAAGAGTAGCGGAAGGTCATTTTCTCTAACGAAGCCTCTATTATTATCTCCGCAAAACGTAGCATACAAAATATCTCACGGTTAATAGGAGATGAGGAGAGATATCACCCGGATTATATTAAACGGCGGTATAATAACTACTCAGAGGCTATGTTTTGGGGGTGCTTTACGTACAATTACAAAGGGCCTTGCCACATCTACTATAAAGAAACAGAGGAATAAAAGGAGGCGAATAAGGCAGAGATGGAACGGATAAATGAGGAAGAGATAGAAGCTAAGTGCCGTGCAGCTTTTAATACTTAAGAAAAAGAGAAAGAAAAGAAATGGGATAAGAAGGGGCAGAAGTGGCCTACACAACGTACTTCTTGGGAGGTCTTTTGGAAGAAGAATATGTTCAAAAAGGGGGCATCACAAGGTGGAGTTGACAATCTACATTATACGTACGAAGTCCTTGAGCCAAAGCTAATTCCTTATTAGAAGGAACTTATGCTCCAACGCCATAATCCAGACACTTTTAAATGCGATTAACTTCCTTATATTTTTTAATAGGATAACGCTCCTTCGCATGCAAGTAAATGGACCCAGCGGAGGCTTTAAAAAGAGGGCATTCCCCTACTAAAACATATTGGTAACTCTCCAGAAATAAACGCAATTAAGGGGGTTTGGATGCCATTAAGAATAGAGATTACAAAGCAGTGGAATGCCCCGTATACAATAGAATGGACTAATTACGCGTGGAGAGCGGAGTGGGACAAGTTTCCACAGGATAGGATACGTGCTTTAGTGACGAGAATGGCTGCTATTAATACTCTTATTATAGAATTTGAAGGCGGGAATAAATTCCATGGTTAATACTTTAATTTGTATACAATTTACTATGGTGGGGTAAGTCTTTTTGGTGTTCCTGATTCGCGTACGCGACCAATAAAAATAGACGGATTTCAATGCCGCACGCCTTCGTATATCGCTGGTATCCAACCATAACGCCCTATATCGGTCTCACACGATCATCCAATTATAAGCTGCTTACATAACAGATTAATCAGCTTATATTATTACCTATATCGTTTTTACCTCAGAAGCTCAGACCAAGAAATCGATTGTGCGGATATAGGAATATCCGCACCATCCGCTAAGCTGTTAGGACGGCAATCGTTTTCTTGGTCTGAGGGACTTTAGGCGGATTTCGCAATCCTTGTAAACTTCGCAAAGTCACTCAATCTAGAAGTTGAAGCTGTCGATTGAGCCTTGATTAACACCAAGTGGCTTGACGCCGTCGTACACACCCTGGCTTGTAGATCCGCATTAAATCGTTCATAAAAAGCCTCTCTACAAGGGACCCCTACACATGCATAACGCAGGCTTAAAATACTTCGTAAAATAAGGCAGTATTTTAAGCCTGCGTTACTTCGCTTACACACCTATATTAGGTAAAGTTACTTAGTAATTATCGCGATTGATTGAGCTGTAATATAGTTATGGAGACTTAACGTCTTAGCAGCTCTCTCTTATTACCCTTATTTTCCTTATAATCGGATCGCCTATATTACGACTTTTAGAGGTAGTATATGGTGGTGATTAAACCTCAGGTAACGTTAAAGGCGTAATCCTAAGGCAGCGGCTCTTGCGGATGCTCGGAAGGAGGTAATCGCAATAAGGGTAGTTATTACCAAGTAGTTAGCAGGAAGGGAGGTTTAGTGGTAGATAAAAGGCCTCTTATAAGGAAGTAAGTAGGAGGCAATAAGACACAATTCTTAACTCTTAATTGTATTATTAAATTGAACTAACGACTTAATTAATTGCCTCCTGTTAGCGACTCAGTCAATCGAGGCACGAGCACGGCAAGAGGGACGCGCAAGCCTGTACGATTGGTAGTCTATAAACGAAGATCTAAAGCTAGAGAAAGGAAAGGAGACGGAGGGCGGCGCCGCTCGACGTTATATACGATCCTCTGGTCACGTGA
>Ga0307515_10022779_pt1 | contig 11022 bp, 9 predicted proteins | sample 17_EM_MG_FD_194513 | JGI IMG/M metagenome (GOLD analysis project Ga0307515, IMG submission 194513) | Populus trichocarpa ectomycorrhiza microbial communities from riparian zone in the Pacific Northwest, United States - 17_EM | ecosystem: Host-associated > Plants > Roots > Unclassified | place...
TCATCGTCATCGACACCGACATGTCGGCCAGCGGAATGCCGTCGAACAGGATCTTCATGTCCTCGACGCTGTCGATCGCCACGCCCGCCTTGCCGACATCGCCTTCGACGCGGGGATGGTCGCTGTCATAGCCGCGATGGGTGGCGAGATCGAAGGCGACCGAGAGGCCTTTCTGGCCGCTAGCGAGGTTCTTGCGGTAGAAGGCGTTCGAAGCTTCCGCCGTCGAGAAGCCGGCATATTGCCGGATCGTCCAGGGCCGGCCGGCATACATCGTGGCGCGCGGACCGCGGGTGAAGGGCGCAAAACCCGGCAGCGAACCGAGGTGCTCTGCGCCTGCGAGGTCCTCAGCCGTATAGAGCGGCTTGACGGCAATGCCCTCAGGCGTCTGCCAGCAAAGCGTTTCCGGTGAGGTCTTGAGCTCCTTTTGCGCCAGTTGCTCCCAATCCGACAGCGTCTTCTTCGTCATCTCGTCCTCCGGCATTGCTTTTGTGCCGACGCTACCATTTTCGGGTCGCGGGGCGCGATATAGCCTTAGGACAATTTACACTTCAAATCGACGAAGAGAAAATCTCAGCGATGCGCGGCCCAGGGCACGAACAGACGTTCGATCAGCCGGGCGAGGATTTCCAGCAGGAAAGCGATGGCGGCAATGACGATGATGCCGCCGATGACGACATCGGTGCCGAGGAATTGCGCCGCCGACTGGATCATGAAACCGAGGCCGCGGCTGGCGGCGACAAGTTCGGCTGCAACCAGCGTCGACCAGCCGGCGCCGAGCGCGATGCGCGTGCCGGTGAGGATCGAGGGAATGGCGCCGGGCAGGACGACATTCAGCAGCACCTGCAGCCGGCTGGCGCCGAAGGAGCGCGCGGCATTGATGAAATCATCAGGCGTGGATTTGACGCCTGCCGCCGTCGACAGGATGATCGGCGGCAGCATTGCGAGCGAGATGACGGTGATCTTCGAGGCCTCGCCGATGCCGATCCAGATGATGATCAGCGGCAGATAGGCAAGCGGCGGCAGCGGCCGCAGGAATTCGACGATCGGATCGAGAATGCCCTTGCCGATGCGGCTGGTGGCAATGGCAAGGCCTGCGGGCACACCGATGAGGAGCGAAACGGCAAGTGCCGCAAAGATGCGCAGCAGGCTCGCCAGCGTATGCTCGGCAAGCGTGGAATCGACGAAACCATTGACTGCGACATTGGCGAGCGACTTGGCGACAACAAGCGGTGACGGCAGGAAGACCGGCGAGACCGCGCCATAGGCCGAGGCAAGGCTCCAGCCGGCAATGATGACAGCAATCGTTGCAAGTGAAATCGGCAGCGTGCCAAGGCGCCTTGTGCGCGTCTCCTTTGGCTGGTCGGGAACCGTGACCGTCAGCGTTTCCACCTCGATGCTCATGCGGCAATCTCCTCTTCATCCGCATGGATGAGTGCGGTCAGCTCATCATGGAGGCTCTTGAACTCGAAAAGCGCCTTGATGTCCTTGACGCTTTTGCCGCCAAGCAAGGCCCGGCCGAATTCGGTCCTGATATCGGCGACGATGCGGCCGGGATTGGGCGCCAGCACGATGACACGTGTGGCAAGCAACAGCGCCTCGTCGATGCTGTGGGTGATGAGCAATGCGCCGGTCTTGCTCTCAGCCCAGACCTTGAGCAGGAATTGCTGCATGCGGCTGCGCGTCAGCGCGTCCAGTGCGCCGAGCGGCTCATCAAGCAGGAGAAAGCGCGGTCCGGAGGCAAGAGCACGGGCGATGCCGACCCGCTGGCGCATGCCACCGGAGAGTTCCCAGATATTCTTATGACCTGCGCCGTCGAGGCCGACCTTCACAAGCAGCTCGTCTGCGCGGCGTTGCCTTTCGGCCTTGGCAATACCCTGAACCTTCAGCGGAAAAGCGACGTTGCCGGCGGCGCTGAGCCAGGGGTAGAGCGCATCGTCCTGAAAGACGACGGCCCGGTCCGCGCCTGGGCCGTCAATCTCTTTGCCATCAACCAGCACGCGACCTTCGCTAGCTTGAGTGAAACCGGCCGCGAGATTGAGCAGGCTGGTCTTGCCGGAGCCCGAACGACCGATGACGACCACGAACTCATCGGAAGCGATGTGCAGGTTGATGCCATCGAGCACACGTCTTTTCTGACGACTGCCTGTCTCGGCATAATCAAGCGACAGCGACTGCAGTGAAAGTATGCTCATGGGCATCACCTGTTCAAAAAAAGCGGCGCGGCCGAAGCCGCGCCGGGACCCTTGGGAGGGATCAGAGACCTGCCTTGGCGGCTTCCTTGACCCATCGGTCGGAAACATAGGGGCTGTAATCCTTCAGCACGCCGGGGATCTTGCCCTGCTCCAGGAGGAAGGCCGAGGTTTCGGCGACTGCCTTCGCCGTGCCGCCGCCGAGAAGATCGGCGCTTGCCTGTTCCTTCAGGGTCGGGAAAATGTAGCCCTTGAGAAGAGCCGGCACTTCCTCGGTCTTGGCGCCGGTCAGCTTGGCGATCTTTGCGGCTTCCGGAGATGTCGCGTTCCAGCTGTCCGGATTGCCGAGATAGGAGGCGTAAGCCGCACCCGTGACCTTGACGAAGCCGGTGACGATCTCCGGATGGTCGGCGGCGAACTTCTTGCTGACGATCCAGGCGTCGAAGGTCGGGCCGCCCCATGTCGCGACGTCGGCGGAGGTGGCGAGAACCGTGCCTGACTTCTTCAGCTGTGCGAGAACGGGATCCCAGACATAGGCGCCATCGATATCGCCGCGCTCCCAGGCGGCCGCGATCTCCGGCGGACGCAGGTTGAGGATCTGTACCGATTTCGGATCGACCTTCCAGTGTTTCAGCGCCGTCAGCAGGCTGTAATGCGCGGTCGAAACGAAGGGGGTCGCGATCTTCTTGCCGACCAGATCTTCGGGTTTGGCGATGTTCTTGACGGCGAGCGCTTCCGCGTCGCTGATGAGGCCGACGACATAGATCGCCTCGATCGGCAGTTCGCGGCTGGCGGCAGCGGCAAGCGGCGAGGAGCCGACATAACCGATATCGATCGAGCCGGAGGCGACGGCGGTGATGACATCGGCGCCGCTATCGAACTTCTGCCAGTTGATCTTGGCGCCCGTCTCCTTTTCGTAAGTGCCGTCGGCCTGCGGCACGCGCGAGGGTTCGACGATCGGCTGGTAGCCGATATTGACGGTGACATCGGCTGCTTCAGCCACATGGCTCGAAAAAGCCAGAACGACGGCGGCGGCCGTGCCCAGCAGGTTGCGTCGGTTGATCTTCATATCCCTCTCCGGCAATGTTCAAATATCATTCCGTGCGTGGAATGTGCCTAGATCATCGTGAAATTCATAGATTTTATAGAGATAGAAAATTTCCGGATTCGGGAAGGTTGGATAATTTGCTTCCAATTTACGAGGTCACCGGGGAGATTTTGGCGCGCCGCCCGAAAACCGGCCTTGTAAAGGCCGGAAGGGCTTGAGGGATTACTCGATGAAGACAATGCAGATCTATGCCTTCGACATGAACTGCGTCGGGCATATCAATCATGGCCTGTGGACGCATCCGCGTGACCAATCCATGCGCTATACCGACCTCGAATACTGGACGGAGTTTGCCAGGACCGCCGAGCGCGGCAAGCTGGACGGCATTTTCTTTGCCGATATCGTCGGCGTCTACGACGTCTACAAGGGCAGCCCCGCGCCTGTCATCGAGACGGCCGCGCAGATCCCGGTCAACGATCCGCTGATCCCGATTTCGGCGATGGCCTATGTGACGAAACATCTGGGTTTCGGCGTCACCGTCAACACCACCTATGAACCGCCGTTCCTGCTGGCGCGGCGCATGTCGACGCTCGATCACCTGACCAAGGGCCGGATCGGCTGGAACATCGTCACCGGCTATCTCGACAGCGCCGCCCGCAGCATGGGTTTCGACAAGCTGCCGGAGCATGATGCGCGCTACGATGCGGCCGAGGAATATCTCGAGATCCTCTACAAGCTCTGGGAGGGCAGCTGGGATGACGATGCGGTGCTGCGCGACAAGGCGGGCGGCATTTATGCCGATCCCTCCAAGGTACGCACCGTCAGCCACGAGGGCAAATATTACAGGATGGAGGGCATTCATCTTTCCGAGCCATCGCCGCAGCGCACGCCCCTGCTCTTCCAGGCCGGCGCCTCGGCGCGGGGACAGGATTTCGCCGCCCGTCACGCCGAATGCGTCTTCATCGCCGGCCCAAGCCCCAAGGCCGCAAGGCCGACCGTCGATGCGCTGCGGGGGAAGGCGAAGGAATTCGGCCGCGGCGCCGATGCGCTCAAGATCCTGAGCCTGATCACCGTCGTCGTCGGGCGGACGGAGAGGCAAGCGCAGGACAGACTGGAGGACTATCGCCGCCATGCGAGCGTCGAAGCCTCGCTTGCCCATTACTCCGCCTCGACAGGCGTCGATTTTTCGAAATACGGGCTTGATGACGTCATCGACCAGAGCTCGACCAACGCCAATCAATCGGCACTTGCAGCCATCACGAAACAGGCGGCAAAGCCGGTGACGTTGCGTGACGTTATCGACCAGATGGTGCTCGGCAGCCGGATGAAGCCGGTGGTGGGTTCGCCGGAACAGATCGCCGATCATTTGCAAAAATGGATCGAGGAGGGCGACATCGACGGCTTCAATCTGGCCCGGACGGTGGCGCCGGAAAGCCTGCAGGATTTCGTCGAGTTGGTGGTGCCGGTGCTGCAGGAGCGCGGCGTCTTCAAGGCCGATTATACCGAAGGACCATTGCGGCAGAAGCTCTTCGGCGGCGGGAACGGCAGGCTGCCTGCCGCTCATCCCGCCGCCAGGTTCCGGCGCTGACTTATCGGTGATCCAGCCTGGCGACCAGCCGGTCGCCGAGCCATTGAATGCCGCAGACGAGGACGATGAGCACGACCACCACGGCGATCATCACATTGGTTTCGAAACGCTGATAGCCGTAGCGAATGGCGAGATCGCCGAGACCACCGGCGCCGATCGCGCCCGCCATGGCGGAGGCGCCGATCAGCGTCACCAGCGTGACGGTGAAACCGGCGACGATGCCAGGCAGCGCTTCAGGCACCAGCACCTCGCGGATGATCGTCCAGCGGTTGCCGCCCATGGCGCGCACGGCATCGATCAGCCCGCGGTCGACCTCGCGCAGCGACACTTCGGCGATGCGGGCGTAATAGGGTGTGGCGGCGATGGCGAGCGGCACGATCGCCGCCCATGTGCCGAGCGCGGTGCCGACGATCAGCCGCGTCAACGGGATCAGCGCCACCAGCAGGATGATGAAGGGCACGGAGCGGAAGCCGTTGATGATGCCGCCGAGGATGCGGCTGATCCAGAGGTTTTCGGCAATACCGCCGCGTGCCGTCGCAACCAGCGCAAGGCCGAGCGGCAGGCCGGCGACGAGCGAGATCAGCCCGGAGGCGCCGGTCATCAGCACCGTCTCCCAGAGCGAGCGAAAAAGTAGTTCAAGCATGATTGGTGTCATAACCTAGCACCTCCACCCGGGCGGACCGGGCCGTCAGGAATTGTTCGACCTTTCCGGCAAGCGCCGGATCGCGCGTGGGAACAGCGATGAAGAAGCGCGCCACCGCCTGGTTCTGGATATGGTCGATGCCGCCATGGACCAGGCGGAAGGAATGCGGCAGCACCGCCAGGAGTTCGGCAAACAGCGCGCCCTGGGCTTGCGGCCCGGCGAGATCGACGCTGAGGATCGCCTCGCTTCCCGATGTCGGCGACAGCCGGCCGGCGATCGTGTCAGGAAGCTGCGGGCGGATGCCGCCGAGCAGGCTCCGGGTAATGGCCGCCTGCGGATCGGCGAAGACCGACCAGACCTGCCCTTCCTCGACGATCCGCCCGGCATCGATGACCGCAACGCGATCGGCAATGCCGCGCACCACTTCCATCTCATGGGTGATGAGCAGGATGGTCAGCCCGAGCTTACGGTTGATGTCCTTCAGCAACGCCAGGATCGACCGCGTCGTCTCGGGATCGAGCGCCGAAGTCGCCTCGTCGGACAAGAGCAGAGCCGGGCGGGCGGCAAGCGCACGCGCAATGCCGACGCGCTGTTTCTGGCCGCCGGAGAGCGAGGACGGATAGGCTCTCGCCTTGTCGGCAAGGCCGACGAGATCGAGCAGTTCATGCGCCCGTCGCAGCCGTTCGGACTTGGCCACGCCCTCGATCTTCAAGGGCAGAGCGACGTTTTCCTCGACAGTCTTCACCGAGAGCAGGTTGAAATGCTGGAAGATCATGCCGATGCGGCGACGCAGCGGCTGCAGCTCGCGCTCCTGAAGGCCAGTGATGTCGCGGCCCTCGATCAGGATCTCGCCGCTGTCGGCGCGCTCCAGACCGTTCAGGCAGCGGATCAGCGTCGATTTGCCGGCGCCGCTGCGGCCGATGATGCCGAGGATCTCCCCCCTCTTCACCGTCAGCGATACGCCGTCGAGCGCCGCCGTGACCCCGAACTGGCGCTTGACGTCGGTAAGCCTCACCACCTCTTCGGCGACTGCTGCTTGTGGCGGTGCCCCGATCGCCGCAGCTGATATAAACGAATTCATCTTCTTTTCCTTGCAAATGCTGAAGGCGGCCCGGGTAAGGAACACCCAGGCCGCCCAGCTCCGCGCGCGCTTGACCCTCGGCGCCGCCTCGGATCAATAGGCGCTGAGGCCCGTACCCTTGTAGACCTTGTCGAACTCGGCCTTGACCGTGTCATTCTGATAGGAGGCAACCAGGGCCTTGACCCAGTCGGCATCCTTGTTCTCTTCCTTGACGGCAATGAAGTTGCGATAGGGATTGTCGGCGATCGGCTCCTGCGCGATGCGCTCGGCAGGTGTCAGACCGCTCTTCAGCGCCCAGTCGGTGTTGACGACACCGGCATCGAGATCATCGATCGACCGGCCGACGATGCCTGCATCGAGTTCTTTGATCGCGATCTTCTTCGGATTGTCGGTGACATCGGCGACCGTCGCGAGAATGCCGGTGCCGTCCTTCAGCTTGATCAGGCCTTCGCTCTGGAGAACACGCAGCGCGCGGCCTTCATTCGAGGGATCGTTGGGAACGCCGATGACCGCACCTTCCGGGATCTCGGCGACGGACTTGTACTTCTTGGTGTAGAGGCCGATCGGCCAGACGCCGGTATAACCGACGCTGACGATATGGTAGCCGTGCTGCTTGATCTGGTTGTCGAGATAGGGCTGATGCTGGAAGGCGTTGGCGTCGAGTTCGCCGCGCTCCAGCGCTTCGTTCGGCTGGGTATAATCGTTGAAGGTGACAGTCTCGATCTTGAGGCCCTTCTTGGCCGCTTCGCTGGCGACCACGCGCCAGACATCCTCGGTTTCGCCGGCCATGATGCCGACCTTGATCGACTTGTCCTCGGCAAAGGAAGGCGCGGGTGCTGCCAAGGCAAAGAGAGCGGCAGCGGAAACGGCGACAGCGGCAAGGGCCGCGCGGCGCGAAAGGTGGAAGGCGTGAAGATTCTTGTTCTTGGTCATTTTTTATCCCGTCTGACTGAATGAGGCAGAACGCCCCGAGCAGATGGATCATGACAAATGCGCGTATCCCAAGCGAAGCACGAACGTCTGATGTGGAGAAAGGGTCGGAAAAACTCTTGCCTCGCCATTCATATCGGCAGGATAAATTTCTACTAAATTTATAGATTATTGGCCGGTGCAATAGGCTGAAAACGAAAACGGCGCCTCACCGGCGCCGTTTCAAGCCATCTTCGCAGTCTTCACTCGTTGCAAGAAGGCGCCGATATCGCCGAACTATGGCATTCGCAATCGTCGGCGCACTCCACATCAAATGGAACATTCATCTAGTAAAAATTGGGGTATAGGACATACGACTATCTCTATTGGTTTACAGAATATGTAAGTTTTTCGAAATTATTTTCAGTCTTAGTATCTTTCCGATACGTATGTTCGGGAGGTAACGGTGGTCACTGACAGGTTCTCAATTCGCTCTTTGATTTCCATACTCGTTGCCGTACCTCTGCTGGTGACGACGGGGTTGGGCGGATGGATTACGCTGGATAGTGTCGCCAACTACTATTCACTGAAGAAAGCTGTTGCTCTCGGCGAACTGGCGCGCGCGTCAGGGAGTCTTGTACTGGCGATGCCCTTCGAGGGCGCGGCCAAGGGCGACGCTCTCAAGGATGCTCGTTCGAAGACGGACCAGGCCCATGCTTCGATTGTGGCTGCCTACCAGGATGTGGTGAATTCAGACGCAGACGATAGCGCGCTGACCGAAATTTATAACGAGCTTCAGTCCCGTTTCGACAAGCTTCAGGGAATTCGCAGTGATGTCGACGGCGGCGCCAATGCCGGAGGTGCGACGACGCCGATCGTCATGTCCAGCGCCGACATAATCCGCAGAATTCAGTTCACCACGAATGATGTCGACCTCACGCAGGCTGTGGCAGGCTATTATGCCCTCCTGCAGGTCAATGAAGGCTATCAGACCTTCAACCCGCTCGGTTCCGATTTTTTTGAAAAGGGCAGCCTGGATAGCCGCGGCTATTCCCGCCTGATTCACGGGCAGGAACTGATCGCCGCCAATTTCCGGACCTTCAGAGAACTGTCGGGCAAGGATGTTCTGGACCAGTACGACTCTTACTGGCAGACGGACAAGGGCAAGGCGTTCGAGAAATACCGGGCGCTGATGATCAAGAATGAACCCTATGTGGCGCAGCCCGGTGAAGCGGATGGCTGGGGACCCATCGTCGGTGCGAGAAAGCGCTACATGGCCGATCTGGCGACGTTCGACAGCGCGAGAATGGCCGATCTGATCGAGGGCAAATTAAACAACGCCCGCAACGATCTGATCATTTATCTCGCGATCCTTCTTGCATCGACGATTGCGCTGATCGCGATTGGCCGCACGGCTGGCAAAGCCTTGTCACGCTCGATTATGTCGCTGAGCGAACGCATGACACACCTCGCAAAGGGCGATACATCAGCTGAAATTCCCGGCTTGCAACGGACCGACGCCATAGGCGAGATGGCGCAAGCGGTGGAAATTTTCCGGAAGGCGTCGATGCGAAACGCCGAGCTGGAGGCCGAGGCCGACGCCAACCGCCACGGCGCGGAGCAAGCCCGGATCGATATGCTGCGCAGGGCGGAAGAAGAAGCCGCAGAGCGCCTGCGTATTGCCACATCAGGTCTTGCCAAGGCCTTGAAGCGGCTTGCCGCCGGTGATCTTGCCTATCAGATTACCGAACCTTTTGCCCCGGACTTCGAGCCCTTGCGCCGCGACTTCAACCAGTCGGTGGAGCAGCTCGGCCGCACGCTTTCGAAAATCTCCTCGTCGATTTCCTCCGTGGAAGGCGGCAGCCATGAGATCTCCTCGGGAATCGATGATCTTTCCAAGCGGACCGAGCATCAGGCCGCCTCTCTGGAAGAGACCGCCGCCGCGCTCGACGAAATCACCACCAACGTCAACAACTCTGCGCAGCGCACCGAGGAAGCGCGCGGCATCGCCGTGCAAGCCAATCAGTCGGCGCACAAATCGGCCGAAGTCGTCTTGCATGCAGAGGAGGCGATGCGCCGTATCGAGGAAGGATCACAGCAGATCTCCAAGATCATCGGCGTGATCGACCAGATCGCATTCCAGACCAACCTCCTGGCGCTGAACGCCGGCGTGGAAGCTGCCCGCGCCGGTGATGCCGGCAAGGGTTTTGCCGTCGTCGCACAGGAAGTACGCGAGCTTGCCCAGCGTTCGGCGCAGGCCGCCAAGGAGATCAAGGAATTGATCGGCCGTTCCGCAGGCGATGTCGAAGGCGGCGTCAAGCTGGTCCGCGATGCCGGTCAGGCGCTGACCACGATCGGCGGTTTCATCGCCGAGATCAACAGGCACGTCGATGCAATTGCCTCCTCTTCGAAGGAGCAGGCGACCGGGATTGCGGAAGTCAACGCAGCGATCAACGCGATGGACCAGGCGACCCAGCAGAACGCGGCCATGGTCGAGCAATCGAATGCGGCATCGGCGTCCCTTGCCAATGAAGCGCAGACGCTGCGTGACCTTGTCGAGCGGTTCACGTTGAAAGACGCCGCCGCCTCGCAGGCAAACTCATTGCGTCAGACCCGCATGGCCATGGCCGGCTAAGCGGGCTGTCTCAACTTTTGCCGGATGCCATAGATAGTCCGCTCCGGCCTGTTTTTCGCACTATTCACTCGGCTGCGATAAGTGCCTGTTTTCGCGCGGGAAAGAAGGCGGAGATTTCGCCGATGACCTCGCCGATCCGCTTGGACAGCGGCTCGGATGAAACGCGGTAGTCGGTGAAGTCGCGGTCGGAGGCATAGACGGCCGTCGGCAAGGTGTGGGCCATGAAGAAGCCGAAGAGCGGGCGGAGCTGGTGCTCGACCATCAGCGCATGGCGGTCGCCGCCGCCGGTTGCGGTGATAACGATCGGCTTGGCACGCAGTTCATGCGGATCGATCAGGTCGATCAGATGCTTGAAAAGACCGGGATAGCTGCCCTTGTAGGTCGGCGCGCCGATAACCAGCACGTCGGCATTGACGATGTCGTCGATCACTTCCCTGGCACGGCTGTCGAGATCGCTGCGCCGCTGCGCCTGGCCGAGCGAAGGGCCGACATCCGTCAGGTCGTAGATGGTGTTCTCGAAGCCGTATCTCTCACCGGCGAGCCCGGCGACGTTCTCAACGAGCGCGAAGGTCTTCGAAGGACGGTTGAAGCTACCGGCGAGGCCGACCAGTTTGAGAGCAGACATGCCATTTCCTTCCAAAAATCACAGCGAGACCGACGTCATTATTGGACGAATATTATCTATAAAAATAGTGGATTAAAGGAATGACGATCCCTCTTCGCCATTTTCGGGGAAAAATAAGTTCGTGCCTTCAGGCGATCGTGGCGCGCGAAACCGTCGATGCGCCGAGCCCGGAATATCCGGGATATTCCGGGCTCGATCTATTGCGCGCAGGCGATATCGCCTCAGGCCGGCTTCTGCTTGGGGATGCGCGGCAGGAAGATCGTGAGGAGGCCGAGCAGCGGCAGGTAGGAGCATATGCGGTAGA
>Ga0307515_10022780_pt1 | contig 11022 bp, 1 predicted proteins | sample 17_EM_MG_FD_194513 | JGI IMG/M metagenome (GOLD analysis project Ga0307515, IMG submission 194513) | Populus trichocarpa ectomycorrhiza microbial communities from riparian zone in the Pacific Northwest, United States - 17_EM | ecosystem: Host-associated > Plants > Roots > Unclassified | place...
CGTCTTCCCCGGCCAGGGGTCGCAGTGGCTCGGCATGGGCCGGGAGTTGCTCGACAGCTCGACCGTGTTCGCCGCGGCCGCCGGCCGGTGCGCCGAAGTGATCGACCGGCTGACCGGCTGGTCGGTGCTGGAGGTGCTGCGCGGGGAGCCCGGTGCCGCTGACCCGGACCAGATCGACGTCATTCAACCGGTGCTGTTCACCATGATGGTGTCGCTGGCCGCCGTGTGGCGCTCCCGCGGCGTGGAACCTGACGCCGTCGTCGGCCACTCTCAGGGTGAGATCGCCGCTGCCGCGGTGTCCGGCGCGTTGTCGCTGGACGACGCTTGCCGGATCGTGGTGCTGCGCAGCCGGGCCCTGCGCACCCCGGCCGTCTCCGGCGCGATGGCATCCGTGCTGCTCGACGCGGAGCAGGTGCGGCAACGGATTCAGCCGTGGGCTGACCGGTTGTGGATCGCCGCGGTCAACAGCCCGGCCTCGGTCGCGCTGACCGGCGACCCGGATGCCTGCGACGCCTTCGTGGCGGCCTGCACGGCGGACGGGCTACGTGCCCGCACGATCCCCGGCACGGGCAGCGCCGCGGGGCACTCGCCGTACGTCGAAGTGCTGCGCGACGGCCTGCTCGCCGACCTCGCCGGGCTGACCCCTGGCACCGGGACAGTGCCGTTCTACTCCACAGTGACCGGTGAGCGCCTCGACGGCGCGGACCTTGACGCCGAGTACTGGTGCCGCAACATGCGCGAGCCCGTGCTGTTCGAGGCGGCCGTCAGGTCGCTGCTGGCCGACGGCCACCGGCAGTTCCTGGAGCAGAGCCCGCACCCTGTCCTGGTCACCTCGATCGAGCAGACCGTGCAGGACAGCGGTGTGGACGTCGCCGCGAGCGGCACCCTGCGCCGCGGCGCAGGAGGCGCCGACCGGCTCGCCGTGGCACTGGCCCAGGCCCAGGTGAACGGCGCCCGGGTCGACTGGGAGGTGCCGACCGGCCCCGGCGCGCAACGGGTGGAGCTGCCGACCTACGCCTTCCAGCGCCGCCGATACTGGCCCGATTCCCCGCGCCGGAACGCCGACGTGAGCGCGGCAGGCCTCAGCGCGGTACGCCATCCGATGCTCGGCGCGCTGGTCCGGCTCGCCGACGGGGACGGGGCGGTACTGACCGGTCGGGTCTCGGCCGCCACCCACCCGTGGCTGTCCGGTTTCGCCTTCGACGGGCACACCGTCTTTCCCGGCACCGCCTTCATGGAACTGGGCATCCTCGCCGGGGACCAGTTCGGCTGCGGCCGGCTGGCCGAGCTGACCCTGCACACCCCGCTGCTGCTCGCCCCGGCCTCGGCAGTATCCGTGCAGGCCAGAGTCGGTGCGCAGGACGGCGGCCGGCGTAGGGTCGGGATCTACTCGTCGCCGTGCGACGCGGCGCGCGACGTCGACGGCCCGGATGTCGATCCGGTGTGGACGTTGCACGCCACCGGCGTGCTCGAGCCCGAGGCGGACCTCGCCGACGCCGAATTCGGCGCGTGGCCGCCGGCGGACGCCGAAACGCTGGACACCGCCCGACACTACGAGGCACTGGCCGCCGCGGGCTTCCGATACCCACCCGAGCAGCGGCTGATGACCGGGCTGTGGCGGCGCGGTGCGGAGGTCTTCGCCGAGGTCCGGCTGCCAGACGCCCAGCGGGCCGAGGCGGAACGGTTCGGGCTGCACCCGGTGCTGTCCGAGGCCGCCCTGCACGCCATGCCCGCCCTGTCTGACGAGGCGCGGTCTGACGGGGCCGGCGCCGGCGGCACCCGGGTGCCGTTCTCGTTCACCGGGGTGCAGTTGCAGGCAGTCGGCGCCACCCGGCTGCGGGTCCGGTTGACCCGGACCGGGGCGGACACGGTCTCGGTGCTGCTGGCCGACGGCGCCGGCACCGCCGTGGCGGCGATCGACGCCCTCACCGTCCGGGAGATCTCCGGTGCCGGGCTGGCGGTCGACGCCGCCCCCGGCGCCGGTGACCCGACCTTGGCCGACCGGCTGGACCGGCTGGACCGATCCCGGGCACCCCGGCGGCCCCGGCGCGGCGCGGCATCCGACGGCGGCGACGAGGACTCCAACACGCTTCGCGGCCGGCTACTCCCGCTCACCGACACCGAACGGAACCGCGCCCTGCTCGCCCTCGTACGCGAGACCGCGGCCGCGGCCCTCGGCTACGAGGGAGCCGAGGCGGTCCCGCCCGGCCGACCGTTCAAGGATTTGGGGTTCGACTCGCTCACCGCCGTGGACTTCCGCAACCGGTTGGCCACCGCCACCGGGCTGCGGTTGTCGGCGACCGTGGTCTTCGACCATCCGAGCCCGCGCCGGCTTTGTACCGTGCTGGCGCAGGACCTGTTCGGCGCCGTGGATACCGCGCCGGGTCCGGTCCGCCCGGCCGTTGCCGGCACGGCCGGGGAGCCGCTGGCGATCATTGGGATGGCCTGCCGGTTGCCCGGTGATGTCGACTCGCCGGATGACCTGTGGGACCTGCTGATCGGCGAGCGCGACGGGATCGGCGGCTTTCCGAGCGACCGCGGCTGGGGCGGCGGCGACGGCGCGCAGGGTGGCTTCCTGCGGGACATCGCCGGGTTCGACGCGGCGTTCTTCGGGATCGCGCCGCGCGAGGCGCTGACCATGGACCCGCAGCAGCGGCTGCTGTTGGAGGCCGCCTGGGAGACCGTCGAACGGGCCGGCATCGACCCGACCACGCTGCGCGGCAGCCGCACCGGCGTATACGTCGGTGCGGCCGCGCTCGGGTACTCCCAGCTGTTCCCGCCGGGCTCCGAGCAACTCGCCGGGTACGCCGTTACCGGCGCCGCGACCAGCGTCATGTCCGGCCGGATCTCGTACGTGCTGGGGTTGGAGGGTCCGGCGGTCACCGTCGACACGGCCTGCTCGTCGTCGCTGGTCGCCCTGCACGCCGCCCGGTCGGCAGTGCAGCGCGGCGAGTGCGACCTGGCGTTGGTCGGCGGCATCGCGGTACTGCCCAACCCGGCGCTGTTCGACGACTTCGCCAGGCAGGGCGGCCTGTCCACCGACGGCCGGTGCAAGGCGTTCGCCGCCGCGGCCGACGGCACCGGCTGGTCCGAAGGGGTGGGAATGCTGCTGGTCGAGCGGTTGTCGGAGGCCCGCCGGTTGGGTCATGAGGTGTTGGCGGTGGTGCGGGGTTCGGCGGTGAATCAGGATGGTGCGTCGAATGGTTTGACGGCGCCGAATGGTCCGTCGCAGCAGCGGGTGATTCGTTCGGCGTTGGACGATGCGGGGTTGTCGCCGTCCGATGTGGATGTGGTGGAGGCGCACGGTACGGGTACCCGGTTGGGTGATCCGATTGAGGCGCAGGCGTTGCTTGCCACGTACGGCCGGGGTCGGCCCGATGATCGGCCGTTGTGGTTGGGGTCGATCAAATCCAACATCGGGCACACCCTGTCGGCGGCCGGCGTGGCCGGTGTGATCAAGATGGTGGAGGCGATCCGGCGTGGGGTGGTGCCGGCGACGTTGCATGTGGATGAGCCGACGCCGCAGGTGGATTGGTCGTCGGGTGGGGTGCGGTTGGTGACTGAGGCGCGGCCGTGGCCGGAGTGTGGTCGGGTGCGTCGGGCGGGGGTGTCGTCGTTCGGGATCAGCGGTACGAACGCGCACGTGATTCTGGAACAGGCACCCACGCCCGAGGAGCCCGAAGCCGCCCCCGCCACCGGACCAGCCCTGCCTTGGTTGCTCTCCGCCCACGACGACGCCGCGTTGGCCGACCAGGCCGCCCGGCTACTCACCCACCTCGACGCCCACCCCGGGCTTGTCCCGGCCGAGGTGGCCCGCACCCTGGGCACCTCCCGGGCCCACCTTGGCCGCAGGGCCGGGGCGGTGGTGTCGACCAACGCCGACGCCCGGTCGATGCTGGCCGCCCTCGCCGCCGGGGACTCCCCGGCCGGGCTGCTGCGCGGCGTCGCCCGCGACGGCGGTCTCGCGCTGCTGCTGCCCGGCCAGGGCGCCCAACGCGCCGGCATGGGCGCGGGCCTGTACGCCGCCTTCCCGGCCTTCGCCGCCGCCTTCGACGCGGTCGCGCTCAGCCTCGACCCACAGCTGGACCGGCCACTGCGCGAGGTCATGTTCGACCGGTCCGATGCGGCCCGCGACCGGCTGGACCAGACCGCATACACGCAGCCGGCGCTGTTCGCCTTCGAAGTGGCGCTGTTCCGCCTGCTGGAGTCGTGGGACATCCGCCCCGACTTCCTGCTCGGCCACTCCGTCGGCGAGATCAGCGCCGCCCACCTCGCCGGCATGCTGTCGCTGCCGGACGCCGGCGAACTCGTGACCGCCCGCGGCCGCCTGATGCAGGCGCTGCCCGCGGGTGGTGCGATGCTCGCCGTCGCGGCCGATGAGGCGGAGGTCGCCGCGGCGCTCGCCGAGCTGCCGGACGGCCAGGACGTCGGTGTGGCGGCCGTCAACGGGCCCACCGCGGTGGTGGTCTCCGGGCCGGTCGCCGGCATCGACCTGCTGCACGGGCGCTTCTCCAGCCAAGGAATCCGGACCAAGCGACTGACCGTCAGCCACGCCTTCCATTCCGCGCTGATGGAACCGATGCTGGCCGAGTTCGCCGAGGTGGCGCAGCGGCTGGAGATCCGGCAACCGGAGCTGCCGATCGTCTCCAACCGCAGCGGCGCCCTGCTCGGCCCGGACGAGGCCGGCGCGGCCGACTACTGGGTCCGGCACGTCCGCGAGCCGGTTCGCTTCGCCGATGGGGTGCGTACCCTGCTCGCCGAGGGCGTCACCGCGTTCCTGGAACTCGGCCCGGACGGCGTGCTGACCGCCATGGCGCAGGGCTGCCTCGACGGCGGGCCGGCCGGCGACGATCCGGTGGACCCGCCACCGACCTGCGTGCCAGCCCTGCGCCGCGACACCGCCGAACCGGAGGCGTTGCTGAGTGCGCTGACCCGGCTGCACGTGGACGGCACCCCGATCGGCTGGCCGGCGGTGTTCGCCGGCACCGGCAGCCGGCGGGTGGGCCTGCCCACGTACCCGTTCCAGCGGGTCCGCTACTGGCCGGCCCTGTACCGGACGGCGGCCGGGGATCTCGGCGCGCTGGGGTTGACCCCTACCGGGCATCCGCTGCTCGGCGCCGAGGTCGCCTCGGCAACCGACGGCGGCACCCTCTTCACCGGCGAACTGTCCCGGGACGCCCATCCGTGGCTGGCCGACCATGCGGTGCTGGACACCGTGCTGTTCCCCGGCACCGGCTTCGTGGAGCTGGCGTTGTGGGCCGGCGAGCGGCTCGGCTGCCCACTGATCGACGAGTTGACCCTGGCCAGCCCGCTGGTCATCGCGCCGGAGGCCCGGATCCACGTGCGGCTCGCGGTCGGCGCCCCGGACGCGAGCGGGCGCCGCAGCGTGGACGTGCACTCCCGACCGTCGCGCGGCGGCGAGTGGACCGGACACGCCGAAGGGGTGCTGGCACCTGATGCTTCGGCGGTCACGCTCACCGACCCGGCCGGCGACTGGCCGCCCGCCGGAGCCGACCCGGCCGGCGACTGGCCGCCCGCCGGAGCCGAACCGGTCGACCTGGAAACGTTCTACGAGGACCTCGTGGCGCACGGGTTCCGCTACGGGCCGGCGTTCCGCGGCCTCAGCGCCGCCTGGCGTCACCCCGCCGGGGCGTATGCCGAGGTGACGTTGCCCGCGGCGGCCGGCGTCGGATTCGACCTGCACCCGGCGCTGCTCGACGCGGCGATGCATGCGTTGGCCTTCCGGCCGTCGGCGCGTGTCGGAGGCGGCCCGCTGCTGCCGTTCACCTGGCGAGGGGTCAGCCGGCACCGCGCCGGCGGCACCGTGCTGCGGGTGGCGGTGACCGAATCCGCGGCCGACCGGGTGGCGGTCACGTTGACGGACGGCGGTGGCCGTCCGGTGGCCACGGTGGCCGACCTCGTGATGCGGGAGACCTCGGCGGCTCGGCTCGACTCGAGCGCCGGCCCCGACTCGCTTTACCGGGTGGAATGGGTGACGGCCACCGAATGGCCGACAGTGCCCGACGGCGGGGTGCCGGGGCGGTGGGCGGTGCTGTGCGACCAGGCTGTGCTGCCCGACCAGGACGCCGTCGTACCCGATCTCGGCGAACGATTTACCGATCTGGCCGCCCTGCGGGCCTGCGCGGACACCGCGCAGGGGCTACCCGACGTGGTGGTCGTCCCCGTGGCACCCGCCGAACCCACCGTCGCGGCGGCCCGCGTCGCGCTGCACCGGGCCGCCGAACTGCTGCAACTGTGGGCCGCCGACGAGATTCTGTCCACCGCGCAACTGGTGCTCTGCACGTCGGGCGCGGTCGAGGCGGTTCCCGGCGAGGGGGTCGGTGATCCCGCCGGGGCGGCGGTGTGGGGGCTGGCCCGTTCGGCCCAACTGGAGAACCCGGGCAGCGTCCTGCTGCTGGACCGGACCGCCGCCGCCACCTCGATCCCGCAGGCGGTCACCGCGGCGCTGGCCGCTGGCGAACCCCAAATCGCGTTGCGCGACGGCGCCGTCCTCGTGCCGCGCCTGGCCCGGCTGACCGCGCGCCCAGCCACGAGCCCGGCTGCTGGCGAGCCCGGCGAGGCGGCGGCGGTGCCGTGGCCGAGCCACGGCACCGTCCTGGTCACCGGTGCCACCGGTACGCTCGGCGGCCTCGTCGCCCGGCACCTGGCCACGCGGCACGGCGTACGCCGGCTGCTGCTCGTCTCGCGGCGCGGCCCCGCGGCGCCCGGCGCCGCGGATCTGTGCGCCGAACTCGCGGACCTCGGCGTCGACGTGCGCCTGGAGGCGTGCGACGCCGCCGACCGGGGCGCGGTGGAGGAGTTGCTCGGCACGGTCGACGACCTGTCCGCGGTTGTGCACGCCGCTGGAACGGTGGACGACGGCACCCTGGCCACCCTGACCCCGGAGCGGATCGACACCGTCTTCGCCGCTAAGGCCGCCGCGGCGGAGCATCTACATGAGCTCACCGCGGGTCGCGAGCTCACCGCGTTCGTGGTGTTCTCGTCGCTTGCCGGCACGATGGGCGGGGCGGGGCAGGGCAACTACGCCGCGGCCAACGCCTACGTTGACGCCCTGTGCGTACGCCGCCGGGCCGCCGGCCTCCCGGCATTGTCGCTGGCCTGGGGGCCTTGGGAGCGGGCCGGCGGGATGACCGCGGGGGTCTCCGACAGCGACGTCAAACGCGCCGCCCGGGCCGGGCTGCTCTCGCTCGCGGCCGACGCCGGGTTGGCCCTGTTCGACGCGGCATCGGGCACCGGTGAGGTGGTCGTGGTGCCGGTCCGACTGGACACCGGGGTGCTGGACGCGTCCGCGCCGGGCATCCCCGCCCTGCTGCGCGGCCTGGCCCGGCAGCCGGCCCGGCCCGGCCGGGACCGGCCCGCCGGTTCGGCGGCGGCAGCCGGCCCAGCGCTGCGGGCCCGGCTGTTGCCGCTCTCCGAAGCCGACCGGATGGCGGCGCTGGTCCACCTGGTCCGCACCGAGGCCGCCACTGCCGCGGGCCTGCCGTCGACGGACGCGGTGCCGGCCGGCAAGCCGTTCCAGAGCCTGGGTTTCGACTCGCTGATGGCGGTGGACCTGCGCAACCGCCTGTCCACCCTGACCGGGCTGCGGTTGCCCGCCACGTTGATCTTCGATCGGCCGACCCCCAGGGAATTGGCGACCCAGCTGCGCGCGGGGCTTAATTTGTCGCCGCCGGAGATTGTGGACCCGGCGGTGGTCGCCCTGGCCGCATTGGAGAAGGCGCTGCAGGCCGCCGACGACCCGACCGGGGGCACCGGCCGGGTCGCGATGGCGGTGCGACTGCGGGTCCTGCTGGCCAAGGTCGAGCCGACCGCCGGCCCCGAGATCGGCACCGCGGACGAATCCGATGTGGACGACGACCTGAGTGCTGCCGGGGCCGCCGAGCTCCTCGACCTCATCGGCGACGAGTTCGGCATCCGTTGACCATCTCCGGGCGAGCGCCCGGGGGACCGACCACTCCTGATGAGGCATCGACATGACAGTGGATCAAACCCCCCTGCCCTACCAACGTGACCGGCGGTGCCCGTTCGATCCGGCACCTGAGCTTCGGGCGTTGCAGGCCGCCGAGCCGGTGACGTCGTACCGGCTGCCGAACGGTCGCAGCGTCTGGCTGATCACCCGCCACGATCACGCCCGCGAGGTGCTCGGCGACGCGGTGCGCTTCAGCAGTGAGCAGACCCCGCTGAGCCTCATGCTGCCGCAGATCGAGGCGGGCGAGCTGCCGATCCCGCCGGGCAACTTCGTCAACTACGACCCGCCCCGGCACACTCGGATGCGCAAGATGCTGGTGCGCAACTTCACCGCCCGCCGCATGCAGCAGCTCACGCCACGGCTGGCGGAGGTCGCCGAGGGCCTGCTGGACGAGATGGAACGCACTGGGCCGCCGGCCGACCTGGTGGAGGATTTCGCGTTGCCGATCGCCCTGCTGGCGATCAGTGAACTGTTGGGCATCCCGCTGGAGAGCCGCGAGGAGTTCGTCGAGCTGGTCAAGGCCGCGCCGGACATGGCTACCAAGCCGGCGGACGCCATCGCCTCCTATCTTCGGAGCCAGGCGTTCATGGCCCGGCTGGTGGCCGCCAACCGGGCCGCACCCAACGACGGCATGGTCGGCGCGCTGATCGCCGAGCACGGCGACGAACTCGACGATCAGGAGATCATCGGGATGAGCCTGCTCATGCTCGCCGCGGGCGTCGACACCGCCTCCAGCCTGTTGGGGATGGGCGCGCTCGCCCTGCTGCAGAACCCGGAGCAGGCCGAGCTCTTCAGCAACAAGCCGGATAACGTGGACAACGCCGTTCAGGAGCTGGTCCGCTACCTGTCGGTCGCGCCGGCACCCAACGGGCGCACCGCCACGCAGGACGTCACGTTCGGCGACACGACTATCAAGGCCGGCGACCACGTCCTGGTGACGCTGAGCATCGCCAACCGGGACCCGCAACGGTTCCCCCACCCGGATCGGCTGGACCTGACCAGGGACTCCTATCAGAACGTCTCATTCGGACACGGCATCCATCACTGCCTTGGCGCACCGCTCGCCGCGGTCGAGCTGCGCGTCGCGCTGACCGCGCTGTTCCGCCGGATGCCCGGAATGCGCCTCGCCGTGCCGTTCGAAGAGATCACTTACAGCGGATTCAAGGTCACTCACGGGGCGCAGCACCTGCCGGTCGTCTGGTGAAGCCTCCTGTGGTCACCCCAACCGCGGCCACCGGCGAATAGGGGCCGCACACCCGATGTCAGGGGTCATCGGGGCTCCGGTTCGTCTCTAGTTTCAGTGCAAGGCGGCCAGCTTCATCCGACCGGTGCGGTCCGCTACCGGTCCCGTCGACAGAGCGGAGCAACGCACACATGGACACGTCACTTACCGAGGTCGTCGATGCGCTGCGTGCCTCCCTGCTGGAGAACGAGCGACTGCGCAGGCAGCACGACCGCCTGGTGGCGACGGCCACCGAACCGCTGGCGATCGTCGGCATGGGGTGCCGGTTCCCCGACGGCGCGGACGACCCCGACGGGCTGTGGCGGCTGGTCGCCGAGGGCCGCGACGCCATGACCGCCTTGCCGACCGACCGGGGGTGGGAGCTTCCCGGCGGTGCCGCAACCACCCGGTCGGGTGCGTTCCTACGTGGTGCCGGCGACTTCGACGCCTCGTTCTTCGGCATCTCGCCGCGGGAGGCGCTGGCGACGGACCCGCAGCAACGGCTGCTGCTGGAGACATCCTGGGAGGCGGTGGAGCGGGCCGGGATCGATCCGTCGTCGCTGCGCGGCAGCCGTACCGGTGTCTTCGTCGGCGGAGCACCCCAGGAGTACGGGCTGCTGCTCACCAACTCCACCGAGGGCACCGGCGGGTACGCCATCACCGGCCTGCCCGCCAGCATCATGTCCGGCCGCCTTTCCTACGTCCTCGGCCTGGAAGGCCCGGCGGTGACCGTGGACACCGCATGCTCGTCGTCGCTGGTCGCCCTGCACCTGGCCGGGCAGTCGCTGCGTACCGGCGAATGCGACCTCGCCCTGGCCGGCGGGGTGTTGGTGATGACCTCGGCCACCATCTACACCGAGTTCGACCAGCAGGGCGGGTCGGCCGCCAACGGGCGGTGCAAGGCGTTCGCGGCCGGGGCCGATGGCACCGGGTGGGGCGAGGGGGCCGGCGTCGTCCTGCTGGAACGGTTGTCCGACGCCCGCCGGCACGGCCATCCGGTCCTGGCGCTGCTCCGCGGCTCCGCGGTCAACTCCGACGGCGCGTCGAACGGCCTGACCGCGCCGAACGGACCCTCCCAGCAGCGGGTCATCCGGCAGGCGCTGACGAACGCCGGGCTGACGCCGGCCGACGTCGACGCGGTCGAGGCGCACGGCACCGGCACCCGGCTCGGCGACCCGATCGAGGCTCAGGCGTTGATCGCCGCGTACGGGCGGGACCGTCCGGCGGACCGGCCGCTGCGGATCGGGTCGATCAAGTCCAACATCGGGCACACCCAGTTCGCCGCCGGCATCGCCGGTGTCCTCAAGATGGTGTTGGCGCTCCACCACGCCACCCTGCCGAAGACCCTGCACGTGGACGCACCGACCGACCAGGTGGACTGGTCGGCGGGCGCGGTCGAAGTGCTGACCGAGGCGGTCGCCTGGCCGCAGGCCGACCGACCGCGCCGGGCCGGCGTGTCGTCGTTCGGGATCAGCGGCACCAACGCCCACGTGATCCTTGAGCAGGCGCCGGAGCCGGAGCCCGCCCCAGAACCCGCCCCGGAGCCGACGTCGACCGCCGGGGTGCTGTCGTGGCCGATCTCGGCGAGTGGCCCGGACGCGCTGCCGGCCCAGGCCCGCCGGCTACTCGACGCGCTCGACGCCGATCCCGACGCGGCGGCCGCCGACCTGGCCTGCGCGTTGGCCACCACCCGCAGCCACCTGCGGCACCGCGCCGTGGTCCTCGGCCGCGACCGGGAGACGTTGACCGCCGGCGTACGCGCCCTGGCGGACGGCATCGACAACGCGAACGTGGTCACCGGCGAACCCGC
>Ga0307515_10022781_pt1 | contig 11022 bp, 9 predicted proteins | sample 17_EM_MG_FD_194513 | JGI IMG/M metagenome (GOLD analysis project Ga0307515, IMG submission 194513) | Populus trichocarpa ectomycorrhiza microbial communities from riparian zone in the Pacific Northwest, United States - 17_EM | ecosystem: Host-associated > Plants > Roots > Unclassified | place...
CGGCGAAATCCGTCGGCGTGATCGAATGCATCTGGCTGGTCTTGGTATTGTTCGACGGCGTCAGGTCGGCGGAGCCGCCGAGCGTTTCCGGCAGGAAGCCGTTGATGACTTCGAGCGCGTCTTCCGAAGCCTTGCGGGTCGCAAGCGTCGGCTTGGTCTCGGCGAGCTTCTTCTTGTATGCGCTGATTGCGGCGTCGAAGCCTTCAGGCAGTTCGCCGGCCATGCGGCGGCTGAACTCGGCCTTGGTGGATGCCTTGGCGAGGCCGTCTTCCCATGCCTTGACGAGATCGACGGAGCGGGCGCCGGCTGCACGCCAGCTGTCGAGCACGTCCGACGGAACCACGAAGGGTTCGTATTCCCAGTTCAGCGCCCTGCGGGTGGCTGCGATTTCCTCGGCGCCGAGCGGGTTGCCGTGGACCTTGTGGGTGCCCTGCTTGTTCGGGGCGCCGAAGCCGATGATGGTCTTGCAGGCGATGAAGGTCGGCCGGTCGGAAGCGTGCGCTGCCTCGATGGCGGCGCTGATCGCGGCCTGGTCGTGACCGTCGAGTTCGATCGTGTTCCAGTGAACGGCCTTGAAGCGGGCGATCTGGTCGGTGGAGTCCGACAGGGATACGGCGCCGTCGATGGTGATCGAGTTGTTGTCCCAGAACAGGATAAGCTTGTTGAGCTTCAGGTGGCCGGCAAGCGCGATGGCTTCGTGGCTGATGCCCTCCATCAGGCAGCCGTCGCCGCAGATCGCATAGGTATAGTGATCCTGCAGATCGGAGCCGAACTCCTCGCGCAACTTGCGTTCGGCAATCGCCATGCCGACGGAATTGGCAATACCCTGGCCGAGCGGACCGGTCGTCGTTTCGATGCCGGTCGCATGACCATATTCCGGATGGCCGGCGGTCTTCGAGCCGAGCTGGCGGAACTGCTTCAGGTCTTCGACCGTCATGTCGGGGTAGCCGGTCAGATACAGCAGCGAATAGAGCAGCATCGAGCCGTGGCCTGCGGACAGCACGAAGCGATCGCGGTTCGGCCAATGCTGCTTTTTCGGATCGAACTTCAGATATTTGGTGAACAGGACCGTCGCCACGTCGGCCATGCCCATCGGCATGCCGGGATGGCCGGAGTTCGCCTTTTCAACGGCGTCCATGGCAAGAAAACGGATCGCATTCGCCATCCGGTCGTGTTGTTCGGGAGAGGTCATGGCTTTTCCGCAAGTTCCGGTGTCGGGGGGATGGCCTCGAGCCTCCAAGACCATCAAGTGAAAGCGGCTGAGACATAGCAGTTGGGACGGCCAAGTCAACAAATGGCGAGCCAAATCCGGGCGGAGCGCGACGATTTTTGACATTTGATCGCGCCGTTGTACAAATGACAAATCCTATGTGATGGACATGTGTAAAACGTTCATCCACAGGATAGGCCGGCAGGCAGATGACGGGATTTATTGACGGGCCGTTTACGAGCGGCATATCCTCTTGAAATCACAGGATCGGCGCGGACTGCCGATTCGCAGATCCTGCGCGGGAATCGGGAAGGCATGATGCCTACAGGCAAAACCATGGAAGCGGCGCTCAACGAGCTGAGACAGGCGATTTCGAGCCTCGAAAACGCCGTCGACATGCGCGCCGAGCGTCAGCGCGATCAGGGCGAGATCGAGGGCGAGGTGCGGCGCGTGCACGCCGATCGCTCTCGGCTGGCGCAGGAACTCGACCAGGCCGAATTCCGCGCCAACCGGCTGGAGGAGGTCAATCGCGAGGTGTCGCGGCGGCTGGTGACGGCCATGGAAACGATCCGCGCGGTTCTGGATCGCTGATGAGAGAGAATTTGGCATGGCGCAGGTAACGGTAATGATCGACGGCAAGGCCTATCGCATGGCCTGCGAGGAGGGGCAGGAAGATCACCTGACCGATCTTGCCAACCGCTTCGACCGTTATGTCGGCCATCTCAAGGGCCAGTTCGGTGAAATCGGCGATCTCAGGATCACCGTCATGGCCGGTATCATGATCATGGACGAGATTTCCGAGCTGACGCGCCGCGTCGCCGGGCTGGAATCCGAACTCGAGGCGTTGCGCAGCAACCGCGACACGGTGCTTGCCGCGACCGCCCGCACCGAGGAAAACCTGGCTGTGGCGCTCAGCGAAGTGTCGAGCCGCATCCGCGGCATCACCGACAAGCTGAACGGCCGCCCCGCCCCCGAACTCAATTGATCCTAGAGCCTTTCCTGGTCAGATTGCAGCATTCTGTTGGCTCAAACGGTGTCGGATGGTCGACCGGCCGGCGCGCGTCGTAGCCAAGCTCTGCGGCCAAGCCGGCCGGTCGAGCAGCCGGCCCGTTTCAGCCAACCTCCCGCAGATTTGCTTGGCAAATCTGCAAGCCTTAGAATCGCCGGACGCACCTATCGCTTCGCCTTGGCGAAGCGATAGGTGCGTCCGGTGGGCCGGGCATCTTTCCGCCAGGGCAGAGGCGATCGGCTCGGACGTACCAGGGGGTATGCCCTTCGCCAATCGCCTCTGCCCTGACAAAAACCTGCTCCGGCAGAATGCTTCAATCTGACCAGGAAAGGCTCTAACGCGATCCGGTTGCCAGGGAAACCAAACTTCCGTGATTTGATATCGCGCCATTGCGCCGTGGCAAGGGCCTGAATATGGTTTGCCGAAATCAATTCGGGAGAGTCGGATCATGTTGCGTTTCGGTATCATTTCAACGGCGAAGATCGGTCGCGACAATGTCGTTCCGGCGATCCAGGATGCGGAAAATTGTGTCGTCACGGCAATTGCCAGCCGCGATCTCGCGCGGGCAAGGGAGATGGCCGACCGCTTCTCCGTACCGCATGCCTTCGGCTCCTACGAGGAAATGCTGGCTTCCGACGTCATTGACGCCGTCTATATCCCGCTGCCGACCTCGCAGCATATCGAATGGTCGATCAAGGCTGCGGATGCCGGCAAGCACGTGCTCTGCGAAAAGCCGCTGGCGCTGAAATCAGGCGAGATCGACGATCTGATCGCCGCCCGCGACCGCAACCGCGTCGTGGTCACCGAAGCCTATATGATCACCTATTCCCCGGTCTGGCTGAAGGTGCGCTCGCTGATCGAGGAGGGCGCGATCGGTTCGCTCCGTCATGTGCAGGGCGCCTTCACCTATTTCAACCGCGATCCCGCCAATATGCGCAACATTCCCGGGCTCGGCGGCGGCGGCCTGCCCGATATCGGCGTCTATCCTGTCATGAGCACCCGGTTTTCCACCGGCAAGGAGCCGCTGTGGATTCAGGCGATCACCGAGCGTGATGCGGAATTCGGCACGGATATCTACTCGAGCGTCAAGGCCGACTTCGGCGATTTCGAGCTGAGCTTCTATATCTCGACGCAGATGGCCAACCGTCAGGTCATGGTCTTCCACGGCACCGACGGTTATCTCGAGGTCAAGTCGCCGTTCAACGCCAATCGCTGGGGGCCTGAGGAAATCGAGCTTGCCGACCGCAGCCACAATGAATCGCGCATCTTCCGCTTCCAGGACAGCCGCCAGTACAGGCGCCAGGTCGAGGCCTTCGCCAGGGCGGTGAAGAACAGCAAGGAAGAGATCGTCACGCTGGAAAATTCGAAGCTGAACCAGAAGGTGATCGACGCGATCTACCGCGCCAGCGGGAAGGACGGCTGGGAGGCAGTCTGATTATTCGGCGCGGAAGACGAAGCGCGAATAGCCGAAGAAGCTGAGGATCATCGAGGCGCAGGTGGCAAGCACCATCGCCGCAAGCGGCTGAAGTGCCGGAAGCGACAGCAGAAGGGCGGAATAAAGCCCGTAATTGACAAGCGCCGCCGTCACTCCGACCGAGCCGTAGCGAAAACCTTCAGCGGCAAGTGAACGGCCGGAACGATCGAAGGTGAAGCTCCGGTTGAAAGCCCAGGTGACCGCCATTGCAACCGTGATCGCGACGAGTCGCGCCAGAAACGGCCCGAGCGGCGTCAGATGGAGCAGCGCCGCCAGTATGCCGGCATCAACGAGGAAGCCGATGCCGCCGGCAATAGTGAAGCGGACGAGCTTTTTCATGCCGCATCCGCCTTGCCGCGGCCGGGGCGGGATATAGGCGGTGCTTCGCTGACCGGCACCTTGGCCGCGCTCGGCGCTTCCAGGCTCATATAATGGATCCGGAGCAGCTCGGCGCGAGCGCGGGCGACGGAATCGAGGATGACGCCGGCGGTGAACAGCATGATGGAGATCATCATCAGCGCCATCGACAACACCCAGGTCGGCATGCGATTGACGAGACCGGTCTCGAAATATTCCGCCAGCACCGGCGCCATGAAGCCGAGGCTCGCCAGCATGAAGGCGGCGCTGATCGTGCTGAAGAAGGCGAAGGGCCGGGTTTCCTTCATCAGCATCGCGAACATCCAGAGGATTCTCGAGCCGTCGCGGAAAGTTGAAAGCTTGGAATGCGAGCCTTCCGGCCTGCGTCCGTAGTCGAGTTCCAGCTCGCTGACCGGCAGCTTCAACCGGGAAGCATGCACCGACATCTCCGTTTCGATCTCGAAGCCGCCGGAGACTGCCGGGAAGCTCTTGACGAAACGGCGCGAGAAGACGCGGTAGCCGGAAAAGATATCGGTGAAGTCAGGGCCGAAGATCATCCGGTAGAGCAGGTTGAAGAGCCGGTTGCCGATCGCATGGCCCTGCCGGCCGGCATCGGCGCGCACGCCCCGCCGTGTCCCGACCACCATGTCGGCGCGCTCCGTCAGCAGCGTGCGCACCAGTTCCTCGGCATCGGCGGGCGCATAGGTCCCGTCGCCATCGGCGATGAGGTAGATGTCAGCCTCGATGTCGGCGAACATGCGGCGCACGACATGGCCCTTGCCCTGCCGCCGCTCGCGCACGACATGCGCGCCGGCAAGCATCGCCTGCAGCGCCGTCCCATCGGTGGAATTGTTGTCGTAAACGTGGATCTGTGCGTCCGGCAGTGTCGCCCGGAAGCCCCTTACGACAGGGCCGATCGTCGCGGCCTCGTTATAGCAGGGAAGCAGGACGGCAATGTCCAGTTTATCGGTACGCGATCGGGCCATGACTCTACTCGTTACACAGAAGCCACGCTGAGCCTAAATCATCCGGCGTTAATAAGACCCTATGACGCAGCCAAAATCGGCGGCAGCCGCAGGCAGCTTTACACTTTCTTGATTGGCGGCGGCTATGGTTCGGCCAACAGAAACGAGCCGCTAACCACGATGAACGCCGTGCAGCCGATCGCCAATGTGTTTTCTGCGACCGAGGTCCCCAAGGCAGGGGTGCGCGGCCTGCTGACACGCCTCTGGCCTGTTGTGTCAGCCTATAGCGTGATTCTTGTCGTCGTTCTCCTCGTGATGAAGCTCCCTGGCGCCACCGATTATGTCGGGCCTGACAATGACGACGGAATGCGGCTCATCGAAGTCCGTGATTTCCTCGCCGGGCAGGGCTGGTTCGATCTGATGCAATATCGCCTTGGCCTTGCCGGCGGTACGCTGATGCATTGGTCGCGGCTGATCGACCTGCCGATCGCCTCGCTGATCTGGTTCTTCGGCCTGTTTGCCGCCCGCGAGACGGCCGAGGCACTGGCGCTCGCCGTCTGGCCCGTATCGCTCGCCGTGCCCGCCATGCTGGCGATGGCCGTTGCCGGCCGGCGCATCGGCGGTGTTGGCGGGATGCACATCAGTCTTTGCCTGACCGGCCTTGCGATCTACACCGGAAATCGTTTCGCGCCCGGCGCCATCGATCACCACAATGCGCAATTGGCGCTGGTGGCGACGATGACGGCGATGCTGCTGGATGAGGAACGGCGCGGCTGGAGCTACGCTGTCGCCGGCGTCGCGGCGGCTGTCGCCATCGCTATCGGTGCCGAGACGACACCCTTCGTCGCCGCCGTCTGCCTGACCGTTGCCGTGCTCTGGGCGTGGGGGGGCGAAAACTTCGCCGTTGCCGCTCAGGCCTTCGGGCTGGCGCTGGCGGTCGCGATCAGCATCCTGTTCTTTGCCACCGTGCCGCCGCGGCTCTATTCGATGGTCACCTGCGACAATCTCTCGCTGGGTTACTACAGCCTGGCGGCGATCGGCGGCGGGCTGCTGCTGTTTTCGGCGGTTTTTGCAAGCGGCCTCGCTCGCCCCATGCGGTTTGCCGCTCTTGCCGTCGTCGGCGCCGGCGTTCTCGGTTCGGCGGTCGTGATCGCGCCGCAATGCCTGAGCGATCCGCTGGCTGGTCTCGATCCAATGCTGGTCGAGCTCTGGTTGAGGAATGTGTCTGAAGCGCAGTCGGTCTTCGTCCTCTCGCGCATCGATCCCTTCACGATCGGTTCCTTCTATGCGGCAGGCCTGTTTGGCATCGCTGTCTGTATCTTTCGCATCGTCCAACGCGATCGCGTGCTGATCCATGTGATCCTGCTCTTCCTGCTCTCCACCAGCTGGGCGATCGCGCTGGTCCAGGTGCGCGGCGCCACCTTCTCGAACCTGCTCTCCATCCTGCCGCTCACCCTGCTGATCATCGATATCAAGCGTATTTCGAACAGCGACAGCGAGAATGTCGCCGTCGCCTTCATCTATGTGGTGACCGTGCTCGCAAGCGTTCCGGCCGCCTGGGCCGTCGGCGGCGGGCTTCTCTCGCTGCAGATGGACAATAGCGGGAAGAAGAAAGCGGAGCCGGCAAAGGAGCTTTCCTGCCTGTCGAAACAGGCATTGGCGCCGCTTGCCGAACTTCCGGTTGGTCTTGTCTCCGCGCCGTCGGAAATGGGCGTCCCGATCCTCCGCTTCACGCAAAACCGGGTTCTCTCCGCGCCCTATCATCGCGATCAGGGCGGCATGCTGACGGAGATGCATATCGGCATGGCCGAGCCGCAGGAGGCTGAAGCCTTCCTGAGGGGGGCTGATGTCACAGCACTTGCCTTCTGCCCCAATGATCTGCAGACGCGCGAACTCGCCAGGCTGAAGCCGGACGGTCTCTATGCTCAGCTCGGCAAGGGCAATGTCCCGCCCTATCTGGAGCCTCTTGCGAAAGTGGCGGACACAGGTGTCCAGTTCTTCCGCTATCGGCCGGCGGCGAGGTGACGCCGGCTTATTCGTTATTTGGAATTGTCAGTGTGAAACACGCATCGCGCGACGAAGGCGCGTGTTGGCATAGAGCCCGAGCAGGAAGAGCATGAGGCCGCCATTATAGCCGAGGACGGCATAAACGAACGTCAGAATTGAAACCGGTCCAGGCGAGGTTATCGCCGCCAGCGCAAACGTCATTCCGATCAGCGCGGCGACCAACGCGATCACCGCAGCCGAGCGCATTTGCCCGGCGCTGATGCCCAATGCTGCAGCTGTGAGAATAATCATTTCAGCACCTTCCCAGAGAGAACGAGGGGAAGCATAGGAAGCGCCAACTAACAAAGATTTACCGGCCGTCTTTACCGAAAAGCCTTTGTATAGCGGTGGTTAGCAATCCGTTTCGGGTAAAACGCGCATTCTAACTATACGTTCCGCAAAGAAACGGATTTGCTCGATATTGTTGATTTTCCGCAAGATCGCAATGAATGAGTGTACGGTATGCCAGGAGACGAGCGCGCTCGACACAACGGCGGCGAACCCCTTCCGCCACCGATCTCGACCGCAGGGAAAACCGATCCCAAAGCCCGTGCCACCCTTCCGGTTTCCAGCAGATGGACATAGAAAGAAGGGATGAGCAACGTCTTCGACGGCGATTCGCCGACCAACCTTGCCGAATACTCGGTCTCGGAACTTTCCGGCTCGATCAAGCGCACCGTTGAAACGGCCTTCGACCAGGTTCGCGTGCGCGGCGAGATCTCAGGCTATCGCGGGCCGCACTCTTCAGGCCATGCCTATTTCTCGCTGAAGGACGACCGTGCACGCATCGACGCCGTCATCTGGAAGGGCACGTTCTCGCGCCTGAAGTTCCGCCCGGAAGAGGGCATGGAAGTCATCGCCACCGGCAAGGTCACCACCTTTCCCGGCTCCTCGAAATATCAGATCGTCATCGAAACGCTGGAGCCGGCAGGCGCCGGCGCGCTGATGGCGCTGATCGAGGAGCGCAAGCGCAAGCTCGGCGCTGAGGGCCTGTTCGATGCCGACCGCAAGAAGCGGCTGCCCTTCATGCCAAGGGTAATCGGCGTCGTCACCTCGCCAACCGGCGCGGTCATCCGCGATATCCTTCACCGCATCTCCGATCGTTTTCCCGTGCATGTCATCGTCTGGCCGGTCAAGGTGCAGGGCGAGGGCTCCGGCGAGGAGGTGGCGAACGCCATCCGCGGCTTCAACGTGCTTGAGCCGGGAGGCGCCATCCCGCGTCCTGACGTGCTGATCGTCGCGCGCGGCGGCGGCAGCCTGGAGGATCTCTGGAGCTTCAACGACGAGATCGTCGTGCGCGCAGCCGCCGAAAGCCGGATACCACTGATCTCGGCGGTCGGTCACGAGACCGACTGGACGCTGATCGATTATGCCGCCGATGTCCGTGCCCCGACGCCGACGGGTGCTGCCGAAATGGCGGTGCCGGTCAAGGCGGAACTGGAGGCGCAGGCTGCCGCTCTCGCCGCACGTCTGCAGGGCTGCATGAACCGGCAGATGGATCAGCGCCGCCAATCTGTCCGTGCCCTGATGCGGGCATTGCCGTCGCTCGACCAGCTTCTCGCTCTGCCGCGTCGGCGTTTCGACGAGGCGGCTGCCGGTCTCGGCCGGGGGCTGGAGCTCAACACCCTCAACAAGCGCCGCGGCTTTGAGCGCGTCGCCTCGCATCTGCGCCCCGATCTCCTGTCCGGCCGGATCGCCGAGCGCCGCCAGATGCTGAATGAGCGCATGGCGCGGGCCGAGCGCATGGTCGAGCGGCTGATCGACCGCTCAAAATCGCGCGTCGGCCGCGCCGAGGCGGTCTTCGCCTCACTGCCCGCTCGCCTGCAGGCCCAGACCGGCCGCGCCCGAGACCATCTCGCCAATCTTGCGCGGCGCGCCGATACATCGACATTCCATCAACTGACCCGGGCGAGGGCCGCCCTTGCGGCGCAGGATCGCGTGCTGCAGTCGCTGTCCTACAAGAATGTGCTGAAGCGCGGTTACGCGGTGATCCGCGACGAGGAGGACAGGCCTGTCTCGCAGGCGGCAGCACTTTCATCAGGTGCGCCAATCTCGATCGAATTTGCCGATGGCCGCATCGGTGCCTTGACCACCGAAGGCGGAGTGCCGCCGCCTTCGGCGAAGAAGCGATCCGCCCGGCCGGAAACCGGTGAGCCGCCGAAGCAAGGTAATCTTTTCTAGGGCACATCACGTTACTCTTCCAGGAGATGCCTTTGCGCCTGTTGCTCGTGCTTGCCCATCCACTGGAGGACAGTTTCGCCGCCGCTGTGGCAAGGACCGCGCGTGACGCGCTGGAAGCGGCAGGCCACGTGGTCGACCTGCTCGATCTCTACCGCGAGGATTTCGATCCGCGTCTTTCGAAGGCCGAGCGCGGCGGCTATTTCGCCCAGCCTTACGATATCTCCGGTGTCGCCGGCATCGTCGAAAGACTGAAGGCGGCCGATGGCCTGATCCTGGTCTTTCCGCAATGGTGGTTCAATTTTCCGGCAATCCTCAAGGGCTTCTTCGATCGTGTCTTTGCTCCCGGCGTTGCCTTCAGCCACGATGCCGCCGGCGGCCGCATCGTTCCCCAGCTGACCAATATCAGGCTGCTCTTTGCGCTGACGACGACCGGTTCACCCTGGTGGCTGGTGCATCTCTATATGGGTAATCCCGTGCGCCGGCTGCTGAAGCGCGGCATTGCCGCCTTCTGCTCGAAGGGGCTGAATTTCCGCATGCTCAGCCTGCACGACATGGATCGCGCCACCGATGCGAAGCGCAAGGCGCATCTGGATCGTGTGCGCAAGGCGCTCTCGGCAATCCGATAGCCGCTATTCGAATTCAGAGAGAAACTTGCGCAGCAGTCTGTCGAGTTCCGCCTTGTCGGAGGCGGTCAGGCCCATTCGCCCTGCCGCATCACCGGAACCCGCGAACCATCAGGCTTGATGCCGTCGATATCGACCTTATCAGAGCCGATCATCCAGTCGATGTGGATCAGGCTGGAATTGCCGCCCTGTGCCGTGATCTGTTCCTGGCTGAGTTTCGCGCCGTCGAAAAAGCACTTGGAATAGCACTGGCCGAGCGCGATGTGGCAGGAGGCGTTCTCGTCGAACAGCGTGTTGTAGAACAGGATGCCGCTGGCCGAGATCGGCGAGGAATGCGGCACGAGCGCCACTTCGCCGAGCCGGCGCGCGCCCTCGTCGGTATCGAGCACCTTGTTCAGCACCTCTTCGCCGCGCGACGCCTTGGCCTCGACAATGCGGCCGCCCTCGAAGCGCACCTGGATATTGTCGATCAGCGTGCCCTGGTGCGAGAGCGGCTTGGTGCTCGAGACATAGCCGTCCACCCGCAGCGCATGCGGTGTAGTGAACACTTCCTCGGTCGGAATATTCGGATTGCAGGTGATGCCGTTCTTGGCGGTGGAAGCGCCGCCATGCCATTCATGCCCGTCAGCGAGGCCGACCGTCAGATCCGTCCCCGGTCCGCGGAAATGCAGCGAGGCGAAGCGTTCGCCATTCAGCCAGGCAGAGCGTTTGGCAAGATTGGCATTGTGTTCGGTCCAGGCGGCGACGGGGTCGCTCAGATCGACGCGCGAGGCGGCAAAGATCGCCTTGGCGAGCTTGGCAATGGCGATCGGCTCCGGATCGTCAGGGAAGACCACCTTGGCCCAGGACGGGTTGGGATAAGAGACGATGTTCCAGTTGATCTCGAAATTCGAGATCTTCTCCAGCGCCGGCTTGTAGGCGGTGGAATTGGCGCGATGGGCACGGCCGACCTTGCCGGCATTCTGCTCGGAGAGCAGCATCGGATTGTCACCGGCGATTGCAAGACGGGCCGCCCCATTGGCATAAGCCTTGGCCATGCCTTCGTAGAGCCAGCCGGAGGCGCGGTCGAAGCTCTCGTCGCTGCCGTACTGATAGCGTGCCAGCGTCGTTTCCTCGTCGGAATAGAAGGCGGTGACGAGGCCAGCACCGGCCTGGTA
>Ga0307515_10022782_pt1 | contig 11022 bp, 4 predicted proteins | sample 17_EM_MG_FD_194513 | JGI IMG/M metagenome (GOLD analysis project Ga0307515, IMG submission 194513) | Populus trichocarpa ectomycorrhiza microbial communities from riparian zone in the Pacific Northwest, United States - 17_EM | ecosystem: Host-associated > Plants > Roots > Unclassified | place...
ATCTTCTGCGGTTAGTTTATTCTCCAGAGAACATACACTACAAAAACCTGGTACAGCTGGATCATCTTCTTCGGATCGGAGCAGTATTACTGAGACACATTGCTCTATTGACAATCATGTCCGCAATGAGGAATATGAGCCACTCACCAACTCTAGTACTAGCTCCATGCTCAGCTCATCTTGCGTGGTTCAACCATCCATTCTGGAAGATTACTTCACTTCCAATGGCCAGCTTCTGACTAGGCAAAAGGTTGGAGGATCTGGGAAGGTTATCGAGGATGCAGTACCTAATGGCTCAACTAGTGTGTCTTTGCTTGCAAGCAAACATGTCAGACCCATAAGTACTAGGCAAATTGACTCTCAACATGTCTCGTTTTCCGCTGTGATGTCTAGGCCAATCTCTTCTAAGTTTTCAACTTTATCAGACTTGCACTCTTCTGCCATAGTTCAAGATCTTCAAAGTGGAGCTCCAGCAATATCTTGGAGCTCCAATGGTTCCGACATTGCTTCTTTTGAAAGAAGATTCTCACAGAAACTCAATGTTTGTGCAGCCAAAGGGAATTCTTCCCCTTCATCAGATAGCAATTCTTTGCAAGCTCTAGACTCTGAATCATCGGGAGCTGGTTCAAGTTATTCGCCCTTTAATCATGCCTTGTCACAGAACCTAGATTCTGATGGACATGGTGGAGTCAGCAAGAGTGGCATTTTTTGGTATGGTCTAGCCAGTCTAGTAGATGCTGCTGTGGATAAAAGGAAGGAAGTTTTCCATGATAAAGTCCTGACAGATAAAAGCAAAGGAAAAATGAGCAAACCTGCCACCCAAGAGGTTATGGAGCCCTTGTCAATGACAGTGTCTGAGCTGCAAATCACTTGTCCTAGTCATCCTATTGAGTTGGCTTCAAAATCCCTTGGTGTTAAAGAAAGTGATCCTATTGGAAACTCTTCTGAAATAATTAACGAGAATGATTCTGATTTGGATTCTCCTTGTTGGAAAGGAAAACTTAGTGCTAATCAATCAACCTGTGAAGTTTCTAGACCTGATGATTTTCAACATCTTAAAAGTGCTCGAGGAGCTTGCAGCAATTTAAATCCTCTCGCGCCTCATTTTGTCCCTAGCTGTGGCCAACAGAAAGTAAATTACCGTGGAACTGAATGTGAAGGAGATGATAGTTTGACTTTCCAGAAGACTGAATCTTCTGCGGTTAGTTTATTCTCCAGAGAACATACACTACAAAAACCTGGTACAGCTGGATCATCTTCTTCGGATCGGAGCAGTATTACTGAGACACATTGCTCTATTGACAATCATGTCCGCAATAAGGAATATGAGCCACTCACCAACTCTAGTACTAGCTCCATGCTCAGCTCATCTTGTTTGGTTCAACCATCCATTCCGGAAGATTACTTCATCTCTAACGGCCAGCTGCTGACTGGGAAAAAAGTTGGAGGATCTGGGAAGGATATCAAGGATGCAGTATCTAATGGCTCAACTAGTGTGTCTTTGCTTGCAAGCGAACATGTCACCAGTTCATCTTCCTGTAGAGTTGGTGTTTCTTCTGCTTTAAGTGAAACATATGGGCTTGTAACTAAGCCTTTGTGCACACCTCCAAAATTGGATATTCAAATAGTGGTTAAAACAATAAATCAAGTGTCAGAATTGCTTATGCAAAACTGCTCATATGATTTAGATTCTCTGAATGAGCATGAACATGATATAATGAAGCGCGTTGTCTGTAATCTTAATGCGTGTATCAGAAACAGGGTTCGAGAGCATACTCTGACTTCTGAATCAAGTCATCCTCGCGCTTCATATTGTGTTGTGAAATCAGCTGATCTAAACAAGGTATGGATTTTTCGGTTTCTAAAATTAGTGGATCTGATTCGAGGTGATGGAAAAACTTCACTTTCTACTGTAAATTCTTTCTCGACTTCCATTTAGCATATTCAGGCTGCTAATGGGTTTTTGAATACTTATAAATTTTTTATAATGCTTATTGTGGAATTATCAAGGCTGTCTTGCTATAGTCAAGTAGGCAATGGTTTGTGCTATTAGTAACAATCAAGTTCACTGTTTCATTTTTCTTGAGAATGAATTTTGTTTGATACCTTCATCAGCCACGACCGATATGATTGTTGCACAAAGCTTTTCTTATTCATATTAATTGATGTCTTCCTCCTCCATGAAAAATTACTTGTGTCCTTCTGGGTTATAGTTGAAGGATGATTTTTTTTCTCCTTTCGTGCTTTGGTTTTTCCAGTGTTGCTTTTGATATCTCATCTGGCCATTCATTATTACTTGCTGAGAACCTGAATAATGTCTTCAGCAGTGCTGGAACATGGAACTTCAAGCGAAAAGGGCAAAAGCTGTGATAGTTTCCCATGAGCTTGGCCATCAGAATAAAGCATGCAAAGCAGAAGAGTTGTTCTACTGAATTCAGGGATAGATTCTTGGATTCTTTAAAGGCATGGAATGAATGATTTAAGAAAAGTGAATACATTAAGCAGCCAAATCTTTGCATTCTTTGTTGTTGATTCTGGTCATTGAGGAGGCTCTGGAAGGACATCAACAACTTGAGGAAGAAGAGAACCCTCAAGTTTTTTTGTACAAGAACTCGTGGCTTGAGGCTGAAGCATCTCTTTGTTCCATGAAGTATAAAGCTTGTGTCTTGGGTATGAAAACTGGGATGTAATAAGTAAAGATGGCAGTGAGATGAAAGAAAGACATAGTAATTACCTGAGGTCTTTTGATGCAACCTTCTGCTCTCCCTTGAGTAGAGTAAATGCTCTTGTCCAAACAATCAAATGCTTCAAGCTCACCCTTTGAAGGGGAAAAAATATCACTAGGCTACAGAACCTAGCATCAAAAGCCCTTGACATAGTGTTTAGTTAGTAGCAGTTTAATTTGTTGTTGTGCTTCGTTTTGGAAGTCTGTTTTTGGTGAACTGATTGAGTTCTGCATTTTGACTTGCTCCCATCCCTTTGTGCATTTGTGACCCGGCAACAGTTTCTGGCTATGGGTCTGGCACCATATTTGCCCTGCAGCTTTTACTTAAAAGAGCCCAAATTACACGGCTTTAGAGTTAAAGATGCATCCACCAGGGCTTTTTGTATGGATCCTCTTGATGATAGCCCTTATTTTTCTATCTCAATAGCCTAGCTCTGTTCCTACATGGGCTTGAGAGCTACCACCATGGCGCATCCCATTATTTCTTGTTTTTACCTTCTGCTATGAAATAGCTGAATCCCAGCACTGCCTGGCTGGTTGCACAAGTAGCTTAACCTATTTCCACATGTATGTGACTCATGGCAGAGGAGTGATATCACATTGGATACCAACAGTACTTTAGGAAAGCAGAAAGTAGTGGATTCATAGCATCTGGAGTGGCATTGCCACATTGACTCTTCAGTTTCACCACCACATAATATCGATCACATGGGAGTGCCAGGATTCAATCCATCCTAAGCACACACTGAAAAGCTGACTGACATTGTATGCATACTGCCACTGAAACATGGGCCAGAAGCCTCCAATTTGTGCACATCAGCATGATTTATCAACGCAGCTGAAAATGAACCCGCAAAAAAGTTCAGAAGAATAATATTTGCTCTCATGTCAAAGGGATATGCGAATGCTTTTCATAAATGGTATATTCCTTCTAACCATGTATTGCTCATTGTGCTTTTCATCACAGTCCATGCTCCTTGTATTTTCTTTATATAAAGATAGAAACTCCATGGCCAGAGATTGCAGAGGTAGGAGCAAGCAAGGTCATTTATCTCTCATTTACTGTGGAGTGGTACCACAATATCAATTGTTTTAGCCAGGCTTACATTTTGCATACCTACTTGGAATTTGAAAAGTACAAGGACAGCCCATGAAGTCGCTCAGCCACAAGGACAAATGTGACAAGTCACTGTAAGGGGGGACCTTTACCTTATCAATTTGTTACCATGTACCACAACTCCAGAATTTGCAGTATCAGTATTTAGTTTCAGAGATGGTAATTCAGCCAAATCCGATAAAACTTACTTTTACTATGAGATAAACTCGACTTAAATATAACATTAGTATTATATATAGATGTTTAAAACATTTATATTTTTTAAATCTCGTAAAATACACTAATATTAATATATGTCTGATAAATAAAGTATGCATATCTAAATTCGACAGGTGAATATCCATTGTTATCCCTACTTAATTAATTTATCCTAATTATAATATTTGTACCTAAAAGAAATTAGAAACTGTATAATCATTCAAGGATCGATGCTGCCATACATGAGAAGAGAAAAAAAACCTTTACTCTCTCACTCTCTCTCTCTCTTTCTCCATATGGTTCACATGGTCATATACTTTTTAATCATTATTTCATGAAACCAAGTAATATATTCTATAGTTATCATCACAAAGCTGGTGGGGTAAGATAAAGGAAACAGTAGGAAGCAAGCAGGAAGAGCTGGTGGCAGGGGTAAATCAACAATGGAAAAGAGAAGAAAGAGTATACAGTAGACACAAGAGAGGGACTCTGTAACTCTAGCCAAAGAGAGTGAAGACAAAAGAAAGAAAACAAAATGGGGTGAAGGAAGAAACGAAACAGGAAACGTTAGGGGAGTGGGCAGCTGAGCCTGAAAAATGGTGAAGTTATCTCATTTAAAATTTATTTTTAATATTTATATATTAAAATAATTTAAAAACATAAAAAAAACTGATAACCTAGAGCAAAATCTTAGCACGCGGCATTGAACGAGGGAGATCCATGCATGTGTAGGACAAAAAATATTATCCCTATCCCATCACGGTGGGTCAGAGATTTCTGAGAAAAATTTAGCCACCCATCCCAACCAACCCCATAATTATTATCATCTCCTCTTTCCTTCATTCATCTCACATCACAGAATGCATTTTTATTCGCATCTTTTCAGTCTACTCCTTCCAAGTAATAATTAATTTTGCTATTCATTTCATACTTCTGAGCCCAGCTCGGCACATGAACTTGTCCATGGTATAATAATGAGTTAACTCGTGGGTCAATAAGTTGTCAACCACAACCCTGTTAAAATAAAGAAACTCGATGGGATCTAGTTTGGTAGTCAACGGGCAACTCACTGGACCAAGCTCAAGTTTAAATCTGATAAAAGATCTTTACAAAAAATAAATTTAAGAATATGTTAATTAATTTAGGTTTTATACATGATCAAGATTTAAACTCGGTGAGCAAAAGCTAATCTGAGAATGTCATATGATCTATCTTCGAAAATGACATTTTTACACACACATATATACATGATGTAAATGGATTTTCCTTTATCTTTACGGCTGTTTTGGAGGGGGCGTGTGAATCTATAATGAGATGTTGCTGTCAACACCGCCCTATATAATTGTGGTTGTTTTCTGGGATCTGCTGCCACCCTTTGCAGCAGACTGACAATATTGTTAATGCTATGCCATAATTACAATATGAAAGCCGTATATAGCTGCAAGCACTGAATATATATATATATATATATATATATATATATATAGCTTTACTTTCTTTTCTTTTCTCTCTGTGCTACCTGCTCTCTTCTACTTCTGCTTCTCTTCTTTTTCTGCTGCTTAATCTCTTTGCCTTTAAGTTCCCATTTCTCTTCTTCATATGATCCCATAACGAAACCAAAAGGTAAAAAGTACTGTGTAATCCCTTATATATATATATTCGATCCTAGCCATTCATTTCTTGACATGTTCATTATCAAGACAGTCCAGATTCTATATGTTGTCCGTTTTAGCTTTTAAGGGACATGGAATATTCAGTGTAGAATGGGGAAAGAAAGCGTGACATGCTCCTCTCTCTTTCTTCTTTCTCTCACTCTTTAATCCTTTCCTGTTCTTCTTTAACACTTTACAGCATAGAAATATAAATAAAAAGTAAAGAAAGTTAGAGGGTCTTTTCCTCTTTACCATTCATAATTTTTTTCCAACGATGATGTATTTTCAATACTGTTCATGCAACAAGAACTGGCTAGCTAGTATCTCTTGTGAATTTGTTTTTTCTCATGATTTTTTCCACAATAATAATGTGAATAGCAAGCCCTTTTATGCCTTAAATCAAGTACTCGTAATATATTATTATTTTTGGATTGAACCCAACAAAAAAAAAAGAGGCTCGAGAGAGAAACTAACAAAGATTATTATGAAACATTCGAGATTTTTTTGGATTGAATCCAAAATAATAAGGTGAAGGGCAAACCCTTTTATGGCCTTAAGCAACTCTTAACACAGTAAAAAGTAATTTACTCTTTAGCATCCATAATAGAGTCAAAAGAAAAGATGGGTATGGTATGGTATGCTATACAATCACGGGGAATATTTATATGCATTACAAGCAAAAAAGAATAAAATAAATAAATATCGAACGTGGTCCATGCAATTCTAGGGAGTGGGAGCACCGAGGAGAGTGCACGTCCTCACTCGTCTCTCTAGAAGAATATATGCAAGAAATGAAGGAGAAAAAACTTAAAGAAAGAGAGAAATATATGGAGACCATGGATTAAAAACCACTGAAAACTACTTTTCTCTACTATTTCTTTCTTTATTTTCGTCATTGATTACGCCTATGAACCCTAACCCTACTACACAATCTCTTTCTAGCTAGAGTGGGGACGTCTCTCTCTAGCTCTCTCTATATCCTCAGGTTTATGTGTTGGAGAACTTGGCATCTAGCTAGTTTAGTTTCTTTGCTTTATTAATCAACAACCTTCCTGTGTACACACAGTTGCCATTGGTGGCTACTTAACTAGTTTTCAACTTGTTTAAACCCCTTCAAAATAGACGATTACCTTACATAATCACGCACCAAAAACAGTGATTAAGCAAGCATTTTAATGTTGCTCTGGAAATATTAAGCTCTAGATTAGGTTTTAGTGATAGGACAAGTCGTTTTTTGTAATCCATTTAGGAATTAACTAGCTAAAAATTAAACAAGAGTGGGGCTATAAGGTCTTTGGTTAATTTAGCATTAAACTATGTTAAGTCATTCAATCCCAATTTCCAACCAAGTGATTGTAAAAAGTGTACAAAATGCTGCTATGGATCAGAGAACAGTTTTCTAACTTGATGAAATTGATGGCATAAAAATAGCAAGAGACTGTCCAAAATATATATCGATAGGGTTGTTGCCTCTCTGCTGTGGTGGCTCTGTGGTCTAGTGTAAGTACTTGACCACTGGTTCTAGGGCAGCCCTACCTAGCTATGCATTATACTCCATACTAATCAATACACTGAGAGGTCTCTTTCTGGTTGGTTTCCTACAAACCATATAGAGATTCTAGATGCTATGGCCAGCAGAGCTCTGGACCCTATCCTGTGCATCTTTTATCTACATGTAGTGCATGACGAGTCTATGTGTAAGAGTGTTAAGTATTTCAGTGGCTTGCCTTTCTAAAGCCTAGAAATCCAACCACAACTAAGCTTATTGTAGCAAAAACGGCACAGCCATGTTCACTCATCTTCTCCGACTTCGGATTACGGTTTTTTTATTTTAAAAAATATTTTTTTATTTTAAATTAACTTTTTTTTTATTTCTAAATCATTTTAATGTCTTTATGTTAAAAATAATTTTTTTAAAATAAAAAAATATTATTTTAATTTATTTCCAAACAAAAATTATTTTTAAAAAATAACAATTACCACGTGTCATATTCATGTTGCTTTTCTATTCTTTAGTCTACAAAAACTGCATACTTCTGTCTACATAAAATAATTAATTTCCAACAATCTTGATTTAAATTTCTTCTCTAATTGTTTTCATTGAAATTACGAAAAGAAAAAGGTCTTTGGCAATTTTTTCCACTAGTGTGAGAGGAATATTAATTTAGAGGTGGGCATGATATAGTTTGTAGTCAACCAATTAGTCTTAAATCAATCAATTTTTTTTTTATATAAAAACAATGTTGTTTTAATAAAAAATAAAAATAAAATATAACTTAAATCAAATTAGATTTTAGGTCAACACTAAATTTCAGGCGGAAAAATTACCGATATAATCATGAGCTGGTATGGATGAAACAAATTAATTAATCTTTACTCCCATTTTATTGGATGGTTTGATATAATTAGATGTGGTATGCATATATATTTTTCTTCGATTCTTTAATTTCAAAGTTTCAATTCTTCAAAACTAGCAGTCTAATTTCCATGCATCATTATCAAGCAAACTTCTATACACCAAATTACACTCGCTTAAAGGTCAAGAAATTGTCTTCTCGATCAAATCCACCCATCCATGATTTATGCAATATATTCAAAGAGTGTGTTCGAGTTCCTCATCATCAAAAACCTAAAGTATTTCGTTTAAAGCATGATAAATAAGTGATTACACTTTTTTACCCTAAAAAATGTCCTAAAAATAAATAGTTAGGCCTCTAAACAACCTACTTCCTTAACTTAATTAATTCTCAACGTGTTCCTCCTCATTGATAGTTGGCTAAGGACAATACATAAAGTTCTATCTCCACATTAAGTTAGAACATCATTTTTGTAACCTTAAAGTGCATGTTAATGTTAACTAAGGGGATGAAGATATATATATATATATATATATATATATATATATATAGGATCAAGTTGTTGTACCCTTTTATTTTGTCCCTTTAAACCTTTTGAAACCAATTATTGCTTGCCTTGATTAAGATATAGTACTTGTAATTTTGAATTGCAATTTTTCCATGATTGGGATTCCTAAGAATGTGATGATTTTTGACATCAATTATTGCTTACTTTAATTAAGATATAGTAATTGTAATTTTGAATTGCAATTTTTCCATGATCCTAGTGGGATTCCCAAGAATGTGATGGTTTTTTACATCAATTATTGCTTACCTTAATTAAGATTTGTAATTTTGAATTGCAATTTTTCCATGATCCTAGTGGGATTCCCAAGAATGTGATGGTTTTTTATATCAATTATTGCTTACCTTAATTAAGATTTGTAATTTTGAATTGCAATTTTTCCATGATCCTAGTGGGATTCCCAAGAATGTGATGGTTTTTTACATCAATTATTGCTTACCTTAATTAAGATATAGTACTTGTAATTTTGAATTGCAATTTTTCCATTATCCTAGTGGGAATTCTAATAATGGGATGACACATATATTATTAACTAATTATTTCTTTTTAATATATTTTTAAATTAAGATTTAATCGGCTGGTAATATTATGGTAACTTTTATTTTTTAAAAGTATTTTTTAAATTATTTTTCACATAAAATTGCTTTACTTATTTTTTGTATGTTTTGATGTTAAAAATTAAAAGATTATTAAAAAAATTATTTTTATATATTTTTAATAAAAAATTATTTTTTAAAAAACACCCTCCCCCTACAGTATTCTTTGATTTGATATCTCTTGTGTACCATATTTCTGAGCTTGCATGTGCTGCTTGGTAATGATTTATTCCCCTAAAAACCATACCAAGACCTAGTAATGTCACTGTCAAAGTTAATGAGATGGTGACAGTTTTTTTAATGTAAAGTCGAACTGATATGATTAATGGGGTAATTGTGCCAAAGGGCATACAGTTCTGTACCTGCTGGTCTCATCAAATACACCATGATCTATCCTTCAATTATTTGCTCATGAGATGATAACTGGGTCTTGCCTCTCGTGAGTGCACAAGTCTGGATAGAGATACTAGCTATGTCAGATCAAAAAACAAAAAGAAAAGCTCAAGATTTGTTTCTGCAGCACAAAACTCATTTGAAAATGTTTTAATTGTTAAAATTAAATATATACTAGCTATGTCATGTTTTCTTGAATTCATAGGAAACCTATTTCCCTTGTGGATTAATTATGAGATTAAAGATTGTGGTTTAACTTCAAGTATCATATAACTCTTAATCGAGCACCGAGATCACTAAACCTTGATTTCAATAACAAATGATTTTACATATATAATTAATTACTACTTAAGCAAGAGCTTTGGCAACTCCTATCTTTTAATTTAGCATCGCTTGAAAGTATTTGACCAGCTAGAAATGAATTAGTTTTTAATTAAACTAATACAGATAAATACTTTTTTATAACTTTATTTCATGTTTTTTCTTGATTATAGGTTAGCAAGAAGTGTTTCACTTATGATTTAGAGATAAGTTCAACTTGTATTAGTACATGATCTAATAATATTAAGTCAAAGTAATTATAATATTAAGTCAAAGTAATTAAGAGAATATAAATCTCGATCGGTATTTTATTTTTCTTTGGATTGTTCTTTCTATGTTAACTTTACTTTCAATTGTTTAGTCATTTACTAAATAACTAACAACAATAAATCCATCAATGATTATTAAAAAAAAAAAAAACTTAAGCAAGAGCTTCTCAAGGCTATGAACTTATCACTCGGACTGAAGAGGTAGATAGGGAGGAAAATTAACAAAGTGCTGTCCATTAGGGATACAATATATTTCATGATTTATTACTTGAGCAAGCAACAATCACATATATGATTTATGGGATTAGAATTGAGAAATGTGCCTTGTTTTCTTGTAGTGCTTGTTGTATTTCAAAGTGATTTTTATTTAGAAATGTATTAAGATAATATTTTTTTATATTTTAAAAATTATTTTTAATATATATCAGCGCATCAAAACGATTCAAAAATACTAAAAATATTAATTTTAAATTAAAAAAATTAATTTTTTTTAAAATAAAAATTGAATCACATTTCCAAACATAATCCAGAACAAGAAAGATTATTTTTGACCCCCTTAAGTAACTTGTACTCTTGATATGAGAGAGAGAGTTTCTACTTCCCATTACACGTATAAAGTTAGAATGCTCAGGCCTTCCATTAATGGCATTTCAATATCAACAACAGTGATCAATTTGGCATGCAACTGATCGACCCAGTACCCCAAAATTCAAAGGCATTTTGCAAACTGGAAATTTGGAAGCAAATTCGTAGATTTTATGTTAGCAGAAACCACTTGCATGTATGATCACAATGTAGCGTACAAAAAGTATCGTATATAGATTTGTTT
>Ga0307515_10022783_pt1 | contig 11021 bp, 4 predicted proteins | sample 17_EM_MG_FD_194513 | JGI IMG/M metagenome (GOLD analysis project Ga0307515, IMG submission 194513) | Populus trichocarpa ectomycorrhiza microbial communities from riparian zone in the Pacific Northwest, United States - 17_EM | ecosystem: Host-associated > Plants > Roots > Unclassified | place...
GGAGACGTTCCGGTCCAGGAAGATGGATCTGGCTCGAAGACTACCTCAGGGCGAGCATCTGTGCCGGAGGAAGTGACCTTCCCGAACCCCACTTTCAAGGAGGCGAAGTTATTGTGTGTACTCCGACCGTGCAAGATCCCATCCAAGACTAGGCTTCCCACTTGGTCAGGGTCCATGTCTGATAAAACTCGGAGTTGATTGCGAGGGACCACCAGGGTGACAAAAACCGTGGGGGGAACTCGGGCCCATCCCCGAAATCTTCCTTCTTTCGTGACAGGAGTACGCATGGGTCCGATGGTATATACTCCCGCCAGGTGCAGGTGGGTACAGAGATCTTGGGAGTTCGGCTTGCCTATCATTGGGGTCCTGTCTGTTTCCAGCCGGTCAAAAAAGGAAGCCATGGTGGAGTCCCAGTCAACGTCCACACGCCGTTTAACGATCGCGAGGAAAGCCGCGAATGTTTCCCGGATGTAATGTACTTTCCCTGGGACCTTCAGCAACTGCAGAGGAGGATTGGATAAGTGAGGCATGGAGTAGTCGGATGCGAACATCTTGAGGTAGATGTCGAATAAGAGCTGAGAGAGTTTCGTGGGTTCGAAGGAGATGGGTATACGAAATGGGTGGTGGGGTTGTGATGCGATTATTGAGTCTCCACCCGTCGGCCGCTTCCATGTGATCCGCCCGTGATAATGCCCGAAGCAGACCGGAAGCTCTGCCGCAAGGATTTCCTCGACGTTGGAGCGTGTGTTAAAGTTCGAGAGGTAGTTTATGGGAGCAAGGTCCAAGAGCAAAATCATCGTGGGCATGTCAGCGCGAAATTGCGCGGCAAGGTTTTTGGTCGCATCACCTCCTCTGTCCAGGAGAGCCTCGGTGAACAAGGTGGTGGATTGATTAGGAGATAGAAGAGGAAGCACGGCAATGAGGACATTCAGCAGCCCGATGTGGTCCATTATGTTGGAGGTCTCGATGACATTGAAGGCCGTGGGAGCACCGCCGCTATGGCCGTAATCTCCGCCGTCAAGGGTAAGGGGAGCTGTGTTCCATGGCGCGACGGTCAGATTCTGGGGCGCTTTCCCAGTGCCAACGTGGTAGACAAGAGCTTTGCAAAAGAAGAGAGCGTCACCGGCGAAGAGTCGGATGGTGAGCTTTCCCGGTCTATCTTGAACAAATGTGCGGAAGCGGTTGACCCAACTGGAAAATTGTGATTTTGCGCAGCCGACGAGCTCTGGCATCGTGGGGATATCTCTTTTGCTGTTCAAGAATGCAGGGGCAAGATGAAAGGGTGAAATCGGAGTTGTACCGTAATGCAAGGCGAATCCTTCTCCAGTTAGGGAGTAGACGAATGTCGGGTTGACGAGTGTTGCGGCAGAGATATCTCGCGGGTTGAGAGATGTAGTCCCAGTCTTCCAAAAGTGCTGGAATACTTGTCCGGAAGGTTCCGATGATTTGAGAAAATATGGGCCTGTGGAACGACATGGAAAAAGGCTGGATCCTTTGTGTTTGGCGGCTTTCGTGGTTCTGATGCTAGACAAGACCATTTCCTTCAATCGTTTTTTCTTAGCGGATGAAAGCTGGCCCGCCTGAACATAGAGTTCCCAGTGACGACGGAGCTCGAGGAGGGTGTTCGTGTTGCACATGCGAATGAACTTGGAGTACTTCGAGTCGTTCCACGCCGTGATGGATTTGGAAACCTCGATGAGGGTTTGGCATTGTGCAATCAAGAACGAGTGCGACTTTTCGTCGAGGAAGAAATGGAAGAATGAGTTCCAGATTTTTGAAAACGCTTCATCAGATAGTTCGCCGTCCACGGTCATCGTCAAGAGGAGGACGTTACGGGCTACGAGAGTAAGAGGGACCTTGTTAGCTGTCAAGTTTTTTTAAAGGGGGCAAGGATTTACCCAAGACCGCAGGTTCGACATCACAGCAAGTGAAGTCCAACGTTCTCTCGGCTGGAAATCGCTCGGTAAGCCAAATGGGCAAGAACCGTATTGGTAGCACTTACTGTCATCTGCTTGGTTGTAGACAGTGAAGAGGATATTACGGGGATCTCCGCAGCCTAACAACAGAAGGTCTGCCCGTTCCTCAGGTGCAAGTGTGTCGGTTAGGACGACGGCTGAGGTATTCCCGATGGGATAGAAGAAGTTTTTCGCTGGATACAGGACAGTATGCGCCATGGTCGATGGTAGACCCAAAGTTGAACGTACCGTCACGGTGACGGTCAGCCACACTTTTGAAGACTGCCGCACATAAACGTGTAAACGGGCGGCAATTGTGACGAAACCGAACCAGTCGTCATCCCATGAGGGTCGCTGGGTTAAGACAAGATCCAGAGCCCGCCACAAGTGTGGCTTATCCGCTCACCGTGACGGAGATTGCTGCACCTGAAACGAAAATCCTGCGAAATCGACTTCACCTACATCGATCCGCGAACACCGTAAAATTAGGTGTCTGAAATTCCGCCTAGAGATGTGGCTGAAATCCGATTCTACCCCTCCCACGATCGCAACAGCTCCGGATCCCAATTCCGGCCTCCTGTCGGTCAAGCCCGGTCTGCAGATAATATTCTATCTATTCCCTCTCTGTTGGCTGATAGGCCGTTTCCTTGTCTTCCCGAGCCGCCGCCACGGCGTTGTGACTTGGAATGTTTCTTCTCTGATCCACCTGGCAGTCCGCTGGCGTGACCACTGCCCCTTCCCTCTCATCTCTCTACTCTGCTATTGTCTCATTCAATTCACGTCGAGACTCGTTGGCTACTTGGCTTAAATGGAATGGGATACTGACAAACTGACGGGCTTCGGGTATCCAAACGACGGTTCAGGCATTGGGTTGTTTACAGTGCGAATCTCGGTCCCATCCACTCACTTTTCACTCTGTTCTCAAGTTCACAAGTTCACTTCCAAACCGACTAGTGGTCATAGGCGCGTTGAGTTTGGACTCAGGTGTGGCTTCATTCGGAGCGGCAAGGAGTGCATTAAACATGGACTCCCAGTTTGCGATAGGCTCAGGTTTGTGGAATACAATGTCTACACTCTATCGGATTACCATTGACCTCCCCTGTGATCGATCCTCTCGCAACGCATAGCCGGGGTCGACCCGATGATCGGTACCAGTCGCAGAGGCAGTTCAACGCCGTGCGACGTGTCTACGGTAGAACGTTCTAAGGTGGTTGACACAGTTAAGGGTTACAGTGGACGATGATATATCCTCCAATTACCCTAGGTCGGATATTATACTACATGAATGAATAAGAAATTCGGCTGATTCGCAGCCCAGAGGACCCTGGGATGAGAAGCGGCGAACGTTTGGCCGTTTGCGTTACACCACAAAAGTGCTGAAAGGGAAATTGGAAGAAAAAGCCAGCCAGTAGGCACGACTGAAATTCAGCTCTTCTCGCTGTGGGAAAGGTTAGTACTGATGAATCTATCGGGTCGGTCGCCCTCAGTATCTGCGGTACTGACGCATTTTAGCACTGTTAAATTCCCACAGTACGAAAAAATCCACCTTCAGCACTGCTGAACTTTTTGTACCGACGGTCAGTACTGACCTTTCCCACAGTGTCTGCTTGGTGCTGATCAGGGCCATGGAATTCCACCCCATTCTCACCTCACGGTGTTGTACCTTGCATCGCCGACTCTCGATGCCTGGAATTGATTTCGAGCTTTTTCGTCTGGTGTAGGAGAGTATCCCTCGCGACCTGGCGCGAGGCGTCGGTTTCGTTGAGGTCTGTCGTCTGAAATTTGTTTCCCCTTCGAGACGAAGGGGCTCTCGATTGTGGACGGAAGGCGAATTTGGTACTCGTTGTCGAACTCATAGCCTCTATCGGGCCGACTGACCAGCAGGCACCCATATCAACCCACCGGTAAGTACGTCTTCGGTATTCCTCGTAACTCGGGCCGCGTAGAGACGTTTCAATGGATCATGTAAGTCAACGGGTTATTAGTAGGACCCCTAATGACTCCGTATTCAATTACATACTCAGTCACCTGCCTCCTGCGGAACAATCCCCGTGAGGTTTGACAAGACCTTCCAGGTTCAATGAGATACCTAGTTTGTCGTAACTCGTAGCCCCCCTGGCTTTCTTCTGAGGTTGCATGCGTTCACATCAATATGGTCGAGTGCCGAGACAGAACCCTCGAGCGATCTCGTCGAAGATCTCTCATGGCGCACGTTAACAGCAAGAGCTCACCACGAACGACTTCGAGGGGGACATGCAATTTCCCGCTAGGTTTGTTCCTTATGGCTGTGTCCATCACCATGAGACAACGATGTTATGCGAACGCAGAACGGTTTGGAAAGTTTGGACTACGTGTGTAGGTGATTTGTTGCATGGCTAGGAGCTACTGCGCCGCAAATGTTCCTCTTACGGTGACGGTAATACGTTAAGAACGACGGGGAAGGTCACTTCTTACATGTCGGCTTATGCTTCTTCCAATCCTCTTTCTGACACCCAACTGAGCAATAGCTAGCGCTCTTGCAAGCTCCGCAAACGAGCAACCTCGGCTTCCCCGGACCACCACAACGTGCACATATATCGCGCCGTTCCTCAAACTGCTTGTCCACCTCCTGTGCCATCTTGTCCGTGAAACCGCCAATACTCTCGACGTATGGTAGTCCAAAGATTGGGCTGATGGCGATACGAGTGACGAACGGCGTCGCAGACTCCCACTCCTTTTCCTTCTTAAACGCTTCACTGATATCCTTCCCTTTACCACAACTGCACAAAGGGTCAATTTTGTGTTTCAACGACAGTGGAATCGATGTTTTGGCCAAGAATTCGCAGTTCGGCCCGTGTTTCCATGTACGGCACCTCTCTGCCAGGGCCGGTAAGAGTCGATTCCAGGCTGCAATCTCCTCACCCCACAGCTCCACACAGAGTAAATCCCCGAAGACCGCCACCTTCCCTGGATTGTCCAGATTGACGTGTAGTACGTATGCGTCGGCGACGAGGGTGTGTGACGCGAGATCGAAGCGGAGGGTGGGGACGAAAATGACGGTACTGACGTTCCCTCCAACATGTAGCCCAAAAACTTGTAACTTATGCTGCCGTATCCCGGCCGCATTGATGAGGATTTCGTGAATGGTCGTTTTGATATTTGCGAGAGTGTCCGTGCGAATGTCCCGTGCCCGTAGAGCTCGCTCCCTATCAGTCATAGCGAGTCTTACATGCGGACCAACCCAACCCACGCGGGGTCGATTGGAAACGTCCAGGATAGGGAGGCGATCCAGCTGTAGATGGTGAAAGTTCCAGGGTGCTCCGACCTTGTCGGTGAGCGGGATTGGGGATCGATTGAGGGCGAAACCATCCGGTTGGAGCGGCTCTGCGATCGGAACGACAACCTACACCATCCATTGTGAGGTAAGGTCAAGGATGCGGGGATACGAGTAACACACCTCCACATACGATGACTTTCGAGCAATCTTGAGTTTCGAACGGCTGCCGATCACCGGGAGAGGGTAGTACAGGGACTTTCTCGTCTGGCCAATTCTAACCTCCATGACACATGGGGACACTTGGCACGACGAAACCTCGGCGTCGCTCGAGAGAATGGCTTTGGTCGGAGCGTCTGTGATGTTGACTCGGGCAGTGAGAGTGGTGGCACGGCGGCTCTGGGGGTCAGTTGTCACGGAGACGCTGCCCTCTTGATGACCATCGTTGGCGAGAATCTTGTCGAGCGACTCGTCCAATCCACGAGGTCCATCCGGGACCACAAAGACTTGAGAGCGATCCATCAGCGGAGCAGTGAAGATTTTCAGCAACCTGCCCAGCTTTGGTGTCGCGCGGGCGCTGAGAATGACAGTCATAGTTTCCGGGTGTTCGACGTGTAACGCACACGATGGGACCGAGAATGAGACGATGAGAGGAGACGTTCCGGTCCAGGAAGATGGATCTGGCTCGAAGACTACCTCAGGGCGAGCATCTGTGCCGGAGGAAGTGACCTTCCCGAACCCCACTTTCAAGGAGGCGAAGTTATTGTGTGTACTCCGACCGTGCAAGATCCCATCCAAGACTAGGCTTCCCACTTGGTCAGGGTCCATGTCTGATAAAACTCGGAGTTGATTGCGAGGGACCACCAGGGTGACAAAAACCGTGGGGGGAACTCGGGCCCATCCCCGAAATCTTCCTTCTTTCGTGACAGGAGTACGCATGGGTCCGATGGTATATACTCCCGCCAGGTGCAGGTGGGTACAGAGATCTTGGGAGTTCGGCTTGCCTATCATTGGGGTCCTGTCTGTTTCCAGCCGGTCAAAAAAGGAAGCCATGGTGGAGTCCCAGTCAACGTCCACACGCCGTTTAACGATCGCGAGGAAAGCCGCGAATGTTTCCCGGATGTAATGTACTTTCCCTGGGACCTTCAGCAACTGCAGAGGAGGATTGGATAAGTGAGGCATGGAGTAGTCGGATGCGAACATCTTGAGGTAGATGTCGAATAAGAGCTGAGAGAGTTTCGTGGGTTCGAAGGAGATGGGTATACGAAATGGGTGGTGGGGTTGTGATGCGATTATTGAGTCTCCACCCGTCGGCCGCTTCCATGTGATCCGCCCGTGATAATGCCCGAAGCAGACCGGAAGCTCTGCCGCAAGGATTTCCTCGACGTTGGAGCGTGTGTTAAAGTTCGAGAGGTAGTTTATGGGAGCAAGGTCCAAGAGCAAAATCATCGTGGGCATGTCAGCGCGAAATTGCGCGGCAAGGTTTTTGGTCGCATCACCTCCTCTGTCCAGGAGAGCCTCGGTGAACAAGGTGGTGGATTGATTAGGAGATAGAAGAGGAAGCACGGCAATGAGGACATTCAGCAGCCCGATGTGGTCCATTATGTTGGAGGTCTCGATGACATTGAAGGCCGTGGGAGCACCGCCGCTATGGCCGTAATCTCCGCCGTCAAGGGTAAGGGGAGCTGTGTTCCATGGCGCGACGGTCAGATTCTGGGGCGCTTTCCCAGTGCCAACGTGGTAGACAAGAGCTTTGCAAAAGAAGAGAGCGTCACCGGCGAAGAGTCGGATGGTGAGCTTTCCCGGTCTATCTTGAACAAATGTGCGGAAGCGGTTGACCCAACTGGAAAATTGTGATTTTGCGCAGCCGACGAGCTCTGGCATCGTGGGGATATCTCTTTTGCTGTTCAAGAATGCAGGGGCAAGATGAAAGGGTGAAATCGGAGTTGTACCGTAATGCAAGGCGAATCCTTCTCCAGTTAGGGAGTAGACGAATGTCGGGTTGACGAGTGTTGCGGCAGAGATATCTCGCGGGTTGAGAGATGTAGTCCCAGTCTTCCAAAAGTGCTGGAAAACCTGGCCGGCAGGTTCCGATGATTTGAGAAAATATGGGCCTGTGGAGCGACATGGAAAAAAGCTGGATCGCTCGTGTTTGGTGGGTTTTGTGGTCCTGATGCTAGACAAGACCATCTCCTTTAATCGCTCCTTCCCAGCGGATGAAAGTTGGCCCGCCTGAACATAAAGTTCCCAGTGGTGACGGAGCTCGAGGAGGGTGTTCGTGTTGCACATGCGGATGAATCTGGAATACTTGGAGTCGTTCCACGCTGTGATGGATTTGGAAACCTCGATGAGAGTTTGGCATTGCGCGACCAGGAACGAGTGCGACTTTTCGTCGAGGAAGAAATGGAAGAATGAGTTCCAGATTTTTGAAAGCACTTCGTCGGACAGTTCGTTGTCCATGATCATAGTTAAGAGGAGGACGTTGCGGGCTATCGATCGTAAGATTAGCTTGCACGTTCTGGAAGACAGGATTTACCCAAGACTGCAGGTTCAACATCGCAGCAAGTGAAGTCCAACGTTCTCTCAGCTGGAAATCGACCGGTAAGCTGGTTGACCAAGAACTGGACCGCCAGAGCTTACTGTCATCTGCTTGGTTGTGGACGGTGAAAAGGATGTTACGGGGGTCTCCGCAACCCAACAACAAGAGATTTGCCGGTTCTTCTGGCGCAAGCGTTTCGGTGAGGACGACGGCTGAGGTATTTCCGATGGGATAAAAGTAAAATTTCGCTGGAAACAAGACAGCGTGGGCCATGCTTGATGGTAGACGTGAGGTCAAGCGTACAGCCCGCCACACTTTCGTAGGATGCCGTAGGTATAAAAACAGGCGGCAAAGTTGACGAGACTGAGCCTTTAGCGCTTTCGTCGTCATCCATTTGAAGATGCTGCAAAGTCCGCCCCAAATTTGGCCTTCCCACTAACCGTGACGGGCCCGGGGATTATACCTGAAACGAAAACCCAACGAGGGGATTCGTGAGCTCGAGCATGTGGTAGAGAAAATACCAGAAAATCCCTGAGTAGCAATTACGAGTTCTGGTAACCGGACTCACAAGCTTTTGTGTTATCGGTTGAATCGTTTCACTCCGCCTTCTCCTTAACAAGGGCCCAAGCACTCCTGGCGGTCTGTGGGATTTAATATTATCCGCTTTGATCAATGATTTTTTCGTCAGGTTTCCCCACGCATTCGTGCACCTGTCCTTGTTTCGTGATTGGTATGCCTGAATGATTGCTGGGATTGAGTACTTTTTTGCCTGGTGCAGGAGTCTAATCACGTCTCCTGTTCAGGGTCCACTTCTTCGGGGTGAAGGGGCTCTCAATTATACACAAAGCTTGAAGGGCAAATCCAGTACCCGTGTCGAGCTACTGTCCGGGCCGGCCGCCGACCGGGCATCTACGGCCACCTGCTACGACTCTCGCTACGTACACGATCAGGTCCCGGATCGCTGCATGTAGTGTTCTGCGCATGATTCCTACACGTAGTTAAGTCTATGCAGATCCCGGTCAAGATGTTGAGCGGACAATTTTGAACGTTTGTGTTGTTGTCAGGGAGCGAGCATAGCACCCACAGGATGAGTTGTATTTTGGCAAAAATACACTCCTTTATGTCGGACGAAAGCGTACCGCGATGTTATGTCACGGTGTTAAAGCTCGGGGCGATGATGGTCTGGAACGCCATGGCCGCTAAATTTCCATGGGAGCGTCCTTCGCCTGTGTAGGATGGTTTGGAGAAAGTTCGCGGACGATTTTTCGCGGACAGCTAGGAGCTAAGCGCTACCCAGTCGCAAATGTTTCTCATACGATAACGGTAATACATCAGGAATGGTGAGGAAGACTACTTCTTACACATCGCTTTATGCTTCTTCCAATCCTTTTTCTGACACCCAGCTGAGCAATAGCTGGTGGTCTTGCAACCCCCACAAACGAGCAACCTCGGCTTCCCCGGACCACCACAACGTGCACATCTATCGCTGCATTCCTTGAACTCCTTGTCCAACCGCTGTACCATCGCGTCCATGAAGCCACCAACGCTCTCAGCGTACGGTACTCCAAAGATTGGGCCGATAGCGATACGGGTGACGAACGGTGTTGCAAACTCCCACTTCTTTTCCTTTACAAACGCTGCGCTGATGTCCTTCCCTTTACCACAACTGCAAAAGGGGTCATTCTCGTGTTCCAACGACAGTGGAATTGACTTTTTGGCCAGGAACTCGCAGTTCGGACCGTGCCTCCACGTGCGGCACCTTTCCGCCAGAACTGGCAGGAGTCGCTTCCAGGTTGCAACCTCGTCACCCCACAATTCCACACGGACAAAGTCCCCGAGGGTTGCCACTAGCGTTCTCCCAATCTTTTGAAAGAGGTCCTGATTGAGGGGTAGTACGTATGCATCGGCAACAAGGGTATGCGATGCGAGATCGAAGCGGAGGGTGGGGACGAAAATGAAGGTATCGATGTTCCCTCTAGCACGTAGCCCGAAAACTCGTGATTGATGCGGCCCCATCCCGGCTGCATTGACGAAGATGGAATGAATGGTTGTTTTGACATTTGTGAGAGTGTCCGTGCGAATGTCCCGTTCCCTTAGAGCCCGCTCCCTGTCGGTCATAGTGAGTCCTAGATGCGGACCAATCCAATCCACGCGGGGTCGATTGGAAACGTCCAGGATAGGGAGGCGATCCAGCTGTAGATGGTGGAAATTCCAGGGTGCTCCGACCTTGTCGGTGAGTGGGATTGGGAATCGATTGAGGGCGAAGCCATCCGGTTGGAGTGGTTCTGCGATCGGGACGACAACCTACACCATGCATTATGAGTGAGGTAGAGCCAAAGATGCAGGGATAAGAGTAACATACCTCAACGTATGATGACTTTCGAGCAATCTTGAGTTTCGAACGGCTGCCGATCACCGGGAGAGGATAGACCAGGGACTTTCTCGTCTGGCCAATTCTAACCTCCATGACACATGGGGACACTTGGCGTGACGAGACCTCCGCGCCGCTTGAGAGAATCCCTTTGGTTGGAGCGTCTGTGATGTTGACTCGAGCAGCGAGAGTGGTAGCACGGCGGCTCTGAGGGTCAGTTGTGACGGAAACGGTGGTTTTGTGACGGTTATCAGTGGGGAAAATCTTGTCGAGCGACTCGTCGAATCTTCGGGGTTCGTCTGGGACAACGAAGACTTGAGAGCGATCCATTAACGGAGCAGTGAAGATTGTCAGGTACATGCCCAGCTTTGGTACAAACATCACGCTCGTTTGTGGTGTCGAACGGAGGCTGAGAGAGACGGTCATGGTGTCCGGGTGTTCGATGTGTAACGCCCATGATGGGACCGAGAATGAGACGATGAGAGGAGACGTTCCGGTCCAGGAAGATGGATCTGGCTCGAAGACCACCTCAGGACGGGCATCCGTGCCCGAGGAAGCGACCTTCCCAAATCCAACCTTAAAGGAGGCGAAGATATTGTGCGTTCTCCGACCGTGCAGGTTCCCATGCAAGACGGGGGTTCCTACTCGGTTAGGATCCGTGTCTGATAAAACTCGGAGTTTGTTGCGAGGGATCACCAGGATGACGGAAACCGTAGGGGGAACTCGAGTCCATCCTCGAAACCTTCCTTCTTTCGTCACGGGGTTGCGCATGATCCCAACAGTATATACTCCCGCCAGATGCAGCTGGGTGCAAAGATCTTGGAAGTTCGACGCGCCCATCATCAGGGTCCTGTCTGATTCCAACCGGTCAGCAAAAAAATCCATGGTGGAATCCCAGTCGAC
>Ga0307515_10022784_pt1 | contig 11021 bp, 4 predicted proteins | sample 17_EM_MG_FD_194513 | JGI IMG/M metagenome (GOLD analysis project Ga0307515, IMG submission 194513) | Populus trichocarpa ectomycorrhiza microbial communities from riparian zone in the Pacific Northwest, United States - 17_EM | ecosystem: Host-associated > Plants > Roots > Unclassified | place...
AACAATTATATAACAATTAATTGTATAGGTGGTTATATAGCCAATTATAGAACCTTCCTAATACATTAGTGCTGTGTGTTAGTAGAGCTTTAGGGCTCTATATAGGGTTTCAAGCAGAGCTTTAAGCAGAGCTTTGAGCAGAGCTTCGACCAGAGCCCCGACCAGAGCTTCGACCAGAGCTTCGACCAGACCCTCGAGCAGAGCTTCGAGCAGAGCTTCGAGCAGAGCTTCGAGCAGAGCTTCGAGCAGAGCCCCGACCAGAGCCCCGACCAGAGCTTCGAGCAGAGCTTCGAGCAGAGCCCCGACCAGAGCCCCGACCAGAGCTTCGAGCAGAGCCCCGAGCAGAGCTTTGAGCAGAGCCCCGAGCAGAGCTTCGACCAGACCTTCGACCAGACCTTCAAGCGGAGCCTCGTGCAGAGCTTTATATAGAGCTTTGTATAGGCATTCGTGCAGGCGTTTATGCAGGCGTTCGTGCAGGCGTTCGTACAGGCGTTTGTGCAGGCTTTTGTGCAGGCGTTTGTGCAGGCGTTTATGCAGGCAGCTGAGGAGCAATAAAGCAGGTAATAAGGCATAGAATTAATCTAGATACAATATATTAGCTATTTAGGTGTTTATCTACTATAAATATTAATATAGGAGGTTAAACGTTAAGGATTAGTGATGGTTAATGGCTCTGGCTGAATATTTGCTATTTTAATAGTAATATTTAAGGCAAAACGTAGCAGTAACTACTAGGCCGTTTGCAATAATTTTGGCAGCATTAGAATCGCGTTATAAAACTCTAGAATATAACGTTGGCCGATTATCTATAAAGGCGTTAGTTTATTATTACTTAATAGTAGTAGAGTTTTAAGCAGAGCTTTAAAGGGGAGATTCGCTTATTTAATGCGAAATATAGCAGTAACCACTAGGTCATTTGTAATAATTTTGGTAGCATTAGAATCGCCTTATAAAGTTCTAGAACATAACGTCGGCCGATTGTTTATAAAGATGTTGGTTTATTGTTGATTAATGGCTGAAAAATTAGTATGGCGCGCGAGTTTGTATGAGGATCACATACAAATTTCCGAACCGTGTACCAGACGATCATCATTATAAGCTGATTAATCTTTATGTAAGCAGCTTGTGATTGGATGATCGTCTGGAACCGAGATAATCAGTTCTACGCCTTTCTTAAACACCTTCAGATAGTACAGAAACTTAATTAACTACACTAGGCCTTAACAGGAAATCAGTACACGATTGGTAGATCCTCGGAGAGTGCGCTAAGTGACGCCTTAAGGCCTTAATAAGCGACAGAACTTAACCTTGATCTACTAACCTACTACTTAAACCTACTACCCGAATCTAACGGCCACGATATTAGGGAGGGCTTATACCGGTAGGAAGGATGGATATACTTTAGGAGAGATATAGGGTGAGGCTATAGGGCCTATAGAGCTCTATGGGTAATATAGAACACCTATAGGGAGGTGCTACCAAAAATTTCAAGAGACGTTTTACGGAGTAGGCGCTGTCTCTAGACGTTAGGGAGGGCGTAACTCCTTATCAGACACTTATTCTACCTTAGAGGAGCTTTAGCAACCCTTATTAAGCAACCCTATACCCCTATATATAGTGTATATAGTGGTATCGTTGACTGAGCTTGAGGGAGGGTGTTGGAAAACAAGCCCGCAACGATATTACGTGATGAAACTTGTGGGAGAAATCTCTTGGCAGGAATTTGGCTAATTAGACAACTTCGACCGTCGGTCAAAGTTCCTTGAAATCTCTTCAACCACCTATATAGAAAATAAGCAATACACAGAGTTTTAGCCCCATGACCTCAATTCAACACTACGGTTACTAAAAGAGTGGGTAAGGGCTAAACCCTTACCAAGTAAGCCCTTCTAAAGCTTAAACCCCGTATATTCAGAGATAGCCTGCGAGCCGATGCCCTTAATGCACCTTACTGCCGGTCCGTGGGTTCCAAAACATGCAGCGAGCATGGGAGAATAAGCGAGTGCTAGGCAGGGGCGGACGAACATCTGACCGCGCATTAATGTCTGGCGTGCATTCTGTGGTGGTTATCACGACCACTAGAGTTACATGGCCTGCAGTTCTCACCTCGGCTCTATTTGAGAGCAAAATGAGGGGGTAATAGGGAATTAGCAACATGCATCTGTTATCCCATGCGCCGTATAAAGGTGCTACGGTAAGTGAGCCAACCAGATCGTCTGGATCAAGACTCGCCTTGGCAAAGTGGAGCTGTAGATTTAATCAAGCAATTGCACGTCGATGTCGTGATAATAAAGCTCCAAATTGATATATATTGACTCTGTCGTTGTCTAATACAATCCAGATGTTCTTTCCAGCACGGTCCTTGCATACGGAGCGGTATTTTGCAGAGAGATACTCTGGTAGAGACGCGTGTTGATTTTTTGGTGTTCGTGTAGCACCTCAATGGCGCATGGGATAGAGCGGAGTGCAGAGTCGTAGCTACGGCCATCAGTCGTTAATCAATCTGTTTCTCACTTTCGCATTACACCGTTACGGTTATAAGTCCGGCTTGCAATGAGGCAGCTGCATTTAATAAGGCAGCTATATTTAAATCCTACAACTTTACCAGAAGATCCTTTATCTTAAGTCCTATAATACCCTACGTCCTCGAACTAGCGTCGTTATACTTAACTAAACCGGCGGTTGGCATAACTAGCTCTTTATACTTAAGAACACTGCTACCAGAAATAGTAAATTCTACCGCAAACCTAACAAAGTTCTTAACGTTTGCATAACCTATAAAGCCTTAGTTTTATAATCTTATTTTTAGAGCTACTAAGCCGGCCAACCTTAAGAGCGACGATTAAGAGAGCTACAGGTGGGCCTACAAATGTGGAAGGAGGAGAACGCCCTATGGATTAAACGTCCGAAGAGACGGGTTTAATAGACCTTAACTCGGAAATTAGTAAGTAAACGCCTCCAGAAATAGGTATAGTGCCGCCTTTATATACAGCTGCTGCGTTCTAACCAATCTAATCCAATAATACTTCTGTTAGTAATAATGCCTGCTACTAGCGGGGTAGGTTCAATTGCCGCGCGCATTTCCCGTAGGGGTTAAGGACAAAGTTAAATTAAATTTCTAGAGAACAAACCAAGTCTTTAAATAGCGCGTAGAAGATCTAATAGTGCTAGCCAACGGTTTTCCATCTGTTGTTTATTTGCTGACTGAAATATATACGCTCCGTGTAGCACAGTACCTAAGTCTACCGGGGTCGATTATAACTCCGGAAAATTGTCTCAAATCATTGGACGCTGCAAGTAGAAGATTGTAAGGCATATTACCCAGGCGTACGGTAGGGAGCAGGCAAGCCGAGCATAGGTGCGCCAGCGCGCACCACCAACGTGCTCGAATTGCCATATCCAAGGCCATAACAGGCGTCAATGTACTAGTAACTAGAGAAGCTATAGGCTAGATTTCAATTCATTTTTTTTTACTGTGGTGGAATAATCGTACAAAAACGCGTGTCGATTTTGGTGGGGTTCGCCGGTGGCTGGTGTTCGCAAGTGAGTGGTGGAACACGTTACTACCGTTATTCATCAGAGGACGTAGAGAAGCCATCATCTAGGATTTCGGATTCTAAGTCCGAATCGTCCTCGACAGTCTTGCCGTCGTCTTCCCACGCCATGTCGTCAGCCAGTATCATGCACTTGCCGGTCAAGACGTCCAACGACCGCATTTTGAGTTGCGGAAGCGAATGGGTCAGGATTCTTATGATTTTGGGAGACGCCATATGGGCCGCGAGAGCTTCTGCCTGACCCTCGATATCTGCTTTTAGTTCAAGAAATCCCCCGCCTGTGGAACCGCATCGTGTGGAGTGTGCCGCTGACGTTGTCATCGGTGACTCATTAGACAGACTAAGGTTGATGAGCACCTCGCTCAAGCGTAAACTGGTGTCATGGTGTTGGAGTCTCAAAACATCTACGCAGATGCTGCGCATACGTAGTCGAAGACGTCTTAGAGTAGTAAGAAGGGCGCCGATACTCGTGCAAACGTGAAAACCATCACGGTGCTCTTGTCGCGGAATCAGGAGTGTGCCACATAGGTCTAGCTCCAGGACCATTAAATTTTTCACCGACAGCAAGGCTCGTATCGTGGATAGTGAGAGATAATCGCGTCGGGGAAGATGAGGGAGCAAAGGATGGTTTTCGCTTGAGGCTTGTATACGTATTATCCGCAATTTTCGAGATTCTTTGGCTATGATTGCAAGTTGAGCTAGGCCGTTATCCAAGACTGTTGTCCAAGCTGCGAGTAGTGCGCGTCCGAGATCCCCATCCCAACTTGAGGCATCCAAAGCATTCCCATTCTGCGGATAGCTTTGGGGCTCCGGTATAGAGCTCCAGTCTTCAAATCCCTTCAGTTCAAGGTCCAGAATTTCCAAGCCGTCCCCGATCAGAAGCAGGCTCCTCCCCACATCCCGAGAAGACAGCAAACGTCGTAGGGTCTTTTGAGAAAGTTGGAGGTCCTTGAAGCACGCAGTGCGAGCAAATCCGAACCACCGTTTGCAGACTGTGAGGCGTCCTAAGTCCTCACGGAAATAAGACGAGCCCACATGATCCATAACTTGTATCAGAATCTCTGGAGGTAGTCGTAGGAGTGACATGGAGTGTTGTGCAAATCGAATAACGTCCGCGATATCAGTGTCTGAATCAAGGGGCTTGAGTGCCTTACAGGTGGTTCAAAGAAAGAAAGAGAAACATCGAGCCAATAATAAACGGCTTAAGAAGTTTCAGTTGCTTGGTGTGGAGTTGATTCAAGATGCCCACGGCAATGGAGGTAACGTAATCGGTAAGCATGTGGCCACTGCAAGTATGTGGCCACCTCCAAAAACTCACCAAAAAACTTAAAAATTGTTCTTTAATATCTTAACAACAACTCAATAATAAATTATAAAAATGTATAATTAGACTTTTATTAAAGTTTTAAAATAATTAGTTTAGCTATTATTAATATATTAAGATTTATTAAGATTTAGCTTTTAAATTAAAACTTAATTATTATAATTTTAAAACTTTAATAAAAGTCTTAAAGTAAATATAAAAGTCTAATTATACATTTTAATAGTTATTAAGTTAGGCTAGCGGTAAAGGGACACCCCCTCCTAATTAAGTTTAATTCCTTCCTGATTAAGTTAGAGTATCACGTGAATTTAAGTTGTTTGTATCTGCATCAGTACGCGACCGTCGCGCGCCCATATCCAAAACATCACCTCGCATTTGCATTACCTATCCCCACCCCAGCCTCTAACTTTGAGCGCCCGCCCGGCTGGCTCTGTTCGCGTTAATACATCAACTTATCGCGAGCCATCCGCATTTAAACAGAATACAGTAAAACCGCGTTTTACCGTTATCTCGGTATACCGTTCCTCTACGGTATACCGGTCAATAGCCAGGAACAGTTGATTTTACTATGGGCTTACGTTCAAATTTGATACGCCGTTACGTTCAAAGCCCTCTTATACAAGAACGGTATAGCGCGAGTTATCGTGGTATTGAAAACCCTGTTTTTAGGAGCTAATTTGGGCGCAATTCGGCGCTATGCATTAACCCCTTATACAAACCAGCACCGCAGCCATTAATATCCATCAATTTAACACCCCTCTTGCCATGGCGAAGCCTAAGGACCTTGAGCGCCTTCGCCGTTATGGTGTTTCAGAGCGTGAGAGGCAGCAGATCTGGGTATACTGCTGCGAGAACCCTGGAAAACCTTAGAGAGACGCTGCTCGCTATTTTACTAATTAATTTCGACGCCCTATACGACAGTCTATTATATTAGACTCCTTAAAGCCTAAATATAAGTACCTTGATTTACTGGTCCTTTAACGCAGCTAGGGTGGCTTTGAGAGGCGTAGAGCTCCTGAGAATCCTAAGCTTGAAGAAGCGCTATTTAAATGGCAACAGCGTATGCAGGCCGCTGCTATACTCGTTACCGGCGACCTCATTCGGGCTATAGCAATAAAGCTTTGGAATATAATGGCGTACTATCAGGGTTAATAGCAGCCTAGCTTCTTAAGCGGTTGGGTTAATAACTTTAAAAAGAGGAATCGTATATTAAGACGGAAGCTACACAGCGAGGCCGGGTCAGCTAATATGGAGGGCGCTTAGGAGCGCATATAGGAGCTCAGAGCTATTATAAACGAGTACTTAAATCAAGACGTTTACAACATAGATGAGGCAGGGCTTTTCTATAAGGCCACGCCGGATATAGGACTTACAACCGAAGGGCAATTAGGCACTAAAAAGCAGAAGGAGCGTATTATAACCGTCCACTGCAGCAACGCAGACGGCAGCCATATCGTACCCCTGTAGATTATTGGAAAAGTAAAGAATCCTTGATGTTTTAGCAAGCACCGTAGTAACCTAAGGGGCCTTAACTTCGCCTAGAGGTTTAATAAGAGGGCCTGGATAACGGCGTTAATATTCCTTAATTATATTAAGTGGTTTAATAGCTTAATGGGCAGCAGGAAGGTCCTCCTACTTATTAATTCTACTCCTAGCCACGCTGCTGGTATAAACACGGTATTAGAGCTCGCCAGCTTGCTTAATACTAGGGTTAAATTCCTACCTAAAAACGTTACCTCTCTCTATCAGCCCCTAGATTAGGGTATAATTCGAACCTTTAAAGCCTACTACCGCCGCTACTAGCTATCCTATATAGTAGATCAGGTGGAACAAGATAGGAACCCCCTTAAATCAATGAACGTACTTAGGGCTGTTCAATGGGCCACTGCAGCTTGGCGTAAGATTAGCCCTTAAACCGTAATAAATTGCTTTACGTATTTAACAATCTTTGGACCCCATAAGGGCCCCTAGGGTCGGCCAAGCGGGTACAGCGAGCCTTAGCTTAAGGCTGAATTGCAGGTGTATGCAGAGCAACTCAGCCGGGTAGGGCAAATTAGGCAGTTAATGGCTATTAGTAGCTTTATTAATCTAGAGGGGGAGGACGCCTTAGCAGAGCCTAAGGCCTCATCAACTCAGGAAGTAATTAAGGCCTTAATTGTAGCTTTATATAACGAGCCAGATGACGAGGAAAGCAATACCGATAAACCACAAGTTATTAAGCTTGATGAGGCTTTAGATGCACTGGAGCGCCTCAAGCTCTATAAGGGGCAGCAAGAGGGGGGTAATAAGGCTCTAATTGCAACTCTCACAAAGGCAGAGAGAGTAATTCGAGGCCGTCGAGCTGTGCGAGCAAAGCAGACGACTATTACGAGCTTCTTCAAGTAGTATGGATAGAGAGAAGAGTTATTTTAGTCCCTTGCAGCGATTAATAAGTGAACTCGCAATATAACGTTTCTCTATAACATAACGTTTAAACCCCCTACCACCGAGCTGAACGTAATAACGAGGTTTTACTGTACCGGGTATACTACGCGCTGGCGGGGGCACGGTCGTAGGCGCGAGCGTACTCGCACAGGCAGTTTGTAAACAGGCAGTTCGTAGACATCAAGCAGAGGCAGCAGCACCTAAATAAGTTCACAGGGTGCTGCGCAATCGAGGTGTGACAGTTATAAGAGTTATTTAATTTTCGCGATACAGATGCAAACAACTCAGATTTACGTGATATTCTAACTTAATTAGGAAGGAATTAGACTTAATTAGGAAGGAATTAAACTTAATTAGGAGGGGGTGTCCGAGTATCAATTAGGGGTGTCCCTTTACTACTAGCCTTACTATATTGCTTAAAGTTTTATATTATTTTGGTTATTAAAGCTAGGGACTTTAATTTAGTAATATTTTTATTAAAGGTTAGTAAGGATATATTAAATACTAGTAGAATATAGGGGAGTATAGGGAGATTAGAACTTGGAGATTTAACAGCTTACTAAGCTATAAGCTTAGATACCTCCCTTAGTCCATCTAGATCTATAACAAAATAGTAGACTATGTTAGAGAAAGGTAAAAATACTTAATTATATAATAATAAGCTAAGCATTTTGCGACGTTTTGAAGGCTGCTATTAAGAGATTTTTCTTTTTACTATCTTCCCACGTTAGGAAAAAATCTACCAGCATTAAATTTTACTTTTCTGCTATTTTAGCATTTCTAGCATTTCCTAGCATTTCCTAGCATTTAGCTACTAAGTGCTAATAATAAGATTACTAAGCATATATAAAAGTATAATTTTTATTATTTTAATATTTTATATATACTTTATTAACATTAGTAAGTATATATAAAAGTATAAATTTATAAATTTAATTATTTTAATATATCTTATATCTTATATATACTTTATTAATAAATATTAAACAAAGAGCAGGGGAATTACAGGCCACTAATAATAACGATAAGAAGGCAAAGATCCTTATAGAAAGGTTCTTCCCCTAACCGGCTCCAGTAGACCTTAGTAATATCACGGGTGAAACACCGGTAACTCGCCTGCGGGTTGACAGCGACATAATAACAGAGGAAATGGCTAGAACTATTAGCCGCCTTTTAAATAATATAGTACTAGGACCAGATGGGATTCTAAATAAGGTCTTAAAGACCTATAGACCACTTATAGCACCCTAGCTTGCAGATGTAGCTAGAGCATACTTTACTATAGGCTACTACCCATAACTCGGAAGATCTATAACAACGGTTATCCTATAAAAAAAAGGTAAAGTAGATTACTTAATCCCAGGAAGCTACCCCCTATTGCCCTAAAAAATACCCTTAGTAAGATCTTAGAAAAGGTAATAGCGGACTATATAGCAGACACGACTAAGGAATACGCCTTATTACTACAGAGCTAAATAGGGGCAAGAAAGAACCGCTCAACACTATTAGCACTTACGCTACTCGCTACCACTATTAAATCTGCATAGGCGATGCGAAGGGACTTTATAGTATTAATGCTTAGCCTAGATATTAGTGGCGCCTATAATAACGTACCCTATAAGCTGTTACGGACGCTTTAAGTACGATGTTACGACTACTTAGGGAAGAGTCGGAAGAAGCTAGTTGGTTGATTCAAGCACGGTCCAGGATGGAGCCGATAGAGCCATGTGACGAGGAATGATAACCGAGGTCATGTGACATAATCTGTATGATCTGTGGGATCTGTGTGATCCGTGACAGAGCAGACAGAGCACACGTATATCACGTATAAGAAAGATTTCATAGGAGTACGGTTGTGTATTTAAGGACCCTCAGTCCCTACCTAGATAGTTCCTTCCTTGTAGTGATTCTCAGAATACAATTGGAGTCAATCTGTTGGGCAACCACTCCACCAGTTGTTATTACGTTGTTGACTACTGTCTTTGCATTTCCTACACACCTAGCCCATTGACGAGCCCATCGTAGTTCTTGCTACAAGGTTCCGTTACATAAGCGTCTTCTATACATCCTTAGGGTAAAAGGCTTCCTAGAATGGATTATATAATTTATTTAAGGGTTTATAGGTTAAAAAGAAATATTATTAGTCTTTAGCGGATACTAGAGCCCCCCTATTATAGTTATAACAGGAATACTATAAGGATTACCCCTCTTGCCTATACTCTTCCTATTCTTTATAAGCAACCTACTTAACTCCTTTAAGGAGGGGGCGACCTAGGGGATAGGCTTCGTTAATAATATAAACCTAATTATATACCGGCTAATAGCCGCAAAGAATTACAAAATACTAAAGAAAGCTTATAATACCTATATAGAATAGGCAAGACGATATAAAGTCTAATTCTCACTAGAGAAATACTAGCTAATCTATTTTATAAGAAAACGTAACTAATTTATAAATCTCTAGCACATAATTTATATCTAAGGCTTTAGGGGTTAACCAGTTTAGGGCCTAAGGGTATTAGAAGTATAGGTAGATAGTAAGCTTTAGTAGAGCGTATATGCGGCGTAAGCGGCCCGTAAGGGCTAAGTATAGTATATCGTATTATCTAGGATTGTTAATTCTATATAGGGTCTATACTTTTAGAGGTTACGCCTACTATATATAGCAGTTATCCGGCTAACCATAACGTATAGGTCCAGTATTTGGGCCATTAGAGAATCTAAAAAAGGCCCTCCTAAGTTACTCCTTAAACCACTCTAAAAGGTCTAAATAGCTTACCTTTAGAGTATAATAGGCGGATATAAGCAAACGGTTACAGTACTGCTTAAGAAGGAAGCCAATATTCCCCCCCTATAACTATATATTAAAGCCGCTATAATATAAAGGGCGTAAAATAAACGTAACTCTAATATTATAAAGTATATTAAGACACGCCTAAATAAGCTATAAAGGGACCTTAGGGCGCCCCATAGGAGAATAAACCAATAACCCTAAAGTAGGGAAGATATATTAGAGAAATAGGTAGAGAAAGTAGAAGAAGAATGGTGCTGCTTTAGGGCCTAGGCCTATATAGAGGAGGAAGAAAAACGTGTAAGAGGCCAGTAAAGATAACAGTAAGAGAGAAAAAGAAGTTAAAGTAGAGTACAAAAGAACGCTAGGAAACTATTTACCGCAATATAATACTGGTTAGACTAACGCTAGAGAGGTATATAGGAGTTAAAGGTATAGAGGCTAACTAAGGCAAGAGGAACCTAGGCTATAGTATAGATAACACTATAAGGGGTAAATACTTTAGGGCTCTAAGAAGGCCTAATAAAGGCAGAAAATATAATAGTAATACTCTTAAGAATAGGAATAATAGGACTAAAAGACTGGCTCTACTAGGTGGGTATCCTAGTATATAGCCTAAGATATAAATATGGCTGGCTAAGACAGACACTAAAACACGTAATACTATTATACCCCTTACGTACTAACTAAGAAGTAATACTCTTAGTAGCTAGCATAGAGAACTATAATACACTGCTCTTAATATAAAAAGGCCTTAAGGCGGTTACCTAGTAGCTTATTAGCTAAAATATACTAAACTAATTCTAGGTTATAACGGAAATCGTAATTGCGGGCGGGGGGGTAAGTAACGGGCGCCCCCTAATAACTCTACAGTAGTAGAGTAAAGTTTGCGATACTAGCGCGTCCGTAGGCTTATTACGGCAGCAGT
>Ga0307515_10022785_pt1 | contig 11020 bp, 9 predicted proteins | sample 17_EM_MG_FD_194513 | JGI IMG/M metagenome (GOLD analysis project Ga0307515, IMG submission 194513) | Populus trichocarpa ectomycorrhiza microbial communities from riparian zone in the Pacific Northwest, United States - 17_EM | ecosystem: Host-associated > Plants > Roots > Unclassified | place...
TAACATTTACTAAGTATAGATATATTGAATCCATTTTGTCTTTTTTATTTTTTATTAAAGTTCATTAAGGTATAATTAATTTTACAAAACTAAAACTAAAAACATAAAAAATGTAAAAAAAAAAAAATTGAAACAGCCTTATAAAATCTAGAACAATTTTTTAAACCCGGCCCGGTGGTCAACCTGGCCCAAGGCTCGGGCCATGGGTTTTAACTGGGTCACCAGGTCAACCTTATTTTTTTTATAAATCAAAACGATGTTATTTTGGTAAAAAAAAAATAGTTAACAGATTGCAATCTGGTTTTTGACTGGATCTTGTCGAGTCAGCCGGATTTTCAACTACCCTTATTTTTTCATAAACTCATCCCGGTTCCAGTTCCGGGTTAATCAGGTCCCAGATCAACCTGCCAGATCGAACCGGGTTTTAAACTATTATCTAAAAAACAAAAAATATATCCATAAAGCCTGGTAATAAAAATATGTCCACGGCAGTTGAATATATTTTGAAGAACACGAATCTTTTAAGTTTTTCGTTAATTGTTTTTTGTGTGTACACACCTATAGCACGTAAATGGGTTATTTCCATTTTCTATGTGTTCTTAGAATATTTTACATGTTCTTCCTACTTTAATGGGTTAAATTATTATTTTTAATTTTTTAAAATTAAAACTTCATTTTTAGAAGTAAAAGAATACATTATCCCTTTTTCTTTTATTCTAATATGTTGAATTATTACAAACACAAAAATAAAGTGATTTTATAAATTACTTGAGGGGCAACTAGATCATTCATGTAACTCCATTAGTCACTTGTCACATCATGAAAAGGAAATTAGATATATATATATCATCCATTACTTGTCGCCTTAGTCATTGATATTAACGTGGATCACATATACACGGTAAGTCGATCATCTACATGACATCATTCATCAAATCTTTTTATTCTACAATATATTTATTATATTTATAAGGATTTCACAAGACTAATTGTTTGTATGAATATAATGACTTAATAGCGTTTATCCAAGAATAGTAAAATTATATCATTTTCAGGGTTGAGCGGATGGTCGAAAAAGCCCGTTAATTGACTTCAAAATCTGATTTTTCCGGGTGGGTCGGGTCAATTTTTCCTTACCCATAATTACTTCATATTTTATTCCTGGCGGTCAACGATTAAAGGTGAAGCTATAGTCACAAGCAACATTGACTTTTAATAGCGGGCAAAACGACACCGTCTATCTTCTTCCTGAACACTATTAAACATCCGAATTATGCGCGTGAAAACAACGGGGGAAGCAAAACGCAGCATCTATAATTCTATACCACACAAGTCAGTAATTGTTAACGTAAACAAACGAAGAGGTGAATTGATCGTCTGGTGAGACCTCTCCAGTTTGCACGGTCGCTTCCTCAATATCTTTTTTTTTTAGCGCAAATAAATTGCAAATATTCGGATCTTTGGATCTGTAAAAAATGGGCGACGGGATTTTTGGCCCAACCATGGATCTGATGCGATCGGAGCCGATGCAATTAGTGCAACTTATCATTCCTATCGAGTCAGCTTATCGCACCATTTCTTATCTCGGTGACCTCGGCCTCTTCCAATTCAATGATGTAAGCTTTTGAGATTTTCTGTTGTTTGATTCCTCTGCTTACCAAACCCTAATTACCTTGATGATTCTGTCAACATTTGTTTTAGTTAATGATTTGCGCAATGTGATTTCGTTGATTTCAGTTAGGATAGACTTCGATTGGATTTGTTTTGATTTCAATGATTTCAGCATTGCGTGTTTGCAGTTACGAAATTGAACCAGAAGAACTTGAGTTTCTGTTTCGTTTTTTTGTTCTTACGTTTCAGATTTAATATATTGATGGTGTGTTTTTACTGTTTTATCCAGCTTAATGCGGAAAAGAGTCCGTTCCAACGGACGTATGCTGCTCAGGTTTGGTTTTGATGTTGTAGAGATAAATTCTGTGGTGGAAAATGTTGTTTATTATTTGTTAGGCGTTGAACTTTCCTTTCGCTGTGTAGATTAAAAGATGCGCAGAAATGGCTCGCAAGCTACGTTTCTTCAAGGAGCAAATGAAAAAGGCTGGGTTGTCACCGACAAAATCTTTAAGAAGTAGTGATGTTGATCTGGATCGTTTGGAGGTATTACTGTAGATTTTTAGTTTTTTGGACTATGCTTTCTTGGAATTAGAACTTGTTGAGATGTATTGAGGCAAAGTTTTGTTTCGTTTTGGCATGAGTAGGTGGCGCTTGGAGAACTGGAATCGGAGCTGATAGAGATAAATTCGAATAATGAAATGCTACAGCACACTTACAATGAACTATCAGAATATAAGCTTGTCTTGCAGAAGGTATGGCTTCTTTTGCATCCAAAGCCTTTGGTGTGATGATGAGACCTATAATTCTCGTCGATCTTTGTATAGCCCTGTAGTGCTTGAGATAATGATCTTTCTCCCGCACACATTTGCACACACCACACATTATTTCTACACGTAGATGAACCAGCTATTGGCCTCTTCTATGAGGAGAAACTTCAGTAACAAATGCTTTCACATTTTACTATGAATGTACTCAAACCTGGAATTTTGAATATTATAGAAATTAGGATTGTGTGATTTACTTTGAAAGTCCACTGGAGCTCTGAAATGGGTTGTGTTTTTTTTGTATCTCATGTCAGGCTGGTGAACTTTTTCACTCTGCTCAAAGCAGTGTTGCAGCTCAGCAGAGTGAACTTGAAGCATATAACACTGCTGAAGCATCCATTGACAGTGCATTATTGTTGGAGCAAGTACTGATTTTGGTTTTTTCTGTTCTTTATCATAGCAGCTGAAAGTTTGTCATTTTCTGCAAACTGATGCTTAAAAATCAACATTGTTTAGGAAATGACAATGGATCCATCAAAGCAAGTTAAGCTGGGGTATATCAGTGGTCTTGTTGCAAGAGAAAAGGCAATGGCTTTTGAAAGGATTTTGTTTCGAGCAACTAGGGGCAATGTCTTTTTGAAGCAATCCGTGCTTGAAAATGCTGTTGTTGATCCCGTGTCAGGGGACAAGGTTAATTCCTGCATTTGTTTGTTCTTCATTTCTAGAATTGGATATACAGACCTTATTTTGAGAAACTCATGATGTATCAATTTACAGGTTGAAAAAAATGTATTCATTGTCTTCTATTCTGGTGAAAGAGCAAAGAACAAGATTCTTAAACTCTGTGAAGGTTTTGGAGCAAATCGCTACCCATTTATGGAGGACCTAAACAAACAGTTTCAGATAATTTCTCAGGTACAAACTATGATTGCTCATGTGTCTTACCTCTGATTCTTGTGGATTAGAAGCCTGGCACACTGAAAATTAATTACTTGGTCAATTTTAGAGAGCAAACGATTATTTCTATGTTTCTTCTTGAGGATTCTGTTTATTATTCTCTCTGTTTCATCTTTTTTACCATCTGCTCATTAACTTGATTACACAGAAGGATTGTGAATTGCTTTTGCTTTCTTTCCTTTTCTTTCTGGCTTTTTGGGCACTTTACTGCCATTTGGTCTATGCAAACATAAAGCATACTCTTATTACTCAAAAGAAAAGGGAGTTCACTCCCTGTCAACTGGCAGTTAATCATTGGGACAGTAGATCCAAGTACAGCATGTCGAGGTTGAAACTACATGCCTCAAGGTTCATAAGAATTTAATCTGCCATCACTTTATGTCCATAGACATGAATTTGTTAGTGCATGGTAGTGTGGCCTTATGTGTGTTATTATATAGGCATATAAATAAACGAGTAACAGTTTCAGGGGGAAAACTGAAGAAAAATGCTAAATCAAAGTTTATAAGAGACATGCTTTTCGCTTGATGCTTTGGATAGGGAAAAGTTCAATGAACTGGACAATACCCTTAATAATAAAGCAGCAGAGCATCATTATCTGAAGATAAACCTAAATCCCTAGCTAGTTTTAGTGTGGAAGCAGGTGAAGCTGAATAATTGCACTAAAGTCCTAATTCATTTACAAATAATGTTTAGCTGGTAGCAAACTGAAGATTTAAAAAGAGAGTGCCTTATTCCCATTTTTGAAATTAACCTTGAGTTTTTCTTTAGTACTTTGTCATAGTTCCACTAGCATCTCTGTCCAATTTTCTAGAATCAAGTTCAAACTCCAGTCTGATGTAAAATTTGTAAATTCACTGATTTCTAGGTGTCTGGAAGACTTGCTGAGCTTAAAACTACTATAGATGCTGGGTTGGCGCACTGGAGCAATTTGTTACAAACCATTGGCTTTGAGTTTGAGCAGTGGAATTTTCTGGTTTGTTTGGGTCATTTTACTTCATCCTTTGGATCATTGCTGGGAATAATAGAAGTTGAGTTAAGCTGAGTTGAATCTTTTTTGTCAACTAAATTTGTGTCTTTTAACTTGTACAGGTGAAGAAGGAAAAATCTATTTACCACACTTTAAATATGCTCAACATGGATGTGACAAAGAAGTGTCTTGTTGCTGAAGGTTGGTGCCCAGTTTTTGCAACAGATCAGGTTTGTGGTGTTAACTTGTATTGCTTGGGGCTTGGTTAAATCTTGCATGAACCGTAACTATTAAACCATTTCATGGTTGTTTCTCTTCAGATACAAAATGGACTACGGCGAGCGACTTTAGACAGCAGCTCACAAATTGGAGCCATATTCCATGTTTTGCAGACAAAGGATTCACCCCCTACCTATTTCCGAACAAACAAATTTACTTCTGCTTTTCAAGAAATTGTAGATGCATATGGGTGAGTTACTTGTGTTTCAGACAATACAAGGGGTCTTTAATTTTTTAAAGTAATTTTTGGCAGGTTAATTGATTATCAGGGCTCTATCATAACTGTAGAAGTTTTCTGATGCCTTTAAGATAGGAATGTTAATGCCAGAACACGACCACTCTGTTAGCATTGACAGAACTTACAGTTTCTCTAATAATTGATTGTTTGTTCCTTGTTCTCTTTGAGCACAGAAATTATGGTAGTTGAGAGACAGAAAACTAGTCCATTGTTGTTGTTAGTATGGTCCATCTTATCATGTAAAGTTAGTTTGTGACCAAAGCTTATTTAGTTGATATTATATGTTTTTGCATTATGTCCATCCCACTAATTCAATACTGTTCATTTTATCTGCATAAACAATCTAGGGGTGGTTCTCTTTGTCAATACACTTAGCAGAATGAGCGAATACAGTTGACTAGAACATTTCTCCCACTCCATGACTTGTAATCATGCATCATTCTATTTGACCAGTTCACTGTTACAAAGATGAAATAGAGGTGTTAACTGACAATTTTTTCAGGGTTGCCAAGTACCAGGAAGCAAATCCTAGTGTATACACAATTGTCACATTTCCCTTCCTCTTTGCTGTTATGTTTGGTGATTGGGGCCATGGTATTTGCTTGCTGTTGGCAACATTATATTTTATTTTCAGGGAAAAGAAACTTTCCAGTCAGGTAATTGTGATACAGCTCGTGTCTTAGCTAGCTCTTCCTGTCAATTGTCGCATACTTTAGCTTACTTGCTTTTGTAAACAACAGAAGCTTGGAGACATTATGGAAATGGCTTTCAGTGGCCGTTATGTGATAATGATGATGGCAATTTTTTCAATCTACACGGGGTTGATATACAATGAATTCTTTTCGGTTCCATTTGAGCTGTTTGGGCTGTCAGCCTATGGGTGTCGTGACCAGTCTTGCGGGTATTAACCAGTACAAATTTACTCGTATGCATGTGTGGTTCAACTTTCCCTGTAAATTATCCATGCTCTCTTTGCATTGTAGGGATGCTTCTACTGCTGGTCTAGTCAAGGTTCGTGCCACTTATCCATTTGGTTTGGATCCTAAATGGCATGGTACCCGGAGCGAGTTACCTTTTCTTAACTCGATGAAGATGAAGATGTCAATTTTATTTGGAGTGGCCCAGATGAATCTTGGTATCATAATAAGTTACTTCAATGCAAAGTTCTTCGGAGATAACATAAATATCTGGTGAGCTATACTCGATTCCTGCATGCAATGCATTGATTCAAATATGTTACAGCATGTCCTTGTGGGAATAATCAGCATAATGATGATTTTAAGTTAATGGCCATTCCTGAACATCCAGCTCTCTTTTTGAGAGAATTTGATCTTATAAACATGAATGTCCTTGTTTGTTGGAGTGGAGAGATGGGGCCTTGGGGGCATGTAGATATAGATTCTTTGCTTTTCATTGCTTGTACCTTTTTTTGCCCCCTTATTTCCATCTTCGGAATTGACTGGAAACTGTTGCATTGTTTTAGGTATCAATTTGTGCCCCAGATGATTTTCTTAAACAGCTTGTTTGGTTACCTTTCGCTCCTCATAATAGTGAAATGGTGCACTGGTTCACAAGCTGATCTATACCATGTGATGATATACATGTTTCTAAGTCCCACTGATGATTTGGATGACAATCAGCTTTTTTTCGGCCAGAAATTTTTTCAGGTATTATCTCTTTTATAGTGATTGTGTGGAAATTTTCCCTCATGGCTTAAGGAAAACAGACTAGCTAACATGTCCTGTGTTTCACCACTAGATCTTGTTGCTACTATCAGCCCTTGCTGCTGTCCCATGGATGTTGTTTCCAAAGCCTTTTCTATTGAAGAAACAACATGAGGAAGTATGCTCGATCTTTTTCAAATGCATTTGTTGCTATAACTCTTTTGTAAAAATATCGTTAACTCTATTTTCCCTAAATGCCTTGTTCAGAGGTTCCAAGGTCAATCATATGCACGGCTGGACAGCAGTGATTACTCTCCTGAAGTCGAGCCGCATTCTGTTTCTCATAACCATGAGGAATTCGAGTTCAGCGAGGTGTTTGTTCACCAGCTTATACATACCATAGAGTTTGTGCTCGGAGCAGTGTCGAATACGGCTTCATATTTACGTTTATGGGCCCTCAGGTTGGTTCTTCTAGTAATTACTTGATATTTATATTTTCAAGCTAAATTTTCACCCTTCTTTGAATTCTTGTTTGTGATTGCTCATTAGAATATGTTCATTTCTCCGTTTCCTGTCTAAAGCAGAGGAAAATCAATTTGATTGTTAAGATCTTATGTCAATATGCCTTCCTGACACATCTCTCGCGTTTAAAATGAATGTCGGGTACTTTTATGCATTCTAGTACAGGAAGTTAACTGTTTAATATGAGTGAATTATTTGGTGATTTTTCAGTCTGGCCCATTCAGAGCTAGCAAGTGTATTCTATGACAAGGTTCTTCTTCTATCCTGGGGGTGAGTTCTCATGTCCATGTTTTGGCTTGTGATGAAAGCAACTTGACGTCACAAATTTGATCAAGCAATGTAATGAATCATCTGTGAATGACTGCAGGTACAACAGCATCTTAGCTCGCAGTATTGGCTTGATTGTATTTATATTTGCAACTGTTGGTGTCCTACTAGTGATGGAGACCCTTAGTGCATTCCTACATGCCTTGAGGCTTCATTGGGTAGAGTTTCAAAACAAATTTTACGTGGGAGATGGATACAAATTCTATCCATTTTCATTTGCTTCGCTTGGTGAAGATGATGAATGAGATACGTTAACTGAATAGAATAGTCACAGGCTTAGATAGGAAATAGGACTCATCATACATTGATGAAAGTATAGCAAACTTGCAATCCTGTTAAACATGATCAAGGAGCTCGAGAAAGCTAACTGAGGAAGTGCTCTTCCGAGTTCGGAAGAACCTGCTCGTGAGGAACAACCAATTTCGCAGTGTTCATGATTATTGAATCAAGCCTTGCTGGTGTGGCTGCCTATTCCCTGCACGTGGATTGTCGAGATTGACCTTGATCAAGAGCAACTATAAAGGAAATTTGTTGCATGATGCTTCTAGAATTTTGCCAGCCAGTTAGCAAATAAGAAGCTTATCCGAAACTCAGTCATTGTACAAGCTTCAAGAATTTTTGCCTGTTAGAATTCATGGTGTGGTGGCTGTATTCTTCGTCACTGATTGTTAGGGTACTGTTGTGCAATATTGTCTAGTTAGGAGAAGAAAGTAATCAGTGTTGAAAATAGACATTGAACTCTCTTTGTAGATGAGTAGTTGGGAATATAACACGAGGTTTCTCAAATTGTTGAGAGAAATTTTCCTAAACACAGAGAAATAAATGAGAGAAGAAGGACAAGTTGACATGTTGTGCTGGCTACATGATGTTCTTAAAAAGCAATAAATACATTATTAATGAGATTGAGCAATGCATAAACCCTTAGTCTTATACAGAGAATTCTGGCATAAAATGATTTTAAGTACTAACATCACCTATATCATGATAACTTTTGCCAGAGATTCGTTGAATCTTACACTACGCTAGATATACATATATGTGTATATAGCGCCAATACACATCACACTTAATATATATATAGACGAGCGCGAGCACCATCAAAGAATTTAGTGCTTCAATACGCCAAGGGCACAACAATCTACTGAGCTGTAGTGTGAATTGCAGCAACAGTTGAAACCATGGAATCTACACCACAGATATTGCGACCCCTGCAGATTTTGTAATAGCCATTCTCTCCCCAATTCTGTCCCCATGAATTCTTGATAATCCAGAAGGGCTTTTCCTTAAACCGGATAGGAGCATAACCAGCGGATCCATACCCCACCAGTAGCACCCCGTGATCCTGACGCTTCGAGCAAATGTATGGGCATGAAACTCCACCTACATATGTCTGCATAAAAGCTGCATTGATCGCCACTGCACCATGGAAAGTAGAAGGAAAAAACCTTACAATTAGTGTGTCCAGTAAGAGTACGCAAAATAGAAAATCTCAACCGAAGGGGTTGATGAGAATACAGATACCAATGCCTGCGCCCAGAGGTAGCTAAAATACCTGAGAGTGGACCATGCTTCACCAGATTCGCAGCAATTTGATCTTCATCGATTGAAACAACACTGAAGTTAGATACGGATGCTACAACTTTGCTCTTGTCAAATTTGCAAGTGCCACCGTCAGTTCCAGTGTAAGGATAGTCTGCCTCACGTTCAAGTCCACCTGCCTTGAGTGCGTACTCGAAGGCATTATTCATCAGCCCACCATCGCAGCCAGAGTCACAAGCGCCATATTCTTCTGGATCACACTGCAAGAAATTAGAAATACAGCAGGACACCAAAATTAGAAATCATAACCCCAGTAACTAAATCTTCATGTCTCCCTCGTAAGCTAAAAAAGATCCACTTTCTTGTAACAAAATTGAAATCCTCGGTGTCTTTCATGGAGAAATCGAAGAAAGACAGGATCAAAAGCGTGGAAATAAAGAAGTCAAACCTCATGGTCGCAGTCCACAAGCTGCTGCTCACTCAGGCTCGCAAGCTCTCCTGTGGCTAAATAATGAGCTCCTTCTAACGCCCCGGTAGCACTAAACGACCAGCACGATCCACACGATCCCTACAAAAAAAAACCCAACATGATAATACAGACACCACGGAAAAACCCGAAAGACAGAAAAGCTGGTCTGAGGATACTTCGCATCTACAACAAGAGGGAAAAAAGAAAATGGATATTTAAAAACCTGGTCTTTGACTTCTGTAACGGCACCGTGATCGCGCCAGTCATAATCAGTAGGTAGATCAGTAGTAGGAAGGATCGGCGCCTTGTTAGCGTCCGTAGGCAACCGTAGCCGCCGCTTCAATCCAAGGAACTGGCGGCGGAATTCTTTCGGTGTCAGGTCAGAGAACTTGGTGACGCCGTGGGCGGCGGTGGGGTCTATCATCTGGTGTTTCTTCGCACGGCGAAGATTAGCTTTGAAAACACCAAATCGGTAATCATGCTCTTCTTGAGTCGCGTATGTTTTGCCGAATTTGGATTTGAAAGAAGTGAAATGATGCTCTGCGTTAAGGAGATCATCCTCGCCGTCTGATACGACTTGTATGATTAAAGGATCGTCGAGGTCGTTGGAAGATACTGTGGATGCGACTGCGGAGCTTATGAGTGTAAGAAGGAGTAGAGCGAGCAGAGAAAAGCGCTCCATTGTGTGGCCAGGAAAGTCTGTGCAGTGGAAGGATAGATAGGAGATATTTGTAAGCGGGGTATCCCCAGAAGATTGTGGTGGCTGCCATTGTGATTGCGACACGTGTAGTTTTGCAGGCAATTTTTATGAACTAGGGGACAAGAAAGGGAAGGTGGGAAATTTGACTTTAGGATTTTGTGAAGTGAAATGGAATATTTTTAAAGTTCATAAAAAATCGGCAAATCTGTCGTCTTAGAAATCAGTAAATTAATTGAGTTATTTTCAATATTTATAAAAGTTAATTTAGAATTAGTTAAAGTAAAAAAATGAATTATTTTGGTTAAAAAATATTTAAAAAAAATTGATTCGATTATGTTTTAATTTCAAAAATCAAAATAGAAAAAATAAGGTAAAAAAAGCTTATTATAAATTAAATAGATGTCAAAGATAATTCAAATTTTGTGAATTAAATTGAACTTACTTAATTTTTAAAAATATAAAACCAAACTAAACTGAATTATTCAAATTTATTAATTATTTAGTTCGATTCTAAATTTAAAAATAAAATCAACTTGACTGGATTTTTTATCTAAACCCGAACAATATGCCCACCCTTATCCGTTACATAATAATAATAATTGAATAAAATTAAAATTATTTATACTCAAATACATTTCAGTAAATGAATACACAAATGCTAAAAAACAGCATATTGCTTGTATGGAGTGAAGTGGACCATGATGGTCACTTGGCTAACGACGTTTTCCCGAAAAGCTTGCGCTCCTTGGATGTGGGCTGGTGGCCTTGGATTTTGTTGCTTTTATTTGTCGATAATTATGTTTTTTTTTTAATTTAATTTTTTAATTTAAAATTATTTTTATATCTTTTTAGATTTTTTTTAATATGTTGATATTAAAAATAATTTTTTAAAAAAAATATTTTGATATATTTTCAAGCAAAAAGCAATTTAAACCGCAACAACTGTCACATTCTCAAACACCCCCACCATCTTTGTTTTC
>Ga0307515_10022786_pt1 | contig 11020 bp, 6 predicted proteins | sample 17_EM_MG_FD_194513 | JGI IMG/M metagenome (GOLD analysis project Ga0307515, IMG submission 194513) | Populus trichocarpa ectomycorrhiza microbial communities from riparian zone in the Pacific Northwest, United States - 17_EM | ecosystem: Host-associated > Plants > Roots > Unclassified | place...
TTGAATAAGTTAATTTTAAAGATTTTTTTTAAAATTTTTATCCAAAATAATATTATTTCAGTTTTTTTCTTAAAAAAATTGTCATTTTTGTGCTCTTGTCTTGCAATATTATTATTTATACGTAAAGAATCTCAAATGTACATAAAAAATGATAATCCATTAATTAATGCAAAATCACTAAATTAATATATGATATTATCAAAGAACCATCTCAACCCAATAGTTTAAACTGTTAGGTGAGGTCTCAGGATATGATTTATATTATTCTTTAACACATCCTCTCAAATGAAAGTCCTTTGGGTTTGAAATTTGTACAGTCTCACATTACTTTGTGCTTAATTTTTATCAAATAAATAAGGATAGTGAGATTTGAATTCGTGACCGTTTGATCATTAAGGCTCTGATACCATGTCAAAGAACCATTTAAACTTAATAACTTAAACTGTTAGGTGAGGTCCTAGAATATAATTTATATTATTATCTAACAGATATGATTAATTATTAATTAATTAAGTATGTTCATATGCGTTATTAATCTGAGGAGGAGGAGGAAGGTCATATGAAGGGAGGGAGGGAGATCCATGTATATTTTATCTACTGTCTCTGTCTCTCTGTTTGGACGTTGTCCCTTCATTTCTCGGCTCCTCACTTTCTCACCAACATCACTTGCCCTCGTTTTTCTCTTCTTCATTTATTTTCTGCCAAACATCTTTTAGTTGCATCTATGTCTTGCAATACATTCATGCACCGTGTCTCTATCTATACATTCACACACACACACACACACACACCGACACAGACCATAGCTTATTAATGTTGATATTATATTAGTCTTCTTTTTTAAAAAAAAATTATTTATTTAAAAATATATTAAAAAATATTTTTTTAAAAAAATTATTTTTAACATTAATAAGATAAAAAAACATATATATAAAAAAACACAATTTAAAATATCTCAAAATTATTTTTTAAACATAAAAACAAACACATTCTAAACCTCGTTGGAGTTGGTTGCTTGAGTGGAAAGCTTAATTTAAGTAAGGAGTGTTTACATGTGAACCCAATAATTTTTTTAAAAATAATATCATTTTAAATTTTTAATACTTTTTTTATCAATTTGTCTAATTCATAACTAGAGGTTGCAATAGGTAAACCTGAATTAGATAGGGTTTGTTTGGATTGTGGTAATAGTGGTAGTTTAAAGTGTTTTTCGTTTAAAAATGTATTAAAATAAATTTTTTTATTTTTTAAAAATTATTTTTGATACAGCACATCAAAACAATCTAATAATATATATAAAAAATTATTTTTAAAAAAAATTCAAAATTTTTAAGAATTCCCAGTCACTCCCTTAATAGCTATAAGCTAGTCAAATTGCGATACAAATTATTTCGAGAGAAGCAAATAATGGTTTGGAGGGTGAAAATGAAAAGGAGTAAAGTACCTTATCTCTCCTTCGTATGAAGCTCTTGGGGTCCATACATTTTATGGTGTTTTTTATTTTATTTTATGATTTTACAAGCTCAATACCATCCATATAAAAATTATTAGTTTAGTTGCGGGTAAGAGTTCTTCACTAGACTGAGAAATCTCATCATCACCATCGGTGTTCATCTACAGATAAAAGCTCACAGAGCAGCTCTGCTTTGCTCTGACCACAGCTTGAATGGTCTTTATCACTGAATGTTTGCAAGGACTGAGGACCATGCATGCATGGCCAGGATATTGCGCATCATATTTAATTCATGGCTCAATATATATGCTGTATTTCTTTCTTATATTTGGAAATTGTTTCTTGGAAACCAGAAAAAAATAATGATGGAGTTTGTTTCCAGATTTCTGGAAATCTCAAATTGAATAATACTCCATTATTATTAGTTAATTACCACTGTTTGTACAGTTTTTTTTTTTTTTTACAAATATTTTGCTTGTAATAAATTAAAAGAAAATGGTTACAATACCAAGTAAAATTCATCCTGGTTAAAAGGGAATGTTCACAATCAATTCATAACACTTCCACTAATATTTTATTTTCCAGATCCCGCAGCCCATGAGTAGATAATGGAAGAGCAAATCCAATCTGATCATCAGCTGGGTATTTTTTTATTTTTTCAAAAATAAAAAATATTATTTTAATAAAAAATACTTTAATTTTTCTTTCTAATCCAGACCAGTTGAAGCCTTGAATCTGTTTATTTCCAGATTTACCCACTAGACAGATCCAAGTTGTAAGAGAAGGGAGCAAATTGGCATAGCACATGGTTAGTGATCCATCGTGTAATAATTAAAAGTGGTAATTAACAAATCTCAAGTAGATAATGTTGTCCCATCCACTCCCTCAAATTTTAATCCTTTACAGCAGAGACCACCCGACAGAACTACAAGATTTGCAGTCCAATTTAAGAAAGAAATTCCCATGAATTTTCACTTATTCCTTGCTTTCATGTGCTCTTCACTATTTACTATGGATTCCACCTCCTTCCACAACTTGTATTTAACAAATCCAAAATATATCTTTCCACTTCCCTTTTCTCTTTGTCTAGAATTTTACCAGTATTAAATACATCATTATTACTCCCATCTCACTTTACGTATGATTTGTAATTCATTAACTCGAATTCTAATCTCAGTTGCATTTTCTGGATTTGATGAGGGGGGTGTGCATGTTATTTTAGATTAACTGTGTTTCATGGTAATTCCCATAAATCGGCCAAGAGTAAGTTTCCAAACTGTATACTTGGCTGCTTGAAAACATTGACAGGCTACTAAAGCACAGCAGTTAACAAAACACACGATGGCTCTGCAACTGTGACCACATAAAACGATGGACCACCTGCTTCAGTTGTCTTGGATTCATGGGATCCTCGACAAATTAATACATATCCAACGGTTGCTGTGTCAAGTTGGTTTGATCTTGAAGCTATCAAAGTCTAAACCCATCAATCAACCATGCCCTGAAGATGTTACTCTTTGATTTCAATCAGTCTCTCAGCCTCAGGACTCGTTTGTGAGCATAATATCAATCAATCAAAAATCTTGGGAGATACAATTTTTCTGTGAACTTGACTCTGCTATGTGACCACAAGAGTGGCAACAGCTCGACCTGGAAAGTGGAAACCATATAGGATAGCTATAAATGTGAATCTTAAAAAGGAAAATTTTGGTTAACAAGTCATCCAGCAGATTTGGATTTTGATTAGATCGACCTAGGAATCGATTGATTCATTCAATTAATTGTGTTTAATTGATTAATTCTCATTCAATTTAATTTGAAACTTGATCCACGTCTAGTCTAGTCTTGAGTTAGTGAATTACCAAGTTAAGCTATCAAATCTGTTAAATATTAATTTTCACAATAACATAGAATATCACTTTTTTTTAAGAAAAAAAACTCCCAAAGTTTTGTACAGAATGTAGCAAACTGAAATTGAACTTTGGAAGGAAAGTACAAAAACACTTTGCTTAGTAAGTGACAGCAAGAGCAAAAGAAGGTGATATCAACAGCAGCATCCATCTACTAATTACTTAAATAAAACCAAATTAGTATCCATCTGCATCACCATCTCTGAATTAACAGCTATGCCAAATACAATATTAATAATTAAAAAAAAAAGAAAAAAAAAGAAGGTGGTGGACTTGGATCCAGATCTTCTGCTTTTCTTCTATAAACAAAACATGGGGTTCCTCCCTCAACAATCCCAACACAGACCAACTCTTCTCTTCTATCAGCAGCAATGCCTGCACCTCTAAGGAATCTCTTACTTTCTCCCAATATCTTCTCCTTCACCTTACTTCTGTCCATAAACTCTCTTCTCTTGCGTTCTTGCTACTCCATTGACGAGCAAGGCCAAGCTCTTTTAGCATGGAAGAACAGTTTAAACACCTCCACAGATGTACTAAATTCTTGGAACCCTTTAGACTCAAGTCCATGCAAATGGTTTGGGGTCCATTGCAACTCAAATGGCAACATTATAGAGATAAACTTGAAAGCAGTAAATTTGCAAGGCCCACTGCCTTCAAATTTCCAGCCTCTCAAGTCCTTGAAGAGCCTTATCCTTTCATCAACCAATCTTACCGGTGCAATACCAAAAGCGTTCGGAGATTATCTTGAGCTTACTCTCATTGATCTTAGTGATAACTCTCTCTCGGGTGAAATCCCAGAGGAAATATGTAGACTAAGGAAGTTGCAAAATTTGTCTCTCAACACAAATTTTCTTGAAGGTGCCATTCCTTCTGATATTGGAAACCTCTCAAGTCTAGTGTATCTGACTCTTTTCGACAATCAACTCAGTGGCGAAATTCCGCAGAGCATTGGAGCATTAAGCAGATTACAGATTTTTAGAGCAGGTGGGAATAAAAATCTGAAGGGTGAGGTGCCTCAGGAGATTGGAAACTGCACCAACTTGGTTGTTTTAGGGCTCGCTGAAACCAGCATTTCTGGGAGTCTTCCTTCATCAATTGGGAAGCTGAAAAGGATTCAAACAGTAGCCATTTACACGGCACTCTTGTCAGGTTCTATCCCAGAAGAGATTGGAGATTGCAGTGAGTTGCAGAACCTGTATCTGTATCAGAATTCTATTTCCGGTCCAATCCCGAGGCGAATTGGGAAACTCAGCAAGCTTCAGAGTTTGCTCTTGTGGCAGAACAGCATAGTAGGGGCTATCCCAGATGAGCTTGGACGTTGCACAGAGCTTACAGTCATTGATTTATCCGAGAATCTTCTAACAGGAAGCATACCGAGAAGCTTTGGAAACCTTTTGAAGCTTGAAGAGCTTCAGCTGAGTGTTAATCAGTTAACAGGTACCATACCTGTTGAAATCACCAATTGTACTGCTCTCAGTCATTTAGAAGTGGACAACAATGAAATCTCCGGTGAGATTCCTGCTGGTATCGGCAGCCTAAAGAGCCTGACTCTATTCTTTGCCTGGCAGAACAATCTAACAGGCAATATCCCAGAGTCTCTTTCAGAGTGCGAGAATCTTCAGGCTCTTGATCTATCATATAACAGTCTTTTTGGCTCAATACCAAAGCAGATTTTTGGATTGCAGAATCTCAGCAAGTTACTGATACTTTCCAATGATTTATCTGGCTTTATACCACCTGATATAGGGAACTGCACCAACTTGTATAGGTTGAGGCTGAATGGCAACAGGTTAGGAGGTACTATTCCATCGGAGATCGGAAATTTGAAGATTTTGAATTTCGTTGATTTGAGTAACAATCTTCTTGTTGGAGGAATCCCTCTATCAATATCTGGATGTCAAAACCTCGAGTTTCTTGATCTCCATTCAAATGGGATCACTGGTTCTGTACCTGATACTCTGCCTAAGAGCCTACAGTATGTGGATGTCTCAGACAATAGGCTTACAGGTTCACTGACTCATCGCATTGGGTCATTGACTGAATTAACCAAGCTTAATTTGGCGAAGAATCAACTTTCAGGTGGAATTCCAGCAGAGATATTGTCATGCAGTAAGCTACAATTGCTTAACCTTGGAGACAATGGTTTCTCTGGAGAAATCCCAAAGGAACTTGGTCAAATCCCAGCCCTGGAAATCTCTCTCAATCTTAGCTGCAACCAGTTTTCCGGCAAGATCCCATCCCAATTCTCTGATCTGAGCAAGTTGGGAGTACTTGACATCTCTCACAACAAGCTTGAAGGAAGCTTAGATGTTCTTGCAAATCTCCAAAACCTTGTTTTCCTTAATGTCTCCTTCAATGATTTCTCTGGTGAATTGCCTAACACCCCATTTTTTCGAAAGCTTCCGCTTAGTGACCTTGCTTCAAATCAAGGTCTCTACATTGCTGGAGGTGTAGTAACACCAGGAGTCCACTTGGGACCTGGAGCACACACTAGATCAGCAATGAAACTATTGATGTCTGTTCTTCTCAGTGCCAGTGCAGTTCTAATACTACTAGCTATCTACATGCTAGTTCGTGCTCGCATTGGTAGTCATGGGCTGATGGAAGATGATACGTGGGAAATGACTTTGTATCAGAAGCTTGAATTCTCCGTTGACGACATAGTAAAAAATCTAACGTCAGCTAATGTCATAGGCACTGGCAGCTCTGGAGTTGTGTACAGGGTGATTCTTCCCAACGGGGAGATGATAGCAGTAAAGAAGATGTGGTCATCAGAAGAGTCTGGTGCTTTCAATTCTGAAATTCAGACTCTCGGTTCAATCAGACATCGAAACATTGTCCGGCTTCTAGGCTGGTGTTCAAACAAGAATTTGAAGTTGCTTTTCTATGATTATCTCCCACATGGAAGCTTGAGTTCACTCCTTCATGGTGCTGGCAAGGGAGGAGCAGAATGGGAAGCTAGATATGATGTTTTGTTAGGTGTGGCACATGCACTTGCATACCTGCACCATGACTGTCTCCCACCAATTCTACATGGGGATGTTAAAGCCATGAATGTTCTGTTAGGACCAGGCTATGAACCTTACCTAGCTGACTTTGGCCTAGCAAGGGTGGTGAATAACAATTCTGATGATGATTTTTGCAAGCCCACTCAAAGACCTCAACTTGCTGGTTCTTATGGATATATGGCTCCAGGTAATTCTTGATTTTGGTTCAATCAAATTAATTTTGTCACTTCAATTAATTCAGCTTACTAAATCACTAATCATGTCTAATTGTTCTTGGTTTTTGTTCCGTAGAGCATGCATCGATGCAGCGTATTACCGAGAAAAGTGATGTGTACAGTTTTGGCGTGGTGCTTCTAGAGGTTTTAACAGGGAGGCATCCATTAGACCCAACTTTGCCTGGTGGTGCACATTTGGTTCAGTGGGTTAGGGAACATTTAGCTAGCAAGAAAGATCCAGCTGACATTCTTGATTCAAAGCTTATAGGGAGAGCTGACCCTACAATGCATGAAATGCTCCAAACATTAGCAGTTTCATTCCTGTGCATCAGCACTCGAGTTGATGATCGTCCAATGATGAAGGATGTTGTTGCAATGTTAAAGGAGATTCGGCACGTCGATACCGTAAGGGCAGAACCTGACCTGTCCAAAGGGGTTAATTTGACAGCCGTTCGCTCATCACCTCCTGCTAGGATTGTCGTTTCACAAGGATCTTCAAACTGTTCCTTTGACTTCTCAGATGATTCAATCAAATATTGAATAAAGCCTTGGAAAATAGGAGGTTTGAGTGCTTTTGTCCATAGAGGGATCCATTAAAATGTGCAACCACAGTGGGAATTTTTAGTGTAATTTTACCCTTTTGAATTGTAGTTTTCACTATATATGGTGTTGTAGATTGTACTACTGATTCCTTCGAGTAAATTCAGTCCAGAACATTAACATATGTAACAAAAATAAGAACTTTTGGGGCTTATAGAGGGTTAGATTGAAAGCTGTTTGATAGCTCCAATACTAGAGGTGGATTGGATTATCTTGGAAGTAGGGATAGTGGCAAGAGAATGACTGCAGGCTATGTAGAAGCTGGACCAATGATTGGTTCATTTGAATCTATGTAATTGGAACTTATTGCCATGGAATGGATTCTCTCTATCTCTCTCTCTCCCTCACTCACTCACTCACACACACACACACATACAATAAGACCAGTCTTTCCAGCCGAGTTCACATGGACCCACGTTTCTTTCATCACATGACCATGTGCTGTCTGAGAGAGACTTTCCAGCAATGAACAAGAAAAAACTCTTTCAAAGGATACTAAACTTGGTTTAGAAGAGACTGCATGTCTTAATTCAGAAGCACATGCACAAGCAGGACCATCATACCCGTTTATAAATAGCAAGATAATGATTTATAAACAACTGTTGCTCACGTTCAAAAGGTTTTGAGACCCACTTGAAAATTATAGCAGTCAGGGGCGAGACATAAGGCAGTCCAATCTCTGTCTAATAATAATACACAAGTTCCAGTATTTTTCTACAGCATAAAAATGAGGTACGGAAGTGGAGTAATTAGTGGTTTTTGTTTTCAAGGGCAAATCAGAAGAGTTGACATGTAAACCAACACTAACAAGATCTCAATGAAAATTTTGCACTTCATGGGTGCATGAATATTCCCATTATGTGTAAAAACTGTGATGATCTTCCAAAATCTAGTTGTTCCACTTGCTGCTTTGTCTTGGAGGTTGTCTTCATTCAGGTGGACTTCAGTCTACAAGATGTGATGGCACTGGGGTATGCTGATGCAACCTAAAACTTGCACAGTAAGAGTTGAAGTGTCCAACATTTAGGCCACAGCCGAGTGTGTGCTACTGGAGACAGTAATTCTATCCACATTAAGCAACTTACAATTCAAGTGACCAGATGGACCATTAGCTAATTTGGGGATGGCCCACATTCATTCCTGAGTTGGCACCAGGAATGGCTCTTATTGTGCTCTAGGAGATATGCTGTGATTCTAGCTTCTTCAATACAAAATTAACAACATCCCAGTTGAAACCACGATACTGAAGCCACCGAATAAGTCTTGATTTTCGTGTATCTTTGGGAACATCCTGACCTCGAAGCCATTGTTTTGAAGCCTGAATCAATAGCTGATCCATAGAAATCTTTGACATGCCCACTTTTGATTCTTGTTCATCGGAGTCACCATCCTCAAAAACCAGTTTTAGTGCCTTGTCTGTATCAGCTTCACTCACTCCTTTGTTGGACAACGCCTGTTCAAACAATTACACTCCAATACCAAGTAGTCAACACATTTTTCATTCAAATAACAGAAACTAAAAACATTTATTATTTGTCTTTTCTTCCTTTCCCTTCTTTTTCTTGTTTTCTATTGGAAAAGGTGCACTAACTGGAATTTATCCACTAAAGTCATTGTTCACTAACACGCAATGATCTTATCATCATCAATGAAGAACAATAAATATGAATCCTGATCTCTTGCAGATAGCTAGGAGCCACTGCATTATACGGCATGTTAATGACATAAAATTTGAAGTCTAAGTCATATTGCTTCGCTGCAGCTTACTGTATTAGCATTTCACCAACTGTTCTGGTAACCTACTCCATACACCTATCTCTCTTTGCCAGCATCTCAGAAAAACAAACTAGCAAAACTTTTAAGACCAAACAACGATTATTATATTTTGACCCTTCCTCTAAAGATACCATTCCAAATCAAGTTTGCCAAATAAATGGATTCTTTAGGAATGAGATATTGCAGTAGATGCCTAGGTTCTAGCTATGAAATATAATTTTCTTAAAAAAATAAAAAAGATAACAATAGAGTGACATTTATCAGGTGACAGATGGTGAAGCTGAACGTGAAGCTAACCGGAAAAAGGACAGAATACAATGATAGAATAATGTTATCTACCCAGCATTAGTTAGACATTTTGTCAGGAAAGGATGAACTGAGAGAATTAGATTACTTTCTTGATCCGCCTAGGTCCCCAGCTTGAGGAAGACCATCTAGATCGAGAATATGTTTCTGCGTACAAGCCATCATTGACCAGCCCTCTGAAACAAAAAGAAAAGATTAAGATCTATATTTTAATGCTTGTGGAAGCACAAAATTTCCTCAGTGAAAAGAGCAAATGACATCAAGTATTAAAAGCGTGTAACAAGAATATGGGAACACATAAGACAGCCTGAAAATAAAACTTCATAAAATCAAGTCAGCCATGCACCTGCTCTTGAAATCACCAATCACTGCCTCCACAATATCAGGAGGAAATCTTTTTCCATGCAATTTCTTTCTCAGTTCAACTGCTGTATATGCTCTGTGAGGAAAGTAAACAAGCTTAAGGTGATAGGTCCACACAGATAAATGTGCCCTTAACAATATTAGTAAAAAAAAAAATATCTCCTTTCCATTTAAAACTATCCAAGCAATTCAAGTTAATTGAGTCTCAAACTACAATGGTAGTTAGCTAACAGGATGGAACATGAGAATTCAAGGGGCATTGAGATCTCTGGTCTTAAAGTTCGGTTCATTTTGTAAGACTAAATAATTAAGAGGGTTTACAACCATGAAATATGCTACTGCAGCAAGCATAGAAAATCCATGAGTAATTATTACAAATTGTACTGCTGTTTGGGACACGTGAGAGGAAAATGTAATGAAGGCAATCCAATTGCTAACATATGATTGCCATTAGGAATGAATCACTTGAATTGAAAAACTCAAATGTTGCATTTCAGTTAAGTGAAACAATTCTATGACATTGCTAACAACCAACAAAGAATAGTAACAAGGCAATAAAATTAAAACTATGCTTTAACCTTCTTGCAAGTAAACCAACGGCCACCTTTTCAGCATCTTGCATAATTTTATGCACTATCATGCTCTGATTAGAAATATCCTTTTCTTGTTGCATTACACTCTCTTCAACATCCTCTTCAGGCTCCCCCATGAGTTCATGACTTCTGGGTTCCGATTCATGATTGATTTTTTCTCCTAACTGTGAAAATGCTGTTACCTCTAAAGCATTTTGCTTGACTGATGAACATAAACAAATTGAAGTTGAACTTAGTGCGAGAACAGGGGGAAATGGTATACAGAACAACGCAGCTATACATGCAAAACATTGTTAATGATGGCATTGTACTGATGCTTGCTTATAATGAACATGCACAGAAGGGATGAGGGTGGGTATAGGAAACTATGAGAACAAAAACTAAGATGACCTCTTAAAGTCCTATTAACCAATTCAAAATGTACAGTTTTAAACTGCATATAACCAGATAACTAGAAACTAAATCATTTTGAAAGCTTGCACTTGTGGAAGCACATAGTGCCGGTCATTTATATATGCTTCCGATGCCCTGAACCCGATTGTCTCTTCAAGTATAGAGCAAGCGGGTTAAAGGAACAGCTGGAAGCTCATACATGCATAAGCTTTCCAAATCATCACTGATAATTAAATCCTAACAGCATAAACACATGCCACATAAATACAAGATACTAATCAATAATTAGCCTCCACTCAAAGCTTAATTCTCATTCAAATATTAAGAAAAAAGAAAAACATTGTCAATAACAGAATTACCTTGCCGAGCATCATCAAACGACAGGCTCTCATTGCAAATTCGA
>Ga0307515_10022787_pt1 | contig 11020 bp, 9 predicted proteins | sample 17_EM_MG_FD_194513 | JGI IMG/M metagenome (GOLD analysis project Ga0307515, IMG submission 194513) | Populus trichocarpa ectomycorrhiza microbial communities from riparian zone in the Pacific Northwest, United States - 17_EM | ecosystem: Host-associated > Plants > Roots > Unclassified | place...
TATGATGGCTACTGGAGGCTTACATAGTCGTTAACTTCAGGGCCCGTGGGATTAGTCGAGGTGCGCGCAAGCTGACCCGGACACCCACGTTAAACTAAAAAAAAAAAGAAAAAAAGGACAAAAAGCTTCCATGAACTGGGAGTAGAAAGCGTCCAGGCATAAAACGCTTGTCTTCCGCATTAAATATTGGCATGCCACATGCAGAGAACTAACAATTTCAGAGGTCTTTATGTTACCTGGCCAAGGACAGTTAGAATCAAAGAACCTCCAGTAGCAAACCACTCGTCACTTACCCCAAACTTTCTGTGTAAACCAGTAACAAGGAAAACCTGAGACAAAACATTAGCAAAAGAATGAATACATCTAATGGAACCCATTAAACACAATAATCCACGGCTTAGCCTGAACAGAAGTAGATCATGACACGATCTTGTGCAAAGGAACACTTTTCAAAAAGCCATTATACAGCCCAACCCCAAGCAATGATGCAACTGAGGTAACAAGCTTGGCGCGTCCAAGAAATTCTGGGGTAAAACCAATTTTATTTGTGCTGGAAACAAGATTTTTTAGATATCACAAGCAATCAGAACTCTTGAGTAGAGATGAATAAAAAATTAAAACGATAAGGAGTGATGCTAATCGTTACGCACACACGTGAAATAAAACATGGCATAGTCTGATTGCGGTGTTGCCTGCCACAGGAAAATAAATAATGTGGGAAAGAACACATTGGACTGAAGAGAAAAGGAGTAATGGCAATCACAACTGAATAATATGATGCTTTGAGCTTTCCTGGAAACCAGGACCAGTCAAAGCAAGATTCACTCCACTTGTGGAACCAAGCACACGCTGTTCTTTCACAAGTAGATGTTGCAACTCAGGAAGCACCGTTGTCGGGAGAAGAAATTTAAAACAGAAGACCGTTATTGAAACAGCGGCGTTTTCAGCACTTGCATTTTATCAACCAGCCAACACGCTGTGGTAGTTCATTTCAGTTGTTCTCACTATCATTTGGACACGTGTAACCAAGGCTTGGTGTTATTCTAGAATATATCATCTGCTATATTTGTAACAGAGCTTGTAACAGAAGAAGGCATGATGAAATGAATTACAATTCTCGTGTTCTGCTTCCTTCTTCTTCGTCTTCTTCTTCCTCCTGTCACATTTCTGTTATCCTATCTATATACTGTGTTAGCTGGAAGGGCACTCTGCCACCCTAGCTCACTCCCTGGGTTCTCTTCTGGTTGGTTCCCTTGAATTAATTCAACTTGCAACACGAGAACAGCAACTGCAGATTTTATCAGAGGTAGCAACGCTGTAACAACAAAAACAAACCTGAGATTGAAGAAATCAGCACTTGTTTGATTAATTTAATTGTCATCAGTACCAAGAGATTACATTTATCCAAACCGCCTTCAAGCACCTACACCATAAGCATCATCTACCAGAGAGCCACTAAAGTAAGAGCTCACAATCCCACCAAAAGCCGATGACCCCCAACATATAGACTGAAGAGATCCTGACACGCCGTGACTCACCACGAGCCCTCTCTACCACCACAGAATCCACAACCTACACAATAAGCCAATTTCAATGCAAATCACTGTCATTTAATTAGCCACTGCCTTTCAAGAAAGGGTACCCTACGCCTCTACCTTCAGAATTTCTTTTCTTGGCAAGCACACACTGACAAAGATTGCTGATATAATCCACAGGAGTTGAAAATCAATATCCTTAACAACATCAAAAATTTGTCTTCGTAGGCATAGCACCAGCCCTCGCATGGATTTTCTGGTCAGTTCTGCTAGCCCCCCACCCCCCTAAACTACAGCCCACAACCATATCATTCAAGAAAGGGGTAAACCTTAGTTTGACACTTTTAGGAAATCAGCGGCTGGCATCGTGTTAATGCAAAACAAAATTCCAATTAGCTCGTAATTAATTCTATATTTTGAAGCATTAGCTTCTTTTAATGAACAATTAAACTGATACCATTACATTCAGTCATAAACACATTTTATTCTCCCAAGAAGCCATAGATTCTTAACTAATCCTTAAGTTTGGAGAAGGCAGCACTGTACTTGCTATCAACAAAGGTAGACATCAAACTCCAAGAAAGTGCACCAAGAAGTCTTGAAAGAACAAGTATGACCTTCTTCGATAACCAAAGAGTGGAACAGAATCACTGCAACGAAAAAAAAATTACTTGAAAGATATGCAGAAATGTAACGGTTACTTGCTCCTAATGAATCGAGAGGGAAAAGTAAAATATATAGACAACAAATAAAATGCACATAATAAACCTATAAACAACTCGATTAAAATTATAAATGAAATCTTTTATAGTATTTAAAAAATATTTTTTAAATATTTTTTATGTATATAACAGGTAAAGTTTTGAGCAACTTTTATTATGTATTTAAATTTTTTTTGTTAATTAAAAACAATTTTTATTTTATAAAATATAATTAATAAATATTTCTTAAATAAAAAAAGACTCAAATTGTTCTTATACTCTTGCCGGCTCTCCTTTGTACCTTGTCTGTGCTCAGATAATAAAACAACACATGAAAATAACACTCATCAAATTGAAGAGAAAGATGGACCACCGGTGAGAAAACAAAAATAACAAGTTCATTAACCTGATAAAAACTCTACTATTAACTATTTTCATAATCAATTATGATAAATAAAACATGCAGGACAACATACCTCAGCAGGATCTAATTGCGTAAAAACTGACGGCGAGCCTGGCAAGGCCCAAGACACCTTGAACAAAATACACCATTGCTATTTGGTGACAAGCCCACACCAAAGCCTATTCTACTAGTAATATAAATCTGTTTTTAGGCATAGCATTTTTAATAGGTAAACTCCTCTCTCCTTCAACGTCTTCTGTTAAAATCTAGCATGAACACAGGTGCACTAAATACGTTATCTGATCTAGCCGAAAAGCTTCTATGAATCCTAAACTTTTTTAGAATTTTCAAATTATTAAGATTGAAAATCTTTAATTCCAGCTCGTGATGAATGTCAATTGATCCGATTTTTTTTATTTAAATATTCATGTTTAATCTCTGAAATGTCTCTTAATCTATCAACTTAAGTAGCCATTAAATGTTAAAGACAGAAGTCGGCAAGTGCAGGTAGAGTTGATTTTGGGATATCAAAAGAAAAACGAAATCACTATAGACATATTCTGATCGTCATTCATGAGTATAGACTTACTTCCCGTCGAATCCAAAAACGAGCCCTGGTTTTTGTCACGCTGATTAGACGGCGTGGGCATGGCGACATCAACAGACATATCCTCCCCCAAGCTAGTCTCCGACGTGGTCCCCGGCGAGTTTTTTTTTGAGAGACAAGGGACAGTGTTTCCGTCAATCTGGGAGGCGACACAAGGTAAGAGAGGATAAAATTGTGAACGAGCTACTCAGGTCTGTTGAAGCTAGAAGCATTTTCAGTTTGATTTTCATTTAAAATAAATAACCATATTAGAATTACCGAAGCGAACTAGAAATTAGTTCAAACCAGTCCTATGTTAACCAGGCAAACAACTTTTACTAGGATTAATGAGAGGTCCTATGTCAGGTATTACATCCTAGGAGATCAAATAACACAAGAATTGAAGATTGATATCAACTTGGTTTATACCCAACAAATCTCCCTACCGAAAATGATTTGTGAAGATTTGGATGCTAGATTTGGTTCCATGTGCATCGGAAAATGATTTGTGAAATCTGCAAACAGAAAATGATAGTGTCATTCACCAAGTCATAGAAATATTGATCGGAAGAATAAGAGAAACCAACCCCTGCTGGTGATTCCAGGTACAACAGGTTTGCTTCGGCAGCACAAAAGAAATGAATGTTTAAACTCTTTGCAGGGCATAATTAGTAGAGAACATATCCATCCGGCTTATAAACCACTAGTGGTTCCACTCCGAATGTTGAATCAGACTAAAGGGCAAAATAAACTAGGAGGAGATTTGTGTTAAAAATTATTTATTTTTGTTTGAAAATTATTAAAATAATATATTTTTAAAATTTTATTTTTAATATTAATATATTAAAAAATAAAAAAAATTTCAAAACACTGCCTTAAAATTAACAGAGTTAACAATAATAAGCACCTTTATTCCGACTATAATCATTTCTGACCAGAAGCCCTCCACCACTGGGTCTGAATGGGCCAGTTTCAGAGAAAGCTCCTATTCCAAAAGAAGCAGTCCCGATAAAAGGAACAAAAGAATCAACACGACAATGATTAAACCATTCAATAAAATTGCAAATTCTAAAGTCAAGAATTCTCCAGAAAAAAAAAAGTTGAAAAAAGAAAAGTTATTGTTGCCCATTCTAATATGTTGGTGGGGGTAGTTCGATAAGATAGAGAGACAGAGGCTATCAATGAAGAACAGAGAGAGCAAGAGACAGAGAAAAAGCAGGCGACAGACAGAGAAATCTCGGGGTGATTGTTTTTGGGTTTATTTTAGGGTCCAGAAGAAAATTTAATGTTTATATTTGTTTTTTTCAGTGGTGTTTGATCTGTTTCAATCAATTTCAAACTATTAAAACAGAAACTAAATTAGACTAGGTTTCTTTTTTCGTTTTCTAATAGAGATTACTTCAATTTTTTTTCTCTGTTTAGTTTTTCCGGTTAATAATTTCTTTTTCTTTTTTTTTTCTCAACACTTAGACATTATTCTCTTACAAATAATAATAATTAAGCCCGGCAACATATCACGGATACACATGAATTACATGCTACGTTTAAGATGTGTTTTGAAAATATTTTTAATTTATTTCATCATACTGTATGATCTTAATATCCTTTTTATTTACGATAAATTACCAAAAACTATACAAAACATTTTAATTAATTTTCTTCGATATTGATTTGAGAGCATGATAGTTTAGAAATACAAAGCAAGGGGTTAAAAATATCATATATTAACTCTAAAATAAAAACACCCGCAAAAAATAAAAATAAGAATACGGAAAAATGTATCATGAATCCCTGTACTCATTTCAAGTCAAGATGTAACACAATCGGAGAACATTAACAGAAAAAACAAGACAGAGCATCATTTAAATCCCTTACATGCCAGTAAAAAGCATAACCGGTACCACAACACTGTCACGTCTACAAGAATATAGAAATTCCAGGGTCTCAACTCTGCTGGACTGAAGGGTCTCTGGTCCTAATTTGATTCCTTATCAGGTCTCTCCCCTAGCCATTGGCAGAGAGCACGCAGTTCTGTTGGCAGGACCGCCTCGCCTGGTTCGAAACCTTTCTTTTTATTATAATTTTTTAATGTTTTTAACACAGTTTAGTAAAATTTTTGAAAGAATGATATAGATTGAAAAAATATTTAGAAAATATTGAACTCAACGTATTTTTAAATAGTAGTTTTGTACTCAACTGTTTTTTGAAAATAATAAATTGTTTTAAAATCCATGTTTCATCCAAATTAATTAAAATATACAAAAATCAACCTAAGATTTTATAAATATCTAATTATCAAAAATTAAGATTCAAGATACAATATCAAATAAAAAAAAATAAGCTGAGGAAGAACAAGAAAAGAAAGAATTGATTAGGGGGAATATTATATATCTAATGTTGTTAAAAATATCTTTTTAAAAAAATATCTTGACGAGATAATTCTAACTATAATTTAAAAAAACCACCAAACAGAGAATAATCCTTTTGTGCACCATCGACTCTCTTTTCTTACAAAAGATACATATCGAACTGGTCTGCTTTCTTCCATTTAAAGCACCATCACAAGGGCAATCGTTTTCGCTGAAAAGCCAATAATTCTACATCCTGGATAGAAAATTTAAGCCACTTGAAAAAGAAGGAGATCCTGCTCGTGACAGGCTGGTGCAAGGCTAGATAGCTTAGGTATATAAAGATCATACCGTTACCTTGTCCAGCATTATTGAAGGCAATCCACCGGTTCTCCTGCTTTCATGTTACTAATATTTAATTACACTGTTAATAACCTTAAATAATCTCAATTATTTTATTTTAAGTAAACTAGTTCTTAGCTTATATGTATCTTAATTAAATTATTCAGTGGCTCTAATTATTGAAAGAAAAACAATGCAATGTTTTCATTATAGAAATAATTTATTTATTAACAATTTACTTGGGAATTTTTAATTTATATTTCTTAAGAGAATGTTTAGTTTAAGTTATGTTCTTAATAATAATTGTAATTCAAGTTTGTTTTACTATTAGCATAGCACAATATAAAATCTATTATGCAATCCATCACTGAATAATTTAATATATTTGATATCTGAGCATAGCAAAGAACAGAGAATTATTCCCTCGGAAGTGTTCCCTTCGATAATTATAAGGGCTGCTTTCGTCATTGGGCGACAGAGTTTCACTAATTAATGCAAGGAATTAATTATTCAGGACGTATTGACAGCAATAACATTATTAATAAGAAGACGGGGAAGAGGACGCAGAAAAGAAAAGAATCTGCTACAGCGGCTATGTGTTTAATAAATAAATTATATACTATAATTACAGGTACAATGTAATATAAAATAAAGATAAGGTAAGCTTCAGTCACACATCATCATCACACCAGCTCAAAGCCATACGCTGTGGCCAAACCAAACATCATTCACCAAAATTATCACTTCATTAAAATCAAATTTACAGGCCATATTTCAGCCTCTGGGTCGCTGTCTATTTCTCTACAAGGAGAGTAATGAAGTGAAAAAACAAAGGAGAAAACATGAAAACAGATTCGAGCATGGCATTGAATTTCCTACCATCTTTGCTCACGCTTTTATCAGTTACATCCTTCTTCAATTGAAACAAAAATTAGGTAGTAGTCCTGCAAAGTTACCCTTATAAGAGAGCAGTCGGTTTATTTCCTGGGTTGGTCCAGCTTTCAGGGAAGGAAGACTGCTCAAAATTATGAAAACTAGTATCAGGAACAAGTTCCATAATTAAGCATCATCTGGATCCACTCCATCTATTCCCTCCTCTAACTGCATCGCCTGGTACCGGCATTCACTGCTGCAGAATGCTCTTTCCCCTCTGGAAAAAGAATTAAATCATTCAAAGAAAGCTTAATTTTACTGGTATGAAATCGGAGATGAAACTAGAAATAACACAATTGAAGTGCTATAAATAAATCATAGCAGGACAGCCAAATGCCAGAGATATTCGTATTCTTTCAGTTCAAGATTTTTACCTATCAAAGCAGGAAATAGTTTTGAGATTCCAAGAAAAGTATATATGCAGGTTTACTGATGGAATATTTGTTAAATTTTTACAATTATATTATTATGTTTGAGCCAAATTTCCATGTTTAAGATGTATTTTAACAAGCTTAGCATAGTTTTCACGTAAATCATGAGGAAAGAAAGCAGAAACATGCGGGGGTTGAACTAACCTGTACATGTAAATGTCTTTTCCCTGCTCAAGATTGTTCTTGCAAGCAGAGCAGAAGCTTAAGAAATTATTAGGCGGGTAACTTGACCCATCACCCAAAAATCTATTATTGTCTTTCTTTAAAGAAGTAGAGAAGCCAACAACACCACAGCAGCTCTCGACAATGCAGTTGTCAAAAATATGAGTAGTTCTAGGAACAGGCCCGTGGGTTATTACACAAGTATAATCCTCAGAGAGCTCCATTTCACTAGCAGAAAGACACCCGGCGAAGACCCGGGGAGAATTAGGAGTTTCCATACCCGAATTAGCTGATCCGAATAATGATTTTTTCACTGGGGAAGGGGAATACCCAGAAGAGAAAGAACCCAATTGAGAGTTTCTTGTTTTAATACCAAATTCACCTGGAGATTTGGGAGATTGATCTGTTGTTGAAAGAAATGATGGGGGAAAGGGAGGGATTTGGATCTTTAGTTGTGAGCCAAACAGAACTGTTCTGCTTTCTGGTTTCGACAAATTGGAGTCAGTTTTTTCATCATCAAGAGCATCAACAATGCCAAGGCCAATGCCTTTCGAGTCTAGTTTGTCCCAGTGCCGCCTGGTCTCAGGTTCCGGGGTTTTAGGACTGGGGTTTGGGTCAGGCCAGAAGGGATTTTTGAGGCCTGAGAAGGGCTTGCTATCAAGAATTGAAGTTGGGCTCATAATTGCCTCTGACGTTTCTGAGAAGTTCTTGAACGTGAAGGCGGTTAGCAATTTCGGAAATGAAGTAGGTTTTCTGAACTTGTCTGTCGGAGATGGGATTGAGCTATGCTGTGACATTAGAGCTTGCTTGCTTGCTGCTGCTCTTATCTCTTTTTGAGCATAAATCGAATACTATAACCCCAGTGAGTACGGATATAAAAAAAAATAATGACTTGCCACCAAATTTAATTAAAAAATCAAGATAAATAAATAAAAATGACAGGAGATTTACCTGGAAGGATTTTTGCTTTTTACCCAGAAGTATGCATGAATTCCAGGGGCTAAGATCAAGACCAGCTTCGAGCTCAGAAATATGCAAGAAACTCTTGAATAAGGGCTAAGATCAAGACCAGCTTCAAGCTCAGAAATATGCAAGAAACTCTTGAATAAGTGGCTTCTTTGAAGATTTATACTAGGGAAAGAGATGCAAAAGACTGGTGCTAGTACAGTCAAAATCACAATATTAAGTAAACCCAGAAACAACAGAGCGGAGAATAGGATCCAAGAACCCCTCTGCTTCCACTATAGCTCTGTCATCACTTCCATTTCCAAACATCAACTGAAATACAAAAAAAAAAAAAAAAAAAAAAAAAGTAAGAAAATGATTCACTTTTTCCCCGAAGTTCTATCTCTTTAAACCTCGATTCATCAGCAGGAATCCCTGAGTTCATAGAACAGACATGCAAAGAGACCCCCAAGAGTCATGATCAACAGACCAGACGTGCATGCCTCAGACACCACCAGTGACAAAAGAAGTTTTGTGTTTTTGTTTTGCTCTCTTTTCTTTCTTCCCTCTCCTGGCTTTGCTTTCTTTCTCTTTTTATCTTAATGTTTCTTTTTATGCGTCCTTCGACCGTATATTTCAACAGGTTTTTTTTTTTATCATTAAAAAAAACAGAGATGCATCAAATTCAAAGCCTTAGAAACAGACAAGACCCCATAGCATAAACCCAAGTAAAAACCACAAATTACAACCCATCCATGAATAGAGTGGTGAATGATAGCCCTAGTACTGTTACTCTCTTTTCCTTCCAGTGGGTCATCTTTTTAAAATACTTTTTGACACTTTAAACCCACCATTTCATTCTTTCCATAATTAGGACCTGAAACATCGCCATGAAATAGCAAAGAGTACAGTCAAAACAAAGAAAGAGCTCGTGGGTTTGAGGGGTGGATCTTAAAGGAAGTTATGCATGGGAGAATCGGTGGTTTTGATCAGACCACTGCCTTGCCTTACAAATGGCAATCACGTCGGTTTTCGAATTGCCACGAACACGAAGTGCTTTCTCTCTGCCCCTCCACTCAACCAGTGAGCTTTCGGTCACGATAAAGCAATTAAAATGCTTTTGTTTATATAATTCATATACATAAAATAAAATGAGTTTATCTTTAGCAAAATCATCGTAACTCCAGGTCATGGAAGAAAAATCCCTCGATATTCTCCCTGAATGTGATTGTTAAAAAAAAATATACAGAAACTTGGAGGATAGCCATGACCTCACGGGGCTAAGCTAAGGACTCGATAAGCCATAACTCATTAGGCTAATGATACCAATCAACGAGCAAAGGATTTATTATATTTATTAATTGCATCTATTACAAGATAAAAATCTCAGAAGATTAAAGAAGATGGGTTAACTTGTTAAGCTACGAACTTTACGTGATTTTGGCTCGGCAATCTTTTTTTCCCCCCTGTTTCGTACGTGTACTAAATAGTAATTCAAAATGATGCACTGTGCATCGTTGCTTTACAAGATCAAGGACGAATTCGAGGATACATACGGTTGGTAGGCGACGAGAAAATTGTAATTGGTAAAGGAATTTAAGATGGTTGGAAATTGGAAAAGACTCTTGTTCTAGCCAGTAAGAAGCCGATGGCTTCATCTTTGAATTTTCCTTTCTTTTCTTTTTTAAAGATCAGATACAGCTTTGAAAAAGAGTTCTTCTTTCCTCTAAAACATTTTGTTATTGGATATGCAGCCCTTTCCATGAATCATCAAGTGATTAGAACCCTCCCACCCCGCAACAATCATTCATCTCGCGACTAATTTTTCATGGTGATATCTTAGCACGCGTTTTCACACATCACCCCCCGTGGAGACTATGCATGTCCATGTAATAAAATCATAATATACATAGCGACTAGATTTTCTTCCATTTATTTATCTTGTAATTTGAAGCTGCAGCCTCTAGCAGAAGTCCAGTCGAAGATTTTGAGCAAGTTCTAGAGAAGAAAAGAAAAGAGAAGAAAACTCGGCACGGGCATAGTAGGAGGCGCCGCCCTAAAGCTTGGTGCAGCACCCAGGCCCTTCGTGGGAATTTGGAAGTTAACGATTTTTAACTGGGTCCCACTTAAAGAGAATAGACTTCTGGCCCCGCAAACAAATGAAGGCCTGCACTGGTTCTAGTCTACTACAATACAATTATAAGTTGTGTCGTTGTCCCATGCTAGCATTTGTTTAGGTGCGTGAATTAATGGTATTTACTTTTTATGACTGAAATACCCTTTGAAAATGAATAAATGTTCTTGTAAAGCAGGGACCGATTTGGAAGTCAAGCAGAGAGAGGAAATATGGAGGGCCCGCTTAGAAATGATGGGTCTACAGTGTGATCGTGGCGTACGATCACAATTTCCAGGCTCAGACGGATCCATTTCGGTATTTTATTTTAAAATATATTAAAATAATATTTTTTATTTTTAAAATTTAATATTAAAACATCAAAACAATTCAATTATAAAAAAATAGTTTAAAATAAAAAAAAATCAAAAATATTTTTTAAATCTTCTTTTACTGGAGAGAGGGCTGTAGACTGGCCTCTATACTTTGTTTGTCTTCTAGTCTAGGAAAAACTTGTTACA
>Ga0307515_10022788_pt1 | contig 11020 bp, 8 predicted proteins | sample 17_EM_MG_FD_194513 | JGI IMG/M metagenome (GOLD analysis project Ga0307515, IMG submission 194513) | Populus trichocarpa ectomycorrhiza microbial communities from riparian zone in the Pacific Northwest, United States - 17_EM | ecosystem: Host-associated > Plants > Roots > Unclassified | place...
CGACGATCATCTTGCGGATCGTCTCGGCCTCGGCGACCTTGCCGTAGAAGGCCTTGTCGAACTTGGTCACCCCGTCGACCAGGTGGGTCACCTCGGGGCCGAAGTCGCCGTGCAGCGCCTCGAGCGTGTAGCTGGTGTCCTCAACGGTGTCGTGCAGCAGCGCCGCGACCAGGGTTGTCGTGTCCATGCCCAGCTCGGCGCAGATCTGCGCGACCGCGAGCGGGTGGGTGATGTACGGGTCGCCGCTCTTGCGGGTCTGCCCGTCGTGCATCGCCTCGGCGATCGAATAGCTGCGGCGCAGCATGGCAGCGTCGGCGGACGGGTGGATCGACTTATGCGTACGGGTAAGGGTGGTCACCGGGTCGTCGTCGTTGCCCTGGAAGCTCAGGAACGAGCGCAGCCGCTGAGAGAGCGTGGTCTCGGCGGGCGCGCTGGGCAGGGCACGTCCAAGTGCGGCGCCGTGGCCGGCGTCGACGTCCACTCGGACACCCCCTCACCGATCGCCCGCGCTTGGCCCCCGACATAGGCAGCGCAGAATCGACACGGGAGCACCCGGCCCGGAAAACCGGTCGGTAACCCCGCGTGCGTTACAGCCTAAGCGAGGTTCCGTCATCCGAACGGTCAGTTACCAATGAGCGAAAGGATGAGTCCTATGCCGAGGCAGCGGCTTCCGCCCTGGTGAGGAGGTTACTGAAGCGTGCGGCGCCACGAGCCGGTGACACCCAATCGCCGGAAGTTTCCACCAGGCGGGTGTCCGGCTTCTCAAGCCAGGCGAGGATCCGCTCGGTTTCCTCGGCCGAGGCGGCGGGCACCGGGCCCGGTCCGCTCCGGACAGTCTCGGCCGTCGCGCGGGCCAGGTCGAGGGTCGGCCGGGGATGCAGTTGCGGTGGGGAGGTCGCCGCCGCGGCGAGCCGGCCGTGCCGGACCACGATGATCTCCCAACCGCCGATCCCGTCGCGCCGGGCCGCCACAAGCTCGGCGAGCCGGGTCACCGCGCCCAGCCGCTGCATCCGCACCGTCGCCCGGAGCAGGGCGATCAGCCGGGACCGGAGCACCGCGGCCTCCTCGTAGCGCTGGCGCTCGGCCAGCACGCCGATGCGGGCAAGCAGCGCCTCGACGATCGGCTCGGGGTCGCCCGAGGTCGCCGACCGGAACGGCCAGGCGGCCGCCAACTCGTACGCCTCCGGGGTGATCTTGTGCTCGCAGGGTGCCGGGCAGCGGCCCAGCTCGGCCAGCGCACAGGCCGGCGTGGGGGTGCGCACCGAGAGCTTGTGGCTGCACTGGCGGAGCGGGACGGCGTCGTAGACACCGGCCGCGGCCAACTCGGCGGTGCGGCGGGAGGAGAACGGGCCGAGATAGGTGGCGCCGTCGTCGGTCAGCGCGCGCACGACGGACAGCCGCGGGTAGGCCTCGGCGGTCAGCTTCAGCCAGACGACCCGGTCCGGATATTTCGACCGGCGGTTGTACGGCGGGGCGTGCGACGCGATCAGCCGCAGCTCGCGGACCTCGGCCTCGAGCGAGTGCGCGCACTCCACCGCCTCCACCCGGGCCGCCGCGCCGAGCATCTCGGAGATCCGCGCGCGCTTCTCGCTGGCGGTGAAATAGCTGCGTACGCGGGTTGCGATGTCTTTGGAAGTGCCCACGTAGAGCGCGCGCTCGTCGGCGCCGCGGAACACGTAGACACCCGGCGCGTGCGGGAGGCCCTCGGCGAGATGTTTCTTGCGGCGCTGGGTGGGTGTCACGGCCTTGGCGAACTCGATCGCGTCGCCGAGGGTGTGCACCCGGTGGCTGCCGAGCCGCTCGATCAGCCCGTGCAGCACGTCGACGGTGGCCTTGGCGTCGTCCAGGGCGCGGTGAGTCGGCTGCACCGCGGCGTGGAAGAACTGGGCGAGCGTGCTGAGCTTGCGGTTGGGCACCTCATCGCGGGTCAGCGCGCGCCGGGCCAGCGCGGCCGTGTCGAGCACGCGCAGCTGGGGCCACGGGTAGCCGTGCCGGGCGCAGGCCGCCTTGAGGAAGCCGACGTCGTAGGGCGCGTTGTGCGCGACCAGCACCGCGCCCCGCAGGAACTCGAGCAGGCTGGGCAGCACCGACTCGATCGGCGGCGCCGGGGCTAGCATCGCCTCGGTGATCCCGGTCAGCACCGTGATGAACGGCGGGATCCGCTCGCCCGGGTTGACCAGGGTGCCGAACACGCCCAGCTGCTCGCCGCCGCGCACCTTGACCGCGCCGATCTCGGTGACGCCGCCGCCGTCCGGAGCGCCGCCGGTGGTCTCGAGATCGAGCACCACGAAGGTCGTGTCGCGCAGGGAGAGCGCCGCCGGATCCACGGAACCGTCGGCGCTCAGGAAGGTGTCGAGCGTGCCTTGGACGAAAGCGGTTTGTGCCACGGCGCGGAGATTAGGCGAAGGGTACGACAAAACCGTGGCCACCAGGCGGTGCGTGAGAAAAGATCACTTGCGTCCGCAAGCTTTTCCGGGGCGCACGGGGGAGAATGGATAAATGTCCGCGCCACTGCCGTTCGACGACCGCCCTGCCGAGGAGGCGGCGCTCGACGCGGACTTCGCTCCCGAGCCGACCCTGCCGGAGCCGGTCCGGCAGCGGGTGACCACACTGGTCGCCGCGGCACTGCCCGGCATGCCGCTCGACGAGATGCCGATCCCGCTGCGCCGAGTTGCCCGGTTCGCCCCAAATCGTCGAGCCCGGCTCGGCGGTCCCGCGATCGCCACCCAGCTGGCCACCGACCCGCTGTTCCGGCAGCGGATCGGCAAACGGGTCGTCACCGAGACCGGTGACCTGGGCGAGGCCGTCGCGGGCGGTATGGCGCCGGCCGCCGCCGACCCGGTCGAGGTCGCCGCGCTGGCCTACCTGGCCCGGCCGACCGGCTGGCGCGAGCTGATCGAGGTCGCCGGCGAGGCGGTCCGCGAGGAGGCCGGCAGCGCCGCCGTCGCGAGCCAGGTCCGCGACGCGGAGCATCGCGCGGCCCGCGCCGAGCACGACCGCGCGGTCGCCCGGGTGGAGGCCGACAAGCTGCGCGACGAGCTCGCCCGGGTCCGCGAGGAGCTCGGCCAGCTGCGCGAGGAGTCCCGCAACACGGCCCGCGCGCTGCGCGAGAGCCAGGCCGCGCAGAAACGGGCCAGCGACCTGCTCGCCACCGAGAAGGGCCGGACGACCCGGACCACCCAAGACCACGAGGCAGAGGTACGCCGGCTGAAGACCCGCCTCGCCGAAGCCGAGTCGGCGGCGGCAAACGGCAAGCAGAGCGCCAAGGACGCCCGCGCTGTCGACGACGCCCGGCTGTGGCTACTGCTCGAGACGATCGGGCAGGCGGCGACGGGGCTGCGCCGCGAGCTGGCGCTCGGCCCGACCGACAAGCTACCGGCCGACTTCGTGGCGGACGCGCACGCCGACCGCCCGGGCGCGCAGGAGCGGTCCCGGCCGCGCGCGCAGGACACCGACGACCCGGCGCGGCTCGACCAGCTACTCGCCCTGCCCCGGGCGCATCTGATCGTGGACGGCTACAACGTCACCAAACGCGGCTTCGCCGAGATGTCCCTCGAGCACCAGCGCAAACGCCTGGTCACGGGGCTGGGCGGGATCGCGGCGCAAACCGGCGACGAGGTCACGGTCGTCTTCGACGGGGCCGAACGGGTGCATGGGCTGCCGCCGGCCCCGCGGGGGGTGCGGGTGCTCTTCTCGCGCAAGGGTGACACGGCCGACGAGCTGATCCGGCAGCTGGTCCGGGCGGAGCCGGCCGGGCGCCCGATCGTGGTGGTCTCGTCCGACCGCGAGGTGGCCGACGGCGTACGCCGGCACGGCGCCTACCCGATGGGCGCGGATTCCTTGCTGCGCCGCCTGGCCCGGTCCTGAGCTGCGGCTTCGCGTTTTTGTCGTACCCCTTGCTTAGCGTGACTGTTACCGATGGTGGTCGGTCCGCGACGAGTTCTTCCCCCGGATCGCGGCCCGGGCACCGCCGGCAGAGGGAGGAAGCGATGATCATCGACTGCGGTCGTTGCGAGCGGAGCGGCGGCTCCTGCGCTGGGTGCCTGGTCAGCGTGCTGGTCGACACCCCGGACGGGATCGGCGACCTGACGCCCGGCGAGCTGCGCGCGATCGAGGTGTTCGAGCTCGCCGGCTTCGAGGTCGAGCTGCTCGAGACGCCGGAGCCGCCGGTCTCGGTGCCGCTGTTCCGCCGCAGCCGCCACGTGGCGTGATCATGTCGACCGGGCTCTACGATGGGCGATCATGACGCCTCGGATTTGGGCCGCGCTGGTGCTCGCGGTGCTCGTCGCCGGGGTGGTCGTCGCCGCGGCGGTCATGATTCCCTGGCTGCGGCCGCCGGCGCCCCGGGCCGATCAGCTCGCGGCGCTCGGCCAGCTGCCCCAGGATCAGGTCGCCCGGTCCCGGGAGTTCCACTCCGAGCTGCGGCCGGGTTCCTACTCGGCGATGGCGATCGGGTTGGTCGCCGCGCTCCTGCTCGGGCTGACGCCGTTGGGCGCGCGGCTGGTGGCGGCGGTCGGGCGGCCGTTCGGCGACGGCTGGGTCGCGCGCGCGGTGCTGGGCGGGCTGGTCGTGCTCCTGATCATCGACGTGGTGACCCTGCCGTTCGCGGCCTGGCAGCACACCGTCGTGGTCAAGTACGGCATTTCCACCCAGTCCTGGGCGGGCTGGGCGGTCGACCTGCTGAAGTCCTATGCGGTCGGCGCGGTGATCGGCGGGCTGGCCCTGCTCGGCTTCTACACCGTCGTGCGGCTGGCGCCGCGCTGGTGGTGGGCGTTCGGGGCGGTGGGCGCGTTCCTGCTCGTCGTGTTGCTGTCGTTCGTGCTCCCGGTGCTCGTCGAGCCGATCTTCAACAAGTTCACGCCGATGGCCGAGGGCCCGCTGCGCACCGAGTTGCTGACCCTGGCGGAGCGGGATGGCGTGCCCGTGCGCGACGTGCTGGTCGCCGACGCGTCCCGCCGCACCACCGCGGTGAACGCGTATGTTTCCGGCTTCGGGCCGACCCGGCGGATCGTGGTCTACGACACGATGCTCGGTCAGGCCACTAGCGACGAGGTGGTCTCGGTGACCGCGCACGAGCTCGGTCACGCCAAGGACAACGACGTGTTCACCGGCACTTTGCTCGGCGCGCTGGGCACGGCGGCGGCGGTGATCGCGCTCTATCTGCTCGGCTCGTGGGGCGGCCTGCTGCGGCTGGCCGGTGTCGACTCGATCGGCGGGCCCGAGGCGATCGCCCTGCTTGTCGCCGTGGGCACGCTCGCCGGCGTGGTGGCGGGGCCGGCGAGCGCGTTCGTGACCCGCCGGATCGAGGCACGCGCCGACGCGCACGCGCTCGCGCTGACCGGCGACGCCGCCACCTTCGAGGACATGCAGCGCCGCCTTGGCACGGTCAACCTGTCCGACCCCGACCCGCCGACCTGGGAGCACGTCATGTTCGCCTCGCATCCGTCCACCGTCGAGCGGATGGCCGCCGCCCGGGCCTGGGCCCGAGGCGAGCGCTGATGGGTGCTGCGTGGGTCTGCGGCGGGGCGCGAGCGCTGATGGGTGTCGCGCGGGTCTGCGGCGGGGGCGGGCGCTGATGGGTGCTGCGTGGGTCTGCGGCGGGAGGCGGGCGCTGATGGGTGCTGCGCGGGTCAACGGCGGGGGTGAGCGCTGATGGGCGGCACCCTGCTGATCACGAATGACTTCCCGCCGCGGCCCGGCGGTATCCAGCAGTTCGTGCACAATCTGGCCGTGCGGCGCCCGGCCGGCTCGCTCGTCGTCTACGCGTCGACCTGGACGGGCGCCGAGAAGTTCGACGCCGAGCAGCCGTTCCCGGTGATCCGCGAGGCAACCGGGATGCTGCTGCCCACGCCCGCGGTGGCCCGCCGGGCGGCCGAGCTGGCCCGGGCGCACGACTGCGACACGGTGTGGTTCGGTGCCGCGGCGCCGCTGGGGCTGCTCGCCGAGGGACTGCGGCGCCGGGCCGGGATCGTCCGGGCGATCGGGATCACCCACGGGCACGAGATCGGCTGGGCCGCGCTGCCGGGCGCACGGCAACTGCTGCGCCGCATCGCCCGGGGCAACGACGTACTGACCTACCTGGGGGAATACCAGCGGATCCGGCTCGACCGGGCGTTGCACGGGCGCACGCGTCTCGAGCGGCTCGCGCCCGGGGTCGACGTGGCGGCGTTCCATCCGGGCGTCGACGGCTCGGCGGTGCGCGCGAAATACGGCCTGTCCGACCGGCCGGTGATCGTCTGCGTCTCCCGGCTGGTGCCCCGCAAGGGCCAAGATATGCTGATCCGGGCGCTGCCCGAGATCCGCCGCCGGGTGCCCGGGGCCGCGCTACTGCTCGGCAGCGGAGGCCCGGACCGGCCCCGGCTCGAGCGACTGGCGCGCGAGCAGGGCGTCGAGTCCGACGTGGTGTTCACCGGCTCGGTGCCGTGGGCCGAGTTGCCCACCCTGTTCGCGGCCGGCGATGTGTATGCGATGCCGTGTCGCACCCGGGCGGCAGGCCTCGACGTCGAGGGGCTCGGCATCGTCTACCTCGAGGCGTCGGCCACCGGGCTGCCGGTGGTCGGCGGCGACTCGGGCGGCGCGCCGGACGCGGTCCGCGAGGGCGAAACCGGGTATGTGGTCGGCGGCCGCGATCTGGCGGCGCTCATTGATCGGCTGGTCGGCCTGCTGAACGATCCGGTCCGGGCGAAGGAGATGGGCGCGGCCGGGCGGGCCTGGGTGGAGCGGGAATGGCGCTGGGAGACGCAGGCGGCCCGCCTGGGGAAACTACTCGACGTGAATGAGTAGGTCACTCTTCGAATACGCATAGACACGCTCCGTCCGGAAGGCGTATTAACGGCGTAACGGCCCGTGCGGCTTGCGCGCAGCGCGGCGCGGCCGGTCGGTCGGTCGGCGAAGTGCGACCCGGCCGGCGCAGGCGGCCACGGCCGAGGACGTCCTGCGACGGGAGCGCCGATGCGGCAAGCCGCCGACAAAAGTCCCAGTCCCGAGCCAACCAGTCCCGAGCCAACCGGGGCTGAGCCGCCTGGCGTGGAGTTGTCGGGCCCGGAGCCGGATGGTGTCGGGCGGTCCGGCGGTGGGTCGCTTGGTGCCGAGCTGCCCAGTGCCGAGCTGCCCAGTGCCGAGCTGCCCAGTGCCGAGCTGCCCAGTGCCGAGCCGAGTCTTGAGTTGAGTTCCGAGGCTGGGGCGGAGTTTGCTGAGGATGGCGAGCTTGAGCTGCCGTACTGGCTGACCGGGACCGAGGAGGCCGCCAACACCACGTTTGTGCGGATGGTGCGGCGGCTGCCCCGGCTGCTGCGGGAGGCCTGGCTGCTCGCCTGGCGGGCCAGCTCCGGCACGACGCTCGCGGTGGTCGGCTTTCAGTTCGCGGCCGGCGTGGCCAGTGCCGTCGGGCTGATCAGCGTCGTCGGCGTCTTCGACGGGCTGCTGCGCGAGGGCCCGACGCCGGAACGGGTGCGTGCCGCCGTACCGTCGCTGGCTTTGCTTGTTGGGGCCGCGGCCGTGCGTGGCGTGCTCAGCTCGGCCGGCGCGGCGGCCCATGGCCGGTTGTCGCCTCGGGTTTACGAGGCCGCCGAGATGCGGCTACTCAACCTCACCACTCGGGTCGATTTGTCCACCTTCGACGACCCGGGCTGGCGGGACGCCATGCAACGGGCCCGGGACAAGGGCATCTGGGCCGCCCAGCAGGTAGTCGACCAGGGCATCGAGCTGATCACGAGCCTGGTCGGCCTGGTCGCGGTGGCCGGCGTGCTCGCGGTGCTGCATCCCGTCCTGCTGCCGCTGCTTGTGCTCGCCGTCCTGCCGACCGGCTGGGCCGCCGTGCGATCGGCGCGGCTCGGCTACCGGCGGATGCTGAAGCTGATCGCGGTGTGGCGGCGGCAGCGGATGCTCGCCGAGTTGCTCGCGGCCCGGGAACCCGCGGCCGAGCTGCGTGCGTTCACGGTGCGCCGGTTCTTGCTGAAGGAGGTCGAGCGGCTGCTCGGGGTGGCGACCGAGGAGGAGGTCCGGGTGATCACCCGGCAGGTCCGGACGGCGCTGATCGGGCAGACGCTCAGCTCGTTCGCGACGGGCGTCACCTACGCGGTGCTGTTCTGGCTGTTGTGGACCGGGCGGATGGCGCTGGCGGAGGCGGGCGGCGCCGCGTACGCGATCAATATCGGCATTGGCAAACTGACCGAGCTGGCCTTCTCCGCGAACCGGGTCTATGAACAGGGTTTGTACTTCTCGGACTTTCAGGGCTTCTGCGAACTGTCGCTGGCCCGCGCCGAGCCGAAGCCGGGCCGGGGTGCGCCGCCGCGGTTCGCCGAGATCCGGCTCGACGATGTCACCTTCAGCTATCCCGACGCCGACAGCCCGGCGGTCCGCGACGTCAGCATGACCCTGCGCCGGGGCGAGATCGTGGCGCTGGTCGGCGAGAACGGCTCGGGCAAGACCACGCTCGCCGGGCTGCTCGCGGGCCTGTACCGGCCGCAGCGCGGAACGGTGCGCTGGGACGGCACGGACGTCGCGAGCTTCGACCCGGAGACGATCCGCGAACGGGTCGCCGTCGTCATGCAGGAGCCGACCCGCTGGCCGCTCTCCGCCCGGGCCAACATCACGATCGGGCGGCACGACCGGCGGGCGAACGCCGCGCAGGTGCACGAGGCCGCCCGGGCCGGCGACGCCCACGACTTCGTGATGGAGCTGTCCCGGCAGTACGACACGCTGCTGTCCCGGCACTTCACCGACGGCGCCGACCTGTCCGGCGGGCAGTGGCAGCGGCTGGCGGTGAGCCGGGCGTTCTACCGGGACGCGCCGCTGCTGATCTGCGACGAACCGACCGCGAATCTCGACGCCCGCGCCGAGCACGACGTCTACCGGCGGCTGCGCGACTTGGCGGCGGGCCGCACGGTCGTGCTGATCACCCACCGGATGGCGAGCGTGCGCGAGGCGGACCGGATCTACGTCCTCGACCACGGGGCGGTGGTCGAGCAGGGCGACCACGTGGAGCTGATGGCCGCCGACGGGATCTACGCCCAGTTGTTCACTCTCCAGGCGAGCGCGTACCAAAGTGAGGCTCATTGTTGTTCGACGTCCGGTCGCTTGACGTGCGGGGCGGCTGAGGAGGGGCAATGAGTGATCCGCCGCGGCGAGACCCGGTCCGGAAGCCATACAAGTCACATAGGTTTTCGAAGCCCAGCGTGGAACAGTTGCACCCGTGACGTCGACCGGGTTGATCGTGGCCGCGGCTGTGCTGATAGTCGGCACGGCAGCCGGGCTGTGGCGTCGGCGCTTCGACGGCCGGCTGCGACCAGCCCGGCGGTCCGCGCCCGCGGCCAGCGCAGCGACGTATCCGAGTGCCGTCGCCAACGCGGACTTGAGTGCGGCCGCCAACCCGGACTCGGGCGCAGTCGTCAACGCGGACTCGGGTGCCGACGCCGGCCCGAGCGCCGTCGCCGACGTGGATCCGAGTGCCGCCGGGGAGCGGATCGATGCGGGGCTGCTCGCGGCGTTGGGTGTCGAGTCCGCGCAGGCGACGTTGTTGCAGTTCTCGTCCGCGTTCTGTGCGCCGTGCCGAGCCGTCCGGCGGGTCAGTTCCGAGGTCGCCGCGCTGCTGCCGGGGGTGCGGCATGTCGAGGTCGACGCCGAGAGCCACCTGGAGGCGGTCCGCGCGCTCGGGATCTGGCGCACCCCGACGCTGCTGGTGCTCGACGCGGACGGCCGGGTCGCCAAGCGCGCCACGGGCGTGCCTGCCAAGCCGCAACTGATCGCGGTCCTCGGCGAGATCCTGCCCGCCGCCTGATCCGCTGCCCCGCCTTGATCACCGCAACTTCAGGTGCTGGTGTCGATCGAGGGCTGAATCTCTACTAAGTTGATGGTGATTGCGCTCACCGTGGGCGGAGAAGCCGCAGCGTGCGATGGTTCTGGCATGGAACTCGATCCGCGTGGACCGCGGTTCGCCGCGGCGCTGACCACCGTCGTGCTCGTTGTCGTGCTCGCCACTGGCTGGGGCTGGCTGGCCCTCGCTCAGGCCGTCGTCTTCGCCAGCACCGCCGCCGACCCGCGTCTCGGCCCGTATGCCTTGCTCTACCGCTCACTCATCGCGCCCCGGCTCGGCCCGACCGCCGAACGCGAGGACGCGGCCCCGGTGCGCTTCGCCCAACTGGTCGGTTTTGTCTTCCTGGCGGTCGCCACGATCGGCTATTTCTCCGGAGTGACCGCCATTGGCGTGGTGTTCGCCGCCTTCGGACTGCTGGCCGCGTTCCTGAATGCCGCTTTCGGGCTCTGTCTCGGCTGCGAGGCCTACCTAGCGGGCCGCCGCCTCACCGCCCGCCGAGCGGTCTAGCCGCAAGATTGGCCACCGATTACCGTCGCACATTCACCCTGCTAGACAGCCCGAACGGCAGTACCGGGCCTGTCTCACCGGTTACCGCCGCACGACCACCCGGGCGGTGCGGCCGCCTGACCGGCTGGAACATCCGGACCGAAGATCTAGCAGCCCGAACACGCCGGAGAAGCCCGAAACGCCGGATCCGCCCGGCCCAACGTGGGGCCGAGCGGATCCGAATGGCGTGTCGCGGAACCTTAGAACTTGGGGGCGTCGGGCGCCTCGAGCAGCCCCAGCCGCAGCGCGGTCATCAGGGCCTGGGCCCGGTTTGCCGCGCCGAGCTTCTCGTACAGCTTGCTGATGTGGGTCTTTGCCGTGGACTCGCTGACGAACAACTGCTTGGCGATGCCGGCGACGCTCATGCCGTCGGCGAGCAGCCGGAGCACCTGACCCTCGCGCGGCGACAGCTGCGGCCCGGACGGCGCGAGCCGCCGTTTCATGGCCTCGGCCAGATCGGCTGCGGTGAATGCGCTCGGCGCCGAGGCGGCGTGCCGGGCGGCCGCCACGACCTCGTCGGCCGGTGCCGTCTTGGGCACGAATGCGCTGGCCCCGGCCTCGAGAGCGCCGAAAAGCTGGTCATCGCCCGCATACATGGTGAGCACTACGATGCCCATGTTGGCGTTGTTCTTGCGCAGCGCACGAGTCGCCTCGAGCCCG
>Ga0307515_10022789_pt1 | contig 11019 bp, 12 predicted proteins | sample 17_EM_MG_FD_194513 | JGI IMG/M metagenome (GOLD analysis project Ga0307515, IMG submission 194513) | Populus trichocarpa ectomycorrhiza microbial communities from riparian zone in the Pacific Northwest, United States - 17_EM | ecosystem: Host-associated > Plants > Roots > Unclassified | place...
AAAAGCTTCCATCTTAAACAACCATCCGCAGAGAAACCCTTCGACTCGTCTGCGTGTCTACGTCCATGGGCTCGCGAGTGGGCGGCGGGTAACATCGTTCTGCTTTATATCTTTCTGGAGACCAATTACTATCAGTTCAGTACCGGAGGGTGTTCGGAACGGGGCAGCTTACACGAATCTGTGAATTCTGCGCATTCTCCCTGCAGGAACTGGTCACGGGTCATTAAGCCATACCAACTCGGTGGTTTCGAGATTTGTACCGCCCCGGTGCGTTTGCCTGTCGCCGGGAACCCAAATGCTCCCGAAAAGTTTCGTAGAATCTCGTCCTGCCTTTGGCGCCCACGCTCATCTAGATGTTTCGTGCGTTTCACCAAGTACCGACTATCCTCCATGGCATGGTGGCCTGCGTGGGCAAGACCACCACTACCTCAAATACTAGGCGAGTGGGTTTTACGATATCAATCAAGGCGAGAATTAATTCGACGGGTCCCACAGACTGTTGGCCGCAAGATCGACCAGCTTTAGAGCCACAGCTGCAGCAATGCAGTCAGTTCAGAGTGTCTTTGAGATTCCAAAAAACCACGATGCATGATGCACGAGGCGTTCTGTACTCAGTGGGGAGTTCAGCGAGAAATAACTCGAAGAAACTCCAGGGTCCACCGCGACAGCATACGGAGAATATAATGGATACTGGGCTCCAAGGCGATACCATCAAGTTGAACATGGCTCTACTAGCCACGTACCTTCTTGGGTGTGGCGAGGTAGGACTGTGGTTAGCCGACGAATCGAAACGTCCCGGTAGCTGGGTGAGCGGTTGAACCCTTCCGTGCGGCAGTGGGTCAGAGAGTGCTCTGGGGATGTCCCAGAAAGAAGTCGGGGTAGACTTAGGTGCGTTACCAGTATGCTCTCGCTTATGTCACACTTTGGATGAAATTACAGCAACAATTCATGAGGTGATCGTTCGGGATGAAGTACATCATGCTACTAGTAGATAATGGATTCTGGGATATGGAGATCTCAGTATTCAAACGATGCCGTAGATTATTGATTATCGATAGCACCGAATAGTCAAGTTGGTACATAACGAGAGACAATGACGAGCAGTAGGACGACAAACATCGAGGACAAGAGAAGGCGGGGTAAAGGGATAAAGCGCTCACAATCGAAGCCGGACTGACCAGAGGCGGCATTCAGTTTCTTCTCTATAAGCCGGAGGGCCTCCCTACAGTCCTCCGCCTTCTTCGCAGCCCCAAGCTCGTCGTAGACGTCGGCCGCGCGCAGAACCTCAGTCCTCGCCTCTTCAAGTTTGCGCTGCTCGTACCATATCGAGGCCTGCGCCTCCATCGCACAACCCAGGTTGTATGTGCTATCGAACGCGTGCGACTTGGCGTGTTCAACATGAGCCTGTGCGTCGTCAAGCCTGCCTTCATTGCAAAACAGGCACGCCAGCCCGAGATGAGCCCCAAACAGGATATTGTTCCAATCGAAAGGGGTCGCAATCGCGAGGGCTATCCCGAAATGGTGAATTGCCTTCTCGATCTCGCCCTTGGATTGATATATGTCGCCGAGCGCAAAATGAGATTGGCAGACCCGAAATTGTTGGCCTTCCTCTGGGACGAGAGCGATGGCGCGGAATGCGGCTTCTTCTGCGGCGTCGAATTGGTTGTCGGAACCCAACAACAAAGCGAGTTTCACCAAACAGGTTGCCTGTTTCCCCGTGTCGCCGAGCCGTTTGTAGATCCCCAATGCTTCTCTCGCTTGCTGTATCCCTTCCTCGTGGAGGTCGATGATCCGATTAGTATCAGATAGCACCATCAAGACCAGTGCAACCTGATCATCACTTCTCCGCTCTCTCCAGAGGTCCAAGGCACAGACAAGGAGTCGCTTCTGCTCCACCCAATTTCCGACCGAGTCAAACAGCTTTGCGAGCACGAACAAGCATTCCGGCTTGAACTGATGATCATCCGGGAGCCCTTCGATCTTTGGCTTCAGAATTGTGAGTCGCTTCTTGTGCCAAAAGAGGTGCAACATAAAATTGGAACAAGCATTCCAGACACCTTCTGAGTTCGCATCGAACGTCGTAAAGACATCAAGCAAGTACCCGATGTTTACGTCATCCGACGTGATCCATCGTGATTCTTCAAAGGCGGGCTTGTCTGGACCAATAGTGACTGACAGCCGGGAGAAGTAACGCTCCTTGGTTTTGCAGAGCAGTGGAGATGCCATTGGGCCCTTGGGAGAAAGGTAGTCTCGGAGCGGCGCAAGCATTGTGTAAAATCCATTGCTACGATGCACCAAGGACAGGATGCTAGATGGTGCGGGGCTAGGAGGCGAGCGTCGGCGTCATCAATGGGGAGTTAATGGAAGTAGGAAATGGCCTCCAGACAAAACCCCAAGCTTCTCGAATATGCCAATCGCGTTTGCCCCTTCAAGCTTCAATCCCCCATCTTTTGTGCCAAAACATAGCCTGCGAGTGCATGCCGCGACCTAAATGGAATTAACCACGTATCGCGTGCGATTCGGCACGTTAACCATAATGCATAAACCTGCGAGCCATTGAACCTTTCTTCATCAGAGTGCGGCTCCACGAAGGAATTGTTCCAAAGGAACTGACTGCGTCAGTTGGAAGTGGACACAACCCGAGCGGGGGCTGAAGGATTCTTTTATCTTGCCCCCGGTACACCAGGTATATGATAACCTCGATAGACTTCGAATCGTTCACCAAACTCCGTAGAGAGATCGATCACTTGGGAGACCGTGAGCTGGCTGTCGGTCTGCAACGAGGAGGGATGAGCTTATCCAGCTGCCCAAAGATTGTCAACGGTTCCGCCCGCCTATGGGATCCCCCCCCCCTTATGGAGTTTTGTCCGGGGCTTTGGGGCACGAGTAAGAGCATTCGTCCTATGTGTACTTACCGACCGAGCAAAAAAAAAGTGTGAACTCGAAAAAGTATTCAGGTTCAGGGCGATGGTCATCCAGGAGCCCTGTGACCTTTTGGCCTCAGAATGGTGAGCTGCTTTTTGTCCCAACGTGCCAAAGGAGTGATACCTTATAAAGTTGACGCCGCTTGACTTAGCAAGATGGCAGAGAATTGGTCACAGCGATCGAATTGAATCATTGACCAACGGTTGTCGCCGGTTGGGGACAGTCAGGGCAACAGAGATCTTGCCAACCGCTGACATCGGCGAGAACAATTGGCGTAAGTCCTTTGGAGAAATAAACGATCTTCTCGGTGAGCCCATCGTGCCCCAAGAAGACCTCGGGTCTGGGATGGGAATTCTCCGGGTATGCATGGATTAATTAGTATTTGATATCGTTGGCCTGGGTTGAGCATAGGTAACGGTAGGTTTCGACTGTGGTGGACGGAGCACGAGTGACACCTCATCGGTTCGCTGGCCGACATTTACCGGCACTTCCCATCCCGAATACGAGTGTTGACGACGTTTGCTTGTGTCGTGTGGATCGGCGTGGATACCTCCCAATCGTGGGAAAAACCTCATGTCATCTTCCCCAACTACCGCTGGCCACCTGAACGAGCATGCCTGGAGCCTCCAGCCTATCTTCTGTCGTATCCGGTCTCGTGCGTGCCCAAGTGGGCTCATCCATTCCCGACAACGCGCAAGAGGATGAGGTTGACCGCTACGTCCAAGAGCTCATCCTCAAGGAGGCCAAACAGAAGGCCGAGCGATATGGGAGCCTCGGTATACAAGCGTATCTCCCTCCGTAAGTGGTGCATCTATCTTTTTATACACACTTGAACCTAAACGTATATAATAATTGCCCAGGTCCGCAGGAAATGCCGCTAAAACCGACAAACGATTTCTGTCCCAGATCATTCGTAGGACGGACGACCACAACAAGACGGTCCTCAAAGCACAAGCGCAAGCTTCCCAGGAAGCCCGGGCGGAGAGAGAGGAGGCTGCGAGGTTGGAGCGGAAGCGGAGGGCTGAGGAAGCCGTGAAAGCCGAGAAGGACAGGCGCTCGAAGGGTGAGTCCTCTCGTGGTTGGGATCGGGACTGGGACCACAAGAGAGAGAGGAGTCGTCGGAAGAGGCGTAGGGAGGATGAAACAGAGGAAGATTCGCCGAGAAGTAGCGAGAAGAGGCGTCGCAAGCGTCGCTCTCAGTCCTCCGAGGAGGACCGACCTAGCCGTTCTTCCCGACGTCGATCTGACGAGGACAAATCCCACCGTTCCTCTCGACGCCGCCTCCACTCCGATAACGAAGAGGACAGAGAGGATGTATCCCACCATTCTTCTCGACGTTCCAAACGCTCTCGCCGATCTCGTTCACCACGCCGCCGCTCACGTTCCCCTCGTCGTTCCCCTCCCACCAAACCATCCTCCACTCTCCCGTCCAAGATGGACAAGTATTTCGACGAATCATACGACCCTCTCCTAGACGTCGAGCCACTCCCTCTCCCCACGATACCCGCTACCGGTCTCATTAACGATGCCGAGTTCGAGGGATGGGACGCCATGCTCGAATTGATTAAGCTCAGAAGGCAAGACAGGGAAGACAAGAAGGCATTGGAACGGGCAGGCATACCAGCGAAACGGGGAAAGACTGGGGCGGTTGTTGCAGACCGTCCAGATGTCGACACGGGATCCAGCATCATGAACATCGAGTATGCGAAGAAGGGCGCGGTGAGAGAATGGGACATGGGCAAGGAAGGGTTTTGAGGACGCAGAGACGAGAACTGTAACTATCATTTATTTCAACACGGCATGGGCATCGTAGAATATTCTATATACTGATCTGAATCTCGCTTTCCTCACAACGCGTGATTCTCAGCTCTCGACAACTTGCTTCAGGATCAAGCTCTCTTCGATGGTTAGCTGGTCAAAAATGCTCGAGAAGTTGTTGGTATTTCGGGAGGCACACTCCTTGAAGAACGCGATGAGGTGAGCCTGGGGTACGGAAGGGTTAGCGTATGTGACCGTGATGCTGCGAATTCAACGAACCGTCATATCCATCTGAGAGATGGGATCGTTCTTGAGATCTTCATCATCATTATCATCGAGAACTTCGTCATTATCGAAGGCCACTCCTTTCGGTCCCAACATTTCCGAGAGCATCTGGAATTCCTCGCGGTTGAAACCTTGGTTCTGCCTCTCCTCTTCGCCCCAGTCATCCTCCTAAGTTAAAGGTGAGCCTGGGGATGCAGGGATATTATCAGCGAGAATCCTACCCCGTCGTCGGATTCAAGCTCCGGCACACTGCCCGTTCCTGCGAATGCGGACATCGAAGCCGCTTCTCCTCCACTTTGGATCTCATGGACAAGAATCTTGATTGCTTTAACAGGGAATGGGATCCGGGTGAACTCGTGGGGAGCTAGAGGTAAAAGGGACCCGACCACAGCGGGTGATAAGTCAGTATACACTGGGTAACATGTGGGGTCGAAGAGCTGTACCACGCTCTGTTTTCGTACTTTTCTTTGTTCTAGACCTGGTCATGATGACTGGAACGCGTCAACGCTTCACATACATGAACCAAGACCCAGAAAGGCAACCTACCATTTTTGCCATCAGCTTTGACGACGATATCACCCTTGACGATCAGGCCTTGCAAGCTGGGTCTCTCGGACGCGAACAGGGAAATCAGCGCCAACGTCGAAACCCGGGATGGCCAGAACCCTTGGAACGTTTCCACGTTTTCGCAGAGAGTTTGAATGAATACATTCAGCCCAGAATCTCCCTCGAGGTTCGAAGATTCGAGAAGCCCAAGAATCGTGTCCCGCTGGTTGTGAATCAAGAGATTGAACGGGATGACCAGGCTCTACGAGTACGGGGGATGAGCTCAACCACGAAATTATCACGGCTCGGCTAAGTACCTGGATAAACGTGGCGGTCTTGGCGGTCTTCATGCGCCGTAGCATTGCTTGTAGGAGCTCTGGAAGGACCGGCAAGACCGCCTCGCCCGCTTTGCGCATAAGGTGAACAATAAGATCACCAATGAACAACCCCCCAGACTCTTCTTGGCCCTGCAAGAGCCGAGCAACGAAACTGAGGATGCTGGCCAACCCGGACTGGTTCGTGGTCGGGTCGGTCCAAGCCAGGACCTGTTGGGCATCCTTCCGAATGATGACTGTCAAGCAAGAAACCCCGTTCTAACGGGAATGGTGAGATTTGCAAGACAGTGCCGAGTCGATCACCCCTCACCTGGAGAACGTCTCGGTCCTCCGCCTCCCTGAGGCACTTAAACAACGGGGAAGCAATGGCAGCGAAGAATCCCTCGCCCAAACCCTTTTCGTTATCCACACCTCGGATTGTCCCAGTCAGCAAATCAAGCGCAGAACTTGTAATCCACGAAGAGTCGGGCCCGGAAGACCCGAGCGCCTGGCACAAAGAAGGAAGTACGGCCTTGATCAATGCTTCGTATACACCGGGGGAGGGGGAATGGGCGATAGTTTCGAGGATCCCGCTGATTAGAGATATGAAGATTGGATCTGAGCATGAGCATGAGTGAGTGGTAGAACCAGAAACGGTGGAACCCAGGGCTACTACCTTTCACGTTCTTTATCCAAACGTCCAGTACTGCGGTTACAAGGTCCCCAGCCAGCTGAGCGGTCATCCAATCCCCTTCTATCTCAACAACAACCGATAGGGCCTCAAGGACCAAATTAAGGATATCATCAGAAGTGACTAGTAAGAATGGTCCGAGATCCTTTGCGATGCGTGGTGCGAGCGGCGCCAAAGACGAGTGGGCAATATTTTGGCAGAAACTAAGGTGGATGAACTGAGTCATGATACAGAAATCGGGAGGAGTACGTACTTCTGGATAGCCTTCACAGCTGAGACTTTAATCGGTATTTGAGCATTGTCGTTCTCGATGACTCGGATCGCGGCATCCAGATAACTTCCTGCAATTTCTTGAGGTAACAGACGAGAAAACTGGCTTGCGAATACAAAGCCTCGTCCTTGCAGGAATGGGCATTCTAGAATGTACGGGTAAGGGATCGAGAATTGACCACGTTTGACCCGGCTCACCGTCAAGGTTGAGGAACGAGGGGATAACCTCCACCAACAGGTAGTCGATGTTGATCGGCTTCTCACGCCCTGAATCCAGCTCGTCCTCAATGCACATGAGAACATCTTCAGATTGCGATCCGATGACTGCCAAAGAGGCCTCAAGGGGTCGCCACCAATCAGGGTTTCCGCCCTCCCGTTTTTTTCGCGCCTCGGCAACCGCCTTGTTCACCGCTGTGTGGAAAGTTCCAACGACTTGAGCGGGTGAACGATCGATGATAACCTTTGTGGTGATCAAGACGTCAGCAAGACATTGTAGTGTCCACAGAACCCAACTTACTGCCAGTAGGTCAAACCCAGCGATGCGGACGCTGTATTGCAGGGAGTCATCATACTCTTGCGCAACGAAGGCATTGGCGTTGCTGATCCAAGAGTCCTCCTAAGGACAATCAACAACAATTTCTCAGATGGACTCGAAACATAAGAGCAGCTTACGTCGTCCCTGGTAATCTGCACCCACCAAGCCACCGCCTCGATCAAACCGCTCATGTTTTCGGTAGTACTCCATAGTTTACCGCTCCCGGATCGAATAGTACTAGATATGAAGTCGAAGATAGGGCAGACGAGCTGCATGAGGTCCAACTGGCTATCATCGTCGGAAGAAGCAGGGACCGATGGCGCGTCCTCCAAGATATAGAATTTGGAGAAAAGGGGAGTGAGGGATTGGAGGTGAGAAACGCCGGAGGACAAAAAGTTTGGCGCAGAAGGCTTCAGGGACTTTGGGAACGACGTATTTAAAACGTCAAGGGTCTGTTTACAACCTTTGTGAACGGGATGTGGGATATATGCGCGTGGAGTGCTTACCTTGAATAGCTCTTTGCGAATTGCCAACCCATCCCAACTCTGCTCATTCACGTCTTGTGAGATATCCAAATCCAATAACACCTTGAAAGCCTCCAGCCAGACGGGAATAATTGATGCGGTCGCTTCCTGAACAGCCGCCGGGTGTTGGTCTTTGACCATGTACAATGAGATTAGACATTGGCGGAAGACAGCAATCGAGCCGGCGCGGGTGTAGGTTGAATGCTACAAAAGACATGAACGGGTGGACGGGTGATGAATTTAGTAAACGAACCTTGGAGTCGCCCAATATGGTTAAAAGTACGGGGACAAGCTCCCTCATCACAGGCAGCAGCTGATCTTCCGACAAGTCATTGCGAACGAACTCGGTAAATAGGCGCATAGCTCCATGAACCATGTCCGGAGACCCGGAAGATAACAATCCCAAAATGGAGGACAGTAAATCGGGGTATTGGTCTGGCCAGTCGCATGAAGCAATTTCTGAAATGGTGAGGGCCTGTGGACAGTCTGGATAAGATGGGAGAGTAGGTGGCTGAATACATCCGTACACATGAGGTTCTAATTCTTCTCTGCGAATCTGAAAGCCCCTGGAAAACCGATTTTCTTATCCGGTCCTTGATCTGGTTATCGACATGAGTCGGTGGGGCCTTGTGGAGGGGTTGTACGTGGCAAACGCACCTCCGCCGACGGCGCATCCCCTCTGAAAGCGGCGAAAAATGGCGACCAGTGCTCTTTGACGTACTTCCGTAGGATAATAGCGGCAGAGTGCTATGATTTGAGACATCAAGTCACCGGCGAGGTGGTAGATGAGGGTCGGATACTCATCTGCCTCAAGGACATCTCGAGCTCATGGGTGTTGATGATTCGGCTAAGAGCGAGGCCAGCATCCGGCGATTTTAGTAGTTCGCTGAGTCGCAGTTCAGCCGCGATTCGGGTGTTGGTGTCAGGAGAAAGGGTGGAGGATAAGCATTGGATCAGCTCGAGCTCAGCCATGGTTTAGGAGAAAGGTGCGGAAACGGCGAAACGCGTCCAAACGCGTCGCGATCTCGGATTACCTCCAAGATCCATCTCATCCTCGGCACACAGAAACAAACAGAATATCGTATACGCAAGTCTACGTATTCTACGCCGATAGATAGAAGTGTCTGAACCACCGGCTCTGCTCCTCCGCCACCAACGAACGAGCGCGACAATCAGCCGAGCACTAAGATATCCAGTCGTTTTCCGCCCTGCTTTGGCACAGCCAGATAGTAGAAAGCACTTCTGTCTGTAATTTGACTTGAGGTGCGTTGATTAAGGCGGAAAAATTCCCAGAAAATCGGCACCAGGTATCCTCAGTCACGTGCACAGGCGTTCGGCCTGGGCCGAAATAAGTGAATTCCGGATTCGCCATTCTCACTGGGGATGGTGTACTACGATATGTATGGCGGTCCGACGGCGAGATGCTATCCGCCCGAAGTACCCCCACTTGCAGGCGTGTGGTTTCCGATTCTCAGAATGTCCGATTATTTGAGAGTATGTCCCAAACGACCACGCAATCTCGCCAGCGACCGAGCTCTTTTCGCTCCTGGTCCACCCTCCTCGCACCAAAACGGAAATCACGCTCAGACACACCGCAAAGCTTGCCCATCACTCCCCGTGCGTCCGATGGGAGTGACGAAGAGACGCCGGATATCTCGTCTTCGCGCAGCAGTGGCTCGGACTGTGGAACATCTAATCATCAGTCCGACGGGCTGCCCTCCTACGCTCATGCTGTTTTGCGGAGCAAACCCACACCTTATCGCTTCATCCAGGAGTCCCCCTTCTCTATGTGTCTCGTGAAACAAGAGGGTGCCTCGGATATCGCGTACAACATCAGCGTTAGCGTCAATGTCTGGATGCCAAGCGAATACATAACCCTCGTTCGCCGCCGTGCGGGCCCGGATGGTCCAGTCCTCGCTCAAATAGAGTAAGTACAACGCTTCTGCGACTCCAATATCTTGGACTGATCCTGTAGTCCTAAGAATGGGAATCACATCTGCCACTGCTACTGTCACTATTGGCGATCAAACTATGGCGCTGAGCGACCTCATGTTTGGCATGCATTCATCACCATCGTGCGTGGTTTCCCCCCTCGACATTACACACGATTTTAACTGTGATGCAGATCCCGCAAATACCTTCTGAAAGACGGACGGGCTGTAAAATGGACACTCGGCGCAACGACATGGCAGGTAGGTCGGGCAGCCGCTGCTTCCTTGTATGCTTACAATTACCTGTAATTGCCTAGGCATCCTTAGACAACTCTCCGTTGGCGACTTTCTCACCGAATTCACGAAACCTGACCCTCCAACCGCGAGCGCACTCCGATTTCGATGATATAGTCGTTTCCATCCTCATTCTTATGCGAGAACATCTCACACCCAAGTCAATTCAAGTCGGAGGCGCAGCGGGTTTATTTAACTATCACCCATTCTCGAAAAGCAACGAATGACTTGCCCTACGTTGCATACCCGCCGCTTTTTATCTTGCTTTTGTACCCCTAGACCGCTGCAATCACACCTCATGTCTCCTCGAAACCTCGTTCCAGGTGTCCACAGTCCTGACAAACGCTCCGTCGACGTAAACATTTGCGAAACCGTGTCGAACTCCCGTAGTTCTGAACCACTCGATCCCGGTACCAGTGAACGAAAAGAAACCGAAGAGCCCCTCCGAGGACATGAATGAAGCACGTTCTCAACATAAGCAGACGAGAATGATTCAGTCCAGGTCCCGATATACAAAGCCAGAGAAAAAGCCGAGTCATAAGCTCCCGCTCCCTGGGGCACGTAGAATGGAATGAATAGTAATGTTCCAGGTGAATACAACTCGGTATTCACGTTCGGTGTGTCCGTTCCAGGCTGAGCCACCTCCGAGCACCAGAGAAGCGCAAAAACCGAGGACAGATCAGAGAAGGGGCTTGCACATGACGAGATGACCCTGGGGGGAGACGATGGTGATAGTTTTCGTTGACCTTCAAAAGCCAACTGGGAGCGAACGGAGGCTTTGAACCACCCTCAAGTCTTGGGCTCGATCCCCGATCGGCCGGAGGTTGCCTCGATGAGTCAGTGACCGTCAGAGGATCAGGGGGTGGTTTGTAATATAATCACGGGGTTGGTACAAACCTACCGACAACCCTCACGATACTGAATCCTGATGTTCTAAAGGTGCTAC
>Ga0307515_10022790_pt1 | contig 11019 bp, 10 predicted proteins | sample 17_EM_MG_FD_194513 | JGI IMG/M metagenome (GOLD analysis project Ga0307515, IMG submission 194513) | Populus trichocarpa ectomycorrhiza microbial communities from riparian zone in the Pacific Northwest, United States - 17_EM | ecosystem: Host-associated > Plants > Roots > Unclassified | place...
CCTTGAGGACACCCCTCCTCGTTCCCTCCAGACACCCCTGCCTGTCTCCACAACGGTGTCCGGCGCTCACAGTGTGGTGCATCCTGTCAAGAAGGGCGAGGTCTGCCGATTCCTGTACACCGGTTAGTTTGCGAGGACAAACGACAAGCGATGGGACTCACGATGAGGAGGCGGTTCTTGTTATCTATGTCTTGTTGCCTGTCATAGATATCACGCTGCTTGTTATAGATGTCTCGTTGCTTGTCGGAGATGTCTCGCTGCTTGTCAGAGATGTCTTGTTGTTTGTTGTAGATCCCTTGCTGCAGTGAAGTCTAACACAAACGTTAGACGTCGTACAAATAAATAGCTTGATCCGCAAACCTGATACTCCATCATCGCATCCCGAATATCCTCGACCAGACCGCCAAGTTTGTCCGCATTCTCAGCGTTGGTGAAAAACCCTTCAACTCTTCCTTGTGCTTTCAGTGGGCCGAGGTCCCGGAGAACGTCTTGCAATTTCCTGCCAATCCCCGGACGTCAGACTTGATGCTCGTCCTTGGGGAGCATCCACTTACAGTTCCAGCCTCTTTCTCCGTTCTCCCTCCTTGATATCGCCTTCACGAACCGGCTCACAGAGCCGTTCGGCAAGTTCTTCGACCCGGGGTACCAGAGATTCTATCACTTGTCTGTTTGCCTTCGTACGCTGCGGCACCCATGAGCGTTGTGGGCAGCGTTAATCGAGGGGAAACATACCTCGCAATTCTTCAGGATAAAGCAGAGACCCCCGGCAACAGCCTTCAGCGGCCCGAAGGCATCAGCCGAATCTCTCACCCCGCGAAGAAGTAACTTGGCCGAGGCAGACGCAGTAGATCCCCAGTCCGGTCTGTTCTCGTCCGGGGCGGCACTCGGTTCGACCCTCTCGTCGCCTGCGCTGGGCTCGTTTCCTTCTTGTTCACGGCCACCGCCCGTCACGACAGCAGGCTCTGGTAGGGGAGGTGGACCCGACGGGCCAACCCTCTCCACGCTTCCACCAGCCCCTGGACTGTCCGCTCTGCCTTTTTTCCCTTTAATTCGGCGCTTTATACTCTTCTTCAGACTGGAGAACGAATCTCGGAGGTCGTCCATGTCGGTGTCGAGTCGGCGCAGATGGTGGTTGCGATAACAGATGGCTAGCCTCGTGGCGTTGATTCATTTCCACGCTCAGCGCTCAGCGCTAGGCGCCCGATGCGGTCCGCATAGTAAATTTCTCTTCACCGACGACATATCCACCCGGATCCACCGGTTGATTTCTTCTTTCCATTTCGTTATCACGCAGACTCAACTGTGAAGTTTTATGTCGTGATATCCTCATCAAAGTCCTCCCCCGTGCTCTCGTTAACCGGTTTTTCAGTAACTAGATATCATTCCCGAGAGCTGCTCATACAAAATTCCAGGTCGATAGGAAAAGAAATCCAAAGCTGGTGGGCCGGTGAGGTCTGGCAGTCGAAGGTAGTCTGATTATTCAAGAATCCTTCGATCAGAATCCCTTTTTTTTAAATCATGAAATGGATAACCACCCGCACCGTTCGATTTTTCGTTCCCCTCCTCACACAGACAACTCCACGCTCCTTCGTCCGCGCTAACTCTTAAGCACTCCCATATGGCCTACATCCCATTGAACCTTGACCGACTCCGCGCCGGAATAGCTGCCTTATGCGACCTCTTGGGGTTCGTTCGCGTGAAATGTCTTGCATCTGTATAAGGACTCGACGTTGATCTTGTTCTCATAAGCTCAGACATACATCACTGAGAATAAGGCGCTGTGTTGGCTCCTCCTCGCTACCCTCTGCCGTTTTCAGAAGTGTACCGAATGCGGGTAAACGGCATCGGTAGGTTGGAAATCCATTTGCGGCCGCTCGTCACAGACTCCGATCACCATACCGCCTGGATAGCACCCCCAGTTCTTGGTTCGTGATCGTTCTTCCGTCGACACGGGGATGGCAAGACCGGCTAAACTTTCGACTTGATTCCCCAAAGACACCGCTGAGGAGTGCAACAACCAGAGAGAGTGCAGATCACATGAAAGTAGAGAGTCTCGCATTGAGATCATTGGTAAGATCGCAGGTTACCGGGGATGAAAAACTCACAAAAAGGAAAGCGAGAAGATGGGGAAACACAGGAAACTCTGGAGGGAACCTGTTATTTTCGTTCTCTCGCCGTCCGGAAGGTGACTTTCGTACATCGTTTCGGATCGTGCGCATCGAGTTCACTGTCCCGATCCACCGCGACTAAAGTTCCGCCAACCCGACTGTGGGGCCTCGGCCCTTTTTCTCAGAGAACGCTCTTTACCGCCTGAGACGCAGGTTGCGGTTGGACTCCTGCGGGATTCTCAGTGATTGAGATGGGCTTGAACCCTGATGTCGACGGTTCTGGCGAATTTGGGATGGGAGCGAGTTCCTGAGGGAGAGCCGCAGGGTGTTGGGGAAGAATTGAATGATCCACGTTGGGCGTCAGCGGTCTGTTTGGAGTGGATGCAGACGGAGGGACGTCGAGCGTCGTCCAACCTCGGCTCCTGAAACCGGATGCAAATGTCGTGGGTGGGGGTGGAACCGTCGTGACGTGAGGTGGTTCTGAAGGTGAGGGGACGATGAAGCTGGTTTTGGTGGGCTTGAGACAGTGGTCCATCCGGATTTTTTGAAGCCACCACCGGAAAACGAACTGCCGACCATGGACCGATCGCTGATGATAAACCCCGGTTTCTTCTCCGATGGAGCGGGCGCGAGTTCGACACCTGGGGTAGTTGTCGCAACTGCAGGTTCTGGGAGATGATGGGTTTCACCCCAGCAGCCTTACCAGCCTTCCGCAACTCTTTCTCCTCTCTCTTCCGTTCCTTTTCTCGATTTCCTCCTGGGAATCCACCTTGGCCCGCTCGTTCGACTGCATCTCCTTGAATCGGATCTTGTAGTGGTGGACGTACAAGTTGTAATCTTCGTACTGAGTGATGTTCTGGAACCGTCCCTCCCACACTGTACAATAAAAAGATTGAAGGGTTCCCGTGACCTCGGGTTAGATATACGCTCGGTGAGTGACAATGTCCTGTCACGTCGTAAGCAACTGGATAAGCCAGAAATCCATGACGACGAACCTCTCTTTCGCCGCGTTGGTTTTCACCCTCCTTGAGAAAACATCCAGAAGCTAGTTCCCGGCGTCGCGAGACTGTAGTCTCAATCATCCGTACACCCTGGCCGCGCTTCCCAAGACCGGTCACATCTTGTTTTTCATTGAACGGGATGGGACCAACACGTCCTGGGGTTCAACGGTGAGGATTCCTGTTGCCCGAACGAGATATTATGAAACTCACCACTGTCGTTAACCCCTAATCCCTGTCCTCCGGCCCATCCCAGCCCTATCAGCGTCCTGAACCCCTTGTTGGAACCCTGGATTTTCGTGTCGACAGTGACAGCCCCCTAGCAAACTCGTCGTACTTGTACACATCATTTTCGCCGAATTGCATAGAGTTTCCCCGTAGTCACCGACGTTTCTTGCTCCTTGGGGGCGAAGAGAGGGGGTATCGAATCTGAGGGGAGAGATTCCTGGTGCGAAGGATATCTTGAAGCCCGAGGAGCTCCATTGGGTTGAGGCCATCCTGCCTACGCTCGTAGTGGGTGTGGCTGTGATTGAAGCTCTCGTCAACGTTGTGCTTAACGCTTCGCCAGTTAACGGGGAACGTCGATAATGGAACCAATCTATGCGGTGTGGAAAAGATAACAGGTTGGAAGCATCGGAGAGTTCTCGATTTGACTATGGGCTAGTGTCGTCCCGGTACAAACGTTCTTCAGGAATCTGAGCCTGGGACGCGAAAAGATCGCCTGCTTGTCCAGAAAATCGGAGGCTGCAAGGGGTCCTCCGTGCAACAGTTACGCACCTTTGATACGCGTGGAGGACAACCTGGGTTCCTCTCACGTCTATCGCTTCTTCTTTTACTGTGCAACTCCTTGGTCCGAGCCTCGCGTGCCATTTTGCTTTGGGTTTGCATACGTGTGGGACGATGAGTCTTGTTGCTGATGATGGTTTGGTTTTGATCTTGCGGACTGCTTGTGATTCAAGTCGTGGTTTCTCGTGTGCGAACTACTTTCGGGGGTGGTAGGAGGGTGAGTTTGAACCGGAGGGCGGAAGATGGAAGGGTCGTGGGGGTTACGGTTTTAGGGATCGGGGGGAGTATATGCCTGGTAACAGACCGGATTTGAGGGACACGGCCGGGGTCCAAAACGCGTATGCGGCACCGCTGAACGTAGTCCCGATATCGAGAGCGACAACAAGTTTTCGCGATGGGCCGGAGTAACAGGCGCGCAGGGAATCGGAGCGAGAAAAACAGGATTTGTAATGTTTCAATACTACCGGAGAGTTTAAGTATTCTTTTGTGTCCCGTCACACTTTTCGAACTTTACAGGACAGAGATGAAAGGCCGCCTCAAATGACACGAGCACATATAAGCCGACCACACATCGAAGTTTGTCCCATCGAGAGCGAGGTCATCCGGGAATCGCTCCTACCGATCCCTTCCTCTACCACTGTGCGGTGAGAGTAAGATCGAATGTTGGTGGTGTCTCAGGATTGGCACGCTTCGGCGCTCAGCCGCTCGGAGAGGTAGGAGACTAGAAAAGACTGATTGGCAGGTGAAAGGCCGACATACTGAGGAAAAACTGAGGTATGATATCGCAAAGATGCACGAATCTTGGGAGTGGGAGCCATTGGGAACGATAACCGCGGAAATTCCCGGAGCATAGACTTTCTTATCCACGGCGGACCGCGTACCTGGGCTGGAGGCGTAGAGCACCGTTCGAGATCTTGGCGAAATAACCATCAAGCTACAGTTAGCTTGGCCGAGGAAAGGGAGAAATTGGATGTATTGCGGGAGACTGGCCGGACGAATGTCAACCCCACTCCTCAACCCCACATCCCCGTCCTCCTCGCGGGCCCGATTTTCCTGCTTTAGTCGTATATCTGTCACCCGGCAGTGTGCATGGCTTTGAGCTACGGCCATGGCCAGGAGTTGGTTGCACTCGAATGCGTTTATCTACGCCAGGTCAGCATTATATGATTAACACCGAGTAGTGTGTAACTTACGTATCGTAGAGGGCCAACAATATCAGCCAGATGGAGGTCGTTGGGCCACAGTTACCTCCGTATCGCTCGCCGCCAATGATGTTGGTTGGAAAAGTCTATCTCATTGCGAGGTGACCGGTGGTTTGTCGGCGTCAAGTGACACGTCTGAAGATCTGATGTATGAAATTCTCGGGATGTTACAACAACCGAACCCACTCTCTAACAATCAGATGAGTGGGTCTCCATCCTCAGCGTACTTTGTGTAGGCCCCTATGCAACATTTTGAATGTAAAGCAGGATTTAAATCGATCCGTCCGACCGCAGATCACTGATTTCATCCCAAGGGCTTTGTAATCCTGAACTTCATTGGCTGTAATGTACAAAACCCGCGTGATCGACCACGCTGACTCTCGTTACCCACTGCAACATGCGACTCTGGACGAGCGCGCTGCTGTGTGGGGCAAATTCCAGCCCAGTCTCGCGCGACACCCGTAGAAGGTGAGCTTACGAATCGACCAGTATCCTTCCTTGACCCACCGGAATTTTTTGGAGCTGATGCGTCTGACAAATCTCGAATCGCAGCCGAGGTAAGATGAACTAACCGGACAGGCGAGGACCTACTAGGGGTACAGTATATAATCTGCAACCCTCTACAACGGCAAACTCAGTCCCGAACCTCACTCCCAACTTTGAAAACCACTCTCGCGAACAATGTCTTCAGAACTCGTTTTGGTGCGGATTTTTGACTCCCACATCACCTCGCCTCGCCCGCATACTAACCCTCGATAACAGGTTACTGGTGTTTCCGGATACACCGGCTCACACGTTTTGGAACGTCTCTTGAAAGAGGGGTACCGTGTACGGGGGTGAGGGAATCCGCCAGACTCCGGTTGACCGTGGCATTGAATCCTTCGCCAGAGTCGCGCGATCCCGAAAGGCTGACGCGCTGAGGAAGGTGTACGCCAAGTACGGCGAAAAGGTCGACATCGTCGTCGTCGAGGACCTTGCAAAAGGCGATTTCACCGACGCGCTCAAGGACGTTTCCGCTGTTATTCACGTTGCGACACCCATACCTGGACGTGAAGTGCTCAAGGATATCCTCGAGGTGGGCCACCTTCCTGCCCACTTCCTGATCTCCAACTTACACTAGTTTTCCTTAGATTACCAGAGAAGGGGCCCTCAACATCGTCCGCCAGGCTGTCGCCGCCGGTGTCAAACATATCTCCTTCGCTGGAACTGTTGTCGCCTGCATGGACTTTTCCAGCCCGGTGATCAAAGCACCTTTGTCCGACAAAGACTGGAACACAGTCACGGAAGAGCGTGCTTTGGATTCAGGCAACGGGATCCTTGTCTATAGCGTCGCGAAGACACAAGCAGAGCAAGCCCTCTGGAAATTCGCGGAAGGTCATCCAGAGTTGAGCCTCACAACCAGTATGTCATGGCCTGATCGCCCGTGCGTCGGTACTGTCCCTGACAGAATTTCTAGTCAACCCAACGAGCTTCATGGGCCCCTTTGCGGAAGACTTTATCATCACCCCCGGAAAAGTTCCCGAACTAAGCACCTCGGTCGCTGTGTACAACTACTTGGCCGGCCCTGAGAAAACTTCCTACACTTTACCAATGGGACATGTCGATGTTCGCGACGTCGCTACAGCTTTGGTTGCCGGTATCAAAGTACTAGGCAACCACCGTCTGCTCCTCACTGGAGAGTGGTTCAAGCTGGCCGATGTCATCAAGCATATCGCAGCCACTCGACCTGAGCTCGCCCCTCGCCTTGTCAAGGCTGGCTTCACCAGCCAAACCCGTCCCATCATCGACAACCAGAAGACGTTGGAGGTTTTGGGGATTACGATCACTCCGTGGAAGAAGACTATTGACGATGGGCTCGATGGGTTTTTGAAGCTGGAGAAGGATTGGACGGAGAAAGGTATCGATCTCACTGCTTTGAAGGATAACGCGTGGGTTCCAGCGATCGCAGAGAGCGCAGCTAACACTCGCGCTGAATTCACCGATTGAGTTTTGAGTCGCAAGCGTGACTCCAAACGGTTTATAGGAGTGGAAAGTGTAACAATTGTATCTCGAGAATGAATGATTTTATATATCTTGTCTTGATTGAGTAACTCCTGCACGAACGCGTGACGCGATGGTACACTCGAACCGGATTTCCAAGAAATGAGACATGTTCCCCTCAAGGTCGATTCTGATTCCTCAGAGGCATCGCTGAGGGATGCAACGACCCCGGGGGAGAGTGTAGGTGACACGAAAGCAGGGAGACTCGTATTGAGATTACTGGTAAGATCGCAGGTTGCGAGGGACAAAACCCGCAAGAAAGAAGAGGAACTCGAAGGTGATGAGAGACGGGGGGATGCTTATTAGAGTTGGCATGTTATGTATGTAGTAGGCATCGTCGTCGCTCGTCAACAATTGGAGAGATTCCACACCAGACAATCACTAAGCATCTCGATCGCGTGGACGTGCGGTCCGACGTTCGATCCTGCAACCACCGTTCACTCTCAAGGTGCATCCCAGTCACGCCACCTACCACCACACGCACTGCCTCTCCGATGTCCAACTTTCTTACCCAACGCGCCACCCAAAATTCCCCTTCTATCGCCATGGAGAAGGGCACGTATCGAATCCGCAGAGGCCCTCTCCTACGAAATCCGGAAAACTTCACCTTTCCTTCCGACCAACCCAGCCGGCGTCGCGAAGAAACCAGCGCTCCCGGACCGACTGCACGGGCCGAATCGCAAGCCATATCAGCCAGTCTGATATCGCAGGAAAAGCGGCTCGTTCTACTCGTCATGTTCCTGGTGTTTGCGACTTTCTGTTGTTTTGGGACGGCATATTATCTGTTTACCACGTCGAGGTGGGCTTCCGTTTCCTCCAGAATGGGCGTTGTGCCCGGGCTTCTCGCTGATAAACGTCGAATCACACCCCACCGTCAAGACGATACACTCAGTAGCAAGCCCATGTCTAATACGCATTTCTTCAGGCCCCTCGCAACTTCACCTCCCTCTTCACGACCTCAAACGTATCAGCCAAACCCTGGAGTTCAACCTGAAAAGCTTTTGAGTTATCTCCCCCACAGCGGGTTCCACAACCAACGCATCGCTCTCGAAAACGCTCTGGTACTTGCCCGCCTGCTCAACCGGACGTTGCTCGTACCTCCCATTCGCTTTGGTCGCAGGGCGATTCCATACCGCAACTTTACTGTTCTCCGACGCGCCTTGGATGCAAACTACACGGCGTATCTGTGCCAAATCTCGGAAAACGCAGCAAATCAAAGTAATACGGCGGCGGCGCAAGCGGCTTTGTTGGATTTTTCGACCCTTCCCGAACGTTGCGGAAAGAAAGGGAAACTTGTGAATTATACCTACCTTCCCTGGGGCTGGATCACCGACTTTGATTTCGTTAGGCATCTCCAACCCACAATCCAAATTCCCGGTAGCCCACATTTCTGGCTCTCCTCTCAACTTAGTCTGCACGCGAATGATGTCCTAATCATCTCGGACACCTCGAAATACCAGTATCACTTTACCGATAGGGTTCTGGACCCCTCCTTGGATCAGGGAACTTCTACCAACGCAACCTATTCGGAAGATATCGCCCTGAATTCCCTCGCTGATCACCCTGCGAAGCTCATTCAACTCGGATCTCTCTTCGGCTCACGTCGTCTAGAACTCTCAGATCCCACCCACAAGGCGATACGGAAACAGATCCGGCGACACATGGGCCTGCGACATCCCCTGCTACACAAGTCATCTGTCAAAATAGCCGCCCAGATTTCCGGTCCTGGTTCTGGGTCTCGTTTCCTCGGCGCGCACTTGCGATGCAACGACGGCTACTTTCTGGAAAATGTGATGGAACATTCCAGGATGCTCTGGTGGAAACTAGTTCATGGGATCCTTGGATTGTCGCTCGAGCGCATACGCCAACTGGAGCTTGACTGTTCCATCACGAGAAACAGTTCGTGGTCCCTCCCACTCGAGCGATTCATCGCGCCGTCTAACTCTCCCGTCCACCTTCCATTTGCCCCCCGCATTCTTGTCTCTGGCGCTGATTCGATGAGAAAATGTAAGGGAAAGCTGCACACGGAGCCTGATTTGGAACGGCTCAACGCCCCGCTTTTCATCGCGACCGATTCTAAGGATCCCTATACCGACGAGCACCTTAGATTATTCCGTCAGACCTTTCCCTGCATATTCTTCCTTGGGGATTTCCCCCAGGAGTTGGATCCAATCGCCGGCATTCGTGACCCTATGAGTGGGATGGAGATTGGGAACATGTTGATGCCGTTCCTGGATGCGATGGTGGTTGCGAGGGCAGCTCGGGTAGTGGGAACACCCCACAGCACGTTTAGCTGGTACGTGCAGGATGTGCTGTGGAGGATAAACCACGGGTTGGACATCAAGGAACGGAGTAATAGCTAAGAGGTGCGACTGACATAGAATTTATAAAATGGGCTGTGTACTTCTACAAACGATTGACGGTCATGAGCGCGCTAGTGATGGGTGAAACTTTCAGAGTAGGGTAGAGGACGCAGGCAAGCATGCGGGGCGAAAACCCGGAAACGGCTGCATGTCGAAGCAGAATCCCTGTCCGTTCTTCGGCGATCCGTTCACCTACTGCCACTGAGGGATCCATACGTTTTAGACAGAATGGACCAGCCCAGCCCGCAACAAGATGGTGAAAAAAATTCGTCATCGCCCAATTGCGGGTCGACTCCTGCGACTGTAGGGAACGTTGGGACCATTGAATGAGGACCTGCCATTCACTCAAAAGACTCGCTTTCCTGGAGACTGGAGGTTAATATATGATAGCGCGACCATCGTCTTATCCGCGAGAGGTGGAAGTGTGGCCGAATACGAAGCATAAATGGATACCCTAAAGAAACCGCGCTGCAAAACGCGTATTCAATATTCAATTACCATCTGCACCACCCAATTCTCCTACTCTTTACCGCTTCCCTGCACCTTTTCTTCCAATCCTATGATAAGTTCCCCTTAACTTCCTCCCGTCTCTTTGCGGTCTCCTCGCTGCTCCGGGTTCGGTAGAATTCCGGCGACCGTGGGTCCAGACCTTTCTCCCTGAGTAGGTCCATGATATCCCCGAATCTCATGTTCCTCCGCCTATTTGCTCTTTCCTCGGTCGAGAGAGGGAAGAACGAGGACTGGGTCGCGTCGAGCGTGATTTTAGCGTGATTTTATACTCGTGTGGATGAATTCGGGGCCATCATCGATGACTGGACTGTCACAGGTGGAGCTGAGGTGAATGAGAGCGGTATGGAAGGGATTGTCGCCCTCGAATTCCAGGTCGAGATCGAGCTGGTTAAGAGGGAAGCCTACAGGACGGAAATCAGATGTGTTAGAGGCACTTTGTAAGAGGGAGCACACCCTGTTCTTCCTGGGGAGCGCGGAGATCTCTAAGCTTCGCCTTCGTATCCGTGTTCTGAGCAGTCGCGGACGCGGGAGCACGCTCTGGTACCGGTGTAGATGTGCTAGCATGCGACTCTTCACCCCCTAATCCTCTCGTGCATCCTCGATGTCAGGAATTAGGTCGGGTTCCTTGGACCCCTCTTTGAGAGGTGAGGGTTCCGATGAAGGAGATGTCTGCAGTGGCGGGATTTCCGGCATATCGACGTCCGAGTCTAACGCTTCCCTGAGTCCACCAAACATCAAGTCCAGAAGCGAGAGGGCGTGGAGTTTCTCCTGATTGAAGTCGTGTTCCGCATCTCGTTTTGTGTGAGCGATACAACCGGATCTGTTGGTGGACTCGGAGGTGGCTGGGGAACCCCCCCCCCCCCACGATATCTTTCGAGACGCGGTCCACCGTTCGATTGGTGATGGGCAACGCGTGCGAGCTCCCGTGGCATTGTTTACACTTGTTTGTCCCCGCCAAAAGGAACACCGTTGATGGCCACAGCGAGAACAATTTGCACCTCCGACGGATAGC
>Ga0307515_10022791_pt1 | contig 11019 bp, 5 predicted proteins | sample 17_EM_MG_FD_194513 | JGI IMG/M metagenome (GOLD analysis project Ga0307515, IMG submission 194513) | Populus trichocarpa ectomycorrhiza microbial communities from riparian zone in the Pacific Northwest, United States - 17_EM | ecosystem: Host-associated > Plants > Roots > Unclassified | place...
AGAGACAAGGAAGAGAGATGTGGGAAGCTATGAATATATATATGTTTATATAAATAAAGGGGTCAAAGGATGTGAAAAACTATGAATACACACACACACACACATATATTTGTTTTAATCAGAGTAGACGTAGAGCCAGTAAATTAGGATAAGTAGTAAAATAAATAGGTAGGACCAGCTGGGATGTTTGACATTTTACGAAGATAGACAGAGATATTTGGCTATTTCCTTCTCAGAGGTAAATTTAGGCAAAATCAAATTGGTCCCTAAGTTGTAACATTTTTATTAGAATGTATTTAACAGCTCTTTGTAAATAAATCTTGTTTTTGTTAAAAAATCAGAGTTGTTGTGAGATACTATATAATTCTCATAAATTTCTTGGCATCCATGACAAGTTAAATTTAAAAAGGAAGTGTTTTTCAGCATAAATGTCATGTGATTACATTAGATAATTTAGTTATTTATAAAATTATAAATATATGAAATAATGCTGGCCATCTATTAGATAGAATTTGAAAAGTTGGGATTTAATTAATTAACGTATATACGTGGAATATACTAATTTAAGGAAAGTACTCCCATACAGTAACAACGAGGTATCCACACAAAATCTCAAACGACCACGAAGGAAAGACGGTTACATGCATTATTAATTATGAAGGAATCTAGCAGAGCTTGACAGCGAATGATATATAATACACTGTCTAAAGAAGAAAAATACGATCCATTTCATCATTCCAAGCTCGAACGTTTTTTGTTTGCAGAATGAAAGTTGATATTATGAGTTCTTTCTAATCTTTTTCCAAATCTTTCTACTCATAGTGGGAAAGTCTCTTAACATTTTTGTGCAGTATTTCTATGATCCATCTGGCTATCAATACCGCGCCCAGGAAGAAGTTCTCTATTTATAGGAAGAGGCACGGCTTATTTCACCCAATATTTTTTTTGATACGTTGATATTAAAATAATTTTTAAAAAATAAAAAAAATATTATTTTGATACATTTTCGAGTAAAAAACACTTTAAAAAACAATCGGAACCATATTCCCAAACACACAGTAGCTTTAAAAGAATATGTTTAAACATTCTTAAGAATCACCATCTATGAGTGTTGTTTTTAGCAGATTACTGCTGTTGTTTTCTTTAATTCAGTTGGCTATGCATGTGCCAACCGATCACCGGATAGATCTGTACCGGGACTGAAACGTCAACCAATATCCTGCCATGGTTAAACGGTATCAACTAAAAGTCTCCATTCTCCAATTTGCCATAGATGGAGCTTTGCTATTTTTCTTAATCCTCCCTTGAATCGACTTCTTATAGGTACATGGTTCCACTCTGTTTCGGTCCCTTGCTCATTTTCCCTCTGGATTAGGGTCACCTGGTTAACCACGATTTATGTATTTGTCTGGACACGAGTTTTGTTGTAAGCAAGAAACTCTTTCAATCTTGTGGTGGGATTTTATCTACTAGGCGAGAATTTTTGCTACAAGGCTATGTAAATGAAGTCCAAGGATGGTTTCTAGCTAGCGAAGTTAAGGGAATATAACAAAGCTGGAAGGGCCCAAAACAGAATTGAGTGTCTTCTAAGCAGAGACCATGGAACTCGTTCATGTGAACCAAACCGCATACATTACAGAACATGACTGCAACAGCAGGTACAAATAATAGGATCCGGCACAATCAATCACTCTGTTTTGGTCCCACATGAACTAATTTTCCTAATGCTCCTGGTCTGGACAGATATTCGTGTTCGCTAGAATTAGAGAAGTCAAGAATCAAGATCCGTTTAACTAGGTCCACTAACGCCAGAGCCCATTGATGAAGCAGGCTCGTATTCGATTATCTCACAGTTCTTGCACTCAAAAAATCAAAATGAAAAACCAACATGTAAACTCATTTCCAACAATTCAAACTTTCTAAGCATCTGGCTTCTAATATAACCTTCTGCCGAGCTACAAAAGGTGAGAAAAGGAGAAGCAGGAGTTCAGCAGGGGGCAAATCAAATAAAGAACTCGACCTTTTATTCGACTAGTTCCAGAGGGTCTGCCTTTGCAGGATTGCTAACTGCTACCACACAATTGTATAATCAGTCAAAATCAGCTCCCTCTATCCTTCGCTAAAATCAACAGCTGACGCTTAGTGACATGCACATCAACAATTGCAGGCAGCGGGTTCACCAGACACTTGAACTGCTGTACGACCACCTCACAACAGAGCCAAGACGGCACAAAAGCGTAAGCAGAAAGGATGCTTTAATGAAGTTGCGAAAGCACAACTATGGATTCTCTTCCCCAAATAAAACCAACTGGCAGCTATGTAATACAGCCAAAAATACTTAACAGCTTACAGCTTGTACAGCTGATTCGAATCTAAATTAGTTGACCGAACAGAATAAACAAAGACCTGATGATCATTTCGAAAACAATGTCCCAGGTCAACTGAAAGCCATCTGAATACGACTGGGTCATGTGCATGGAATTTATTATATCTATCATTATTAAAAATTGCACATGGGAAACGCGTAAGAGAAACATTTGTTCCACCCCTTAAAAAATCCAAACGATTCTGATTTCACATGGTATTTACTGACTATTCATAAGTTGAGGATGCCATCTCCAAAAGTAACAAGGCAATACAAGAAGATAAAATAAAAAAGAGCGGTAGGTATAACTAAACATCTGAAGCAAAAATATATTAATTCGTAGCATAACTCGGATTTTTTCAGCACAAATACAAATTCATAGGGGAAAAAGTAACAAAAATTCCTTGGCCATAAAAAAAAAAGGCAAGGAATGTATTCAAGACAAAAAAATACAAAAACAAAACAGCAATCCATGTAAAGATGCACCTTGGTGAAGCAAGTACTTTCTATTTGGCTGCAGTTGCTGCCATGAGGAATCTAGCGCCCAAAAACAAGATACTGTCACTTGATGCAAATGAACGAAAAATCAAAATAGATGTTTTATCTCCCAACTTGAGATGAAACAGGAAAATGAAGATATCTTCGGCAAAATGGCGTGTAATTTTCATTTGTGTCCCCTTTGTACGAAATGGCTCTTCATTTTGGTATACACTTATTTATCCGATGGAACAAAGAAAAAGAAAGAAAGCCGCAATACAATTAATCTCTCAGAGAAGGAAAAGAATTTGCATTTCTCGGACAAAACTCTATACACTTCAAAGAGCCCTGAATAAGGAGTGTCTCCGCCTCTCAAACTTCACCCTCCAGTTATTATCACTTTTAATAGGCTTCACGAATCGTTCTCCTTCCATTTCAAATTGGAGTGAGGACGGCAGACTCTTTAAATGTCCACTGCACTGCTTATGGTCCGAAGAATCAATACTGCTAAAAGTCTGTTCACCTGGATCAAACTGTCTCTGGTACGGTGAGTGCCATTTTGCTTGCAAATAAGCTAGAGACCTCCAAGGTGGAAGAGGCATCGAATTTTGCTTGAGAGAAGATCTAGCTGCATCGGCCATGACTTGAAGATACAGTTTTAACCTGGTCAAGGAGCCTACATAAATGACTGGAAGCGACTTCAATATTCTATCATAAGAGTCCACAGCTCTGGCTATTTCAAAGTGGCTTCGGAAGTCAACATCAATGATAACACGCTCAGAGCTTCCAGCATTGATGCAGTTGACCACGTCAATATATTCATGATCCCCTGCCATATAGTATAAGAACCAATTCTCAGAAACAGAATGCAAACGCAGCTACATGAAACAAGATAAAATAGGCATGTTCCAAATAAGATTCACAAGAAGGTCCTCCCTCCAAATGGACCATCACAAGATTCACAAAACAACAACTTGTCCATAAAATCCAGATTAAATCATTTAAGGGGCACATGTTGGATATTAGAACTTGAGGTCAGGATTATCTAGTGAAAACAATGTTCAACTATGAAGGGTCGTTCAAGCCCCAATGAACATGCAAGATCATCAAATAAATGCGAAGAGTGAGTGCTTAGGCAAATCAAAGACTTCCCAGAAATAAGATTTATAATAGCTAACAGTTTCAGAAAAAATAAGCCGCCAAATCTCTCATTTGCATTGCATCTTGAAGGTTTGAAATTAGTGGTGAATGATGGTGGCAATTCCCTCAATCAAATCTAGTCAAGTCACAATAACCCTCTGCACCTATAGCCCCTCAAAGAAATGTCAGAACTACAACTTAAGAACAAGATCGCATACCTCTTGGCACCTTGCCACTACCCTGCCACTTGGATGCACAAACAGCAGCATCATATCCTGAAAGTCTCAGCAGTTTCACAAGAGAAAAATTGATGCAGCTTGCGTTACAAGGACCTGACTTGACATGATGAAGGTCTGACTCCTTGATCAATTGCACAAGAGAATGAACAATGGACAACAAGTCACTCTCATATTGGGCTACAGTGCGCTTGTAAAACTGCAAGAGCAGCAAATAATCAGCGAAATTCTATATGATCAAATAGTAAAATCTTCAACAAGAACAGGAGTTAAAATGCATCAATATAGTCTGGTAGATAGACTGCATGTGTAATTTAAATACAATTCCAAGATTCGCGAGGAAGTCATCAACTGCACCTATTGAAACAACAAACCATACTGGGGAAAAAAAACACAAGAGTTGCCATTTAAATAAAATTGCAGATTCCAGAGACAGCCATCACGGTACATACCAGAGGAGATTCACACAGACAGACATGAGATTAGCTATTCGTCACGTGCACTTCAGTTTATGATCTCACAGGATGTAATTGAGATTTCTGTTTTTTTTTGGTACAAAAATTCCAATTTGATTAATTTTACAAGCAATCACAGAAATTATACCACAAAACTAGAACTTTGTGGTGATCCGAGAAGAGAGAGACAAGAGTTATGCTATATAGACACGGACACATAAAAATGGCACCATTTACTATTCTCACGAATTCGTGAGCTGAATCATTTCTCGAGAGACAAATATCTACAATTGTCAAATCTAAATTTTCTCTTCCTCACAAATTGCAAAATTCAACTCAATTTTAGTGAGAAATTATAACATAAAAATTACTCCAATTCATTCCTCCGTTTTCCGAAGGTAAACAGAACCAATGAAACTTATCTCTCTTCCTCGTAGTATAACCTAACAGAACTAAGAAAAAATAACAAATTTTTAAAAAAATAAATAAATAGAAACGATCTCTTAGACTTCCACGAATACAACACAGGCAAAAGAAGAAGATAAATAAACTTAAAACAATCCAATTCTTTATGAATTGAGCTCGATTTCGTTTTATATGAAAATAATAATATATATAACTTTCATCTATAAACTTCAATGAATTCTAAACAATTATGAATGATTCTATGCAATTCTAGTGTGAGGAGGGAGTAAATTGGTGAAACATGTGAATAAAAATTACCGAAATCTTGTCGCCAAGGTGGTGAAGATCAGAGAGACCAGAATCGCTATCGCTGCTACACCTGGAATCGGCACCGGAGCTACAGCCGTTCTCGAGAAAATCACTAACCATGAGAGCCAAATCATGTTCACTCTCGTGGCTAAATCCTCCTCCTATCTTCCCTACAATCCCTCCCGCCCACCAATCTCCTGTTGCCGTCGCCGCACACATCATCAATCCAGAACAATACCGTTTTCTCCCCTTATATATGTATATTTTTTCGCTATTTCAAAATCACCAAAAGTATGGAAAGAAAACTAACCGAATTATGGAATCTATAAATAAAATTATAATTTTGTATGTTTACATAGAAACATAAACGCAATGATGCTTATATGACCACGCTTTGTGGCCATAAAAACGAGGCCTAACGATTCCGTTTTGAAGTTGTTTAAGATTTTGGTTGAGGTAAAGGCGTAAGGAGAGGAAGAGGATTGAGTTTTTTTCTTTCCTCTTGCGGTGAAGCTAAAACCCAGAAGGAAGGAGAAAGGAGAGAGGAAGAGGAGTTTGAGAGGAGGGCAAGAAATGATAGGCAAAAATATCCTCAGACACTACACAGAGAGATAGGGAGGGGGGGGGGTAATCAGGGGGGTGGGGATGGAATTACGGGAATATCCTTAGATATTATTTTACTTTGTGGCCAAGTAACTCCTCGGATTTCCAGGGGGGATGAAGTGGATAAAGAGGATAGATAATTAATGATGAATCGATTCGGGATGTGGACGGAGTTAAGTACTTTATTCGCTGCTGCTCTTGGTTTTAATGATAACGAAATTATGAATTGATTCTCTCGGGTCTTTTTTACCTGTTACATTTCTCCTTGGCAAGTGAATCTTTATCGTATATTTCTTTTACTCGGAGGTTTTTTTATTCTTTATCGTAAATATATTGCAATTCGGAAGGAGGGCATGAGTCGATAGGCAAAAATATCCTCGGACATTATACAGAGAGACAGAGAGACAGAGAGAGAGAGAGAGTCGGGGGGTGGGGATGGAATTACGGGAATATCCATCTAGAGTGATACTTGCATAATAATGATAAAAAATGATGAGTTGTCTTATTATATAATTTTTATTTTGAAAAAAAAAATCAGTAATATACCAATATCCGGACCATATTTTTAAACCAAAAAAACACGGCTTGTTGATAGATTTTTGTATTTCCCTTGTAGAAAACACGGGAGTCGTTGCAAGTTTTCGTTTTTTTATATATATTTTTCATTGAATATTTTGTATGTATTTAATGTTATAATGGATACGTGTTCTACAAAAATATATTTAAATAAACAAAAAAAAAAGTGCTAGGTTAATGTTTTCTACATGTTTTTTAATATTTTCAGCATTAATATATCAAGATTATCCAAGAGAACCTAGAAAAATATGAAATTAGTACTTTCATAATCAAAATGTATACTGAAAAACATTTTAAAATATAATATAGATACATTACCGAACCGAACATTGTAGACTTGTTGAAATTTGCTGGGTGGGTGTCTTTTTTGTCTACCCAGCAATTCATTAAGATGTTAAACTTCTCCTTGCAAATAGTTTTATCGAAGTGTTGCATGCATGTAGTAGCCTTCTGGCATTTCAAAAACTCATGAAATTTAATTTCTCGAAACCTACCTATGTCGTCTGCTGATTTTATAAAATTATACAAGACTTTTATTACTAAAAGATATATAACTACATATTATGCGTTTGTTTTTTATAGTTTTAATTATGATTGAGTATTTCAATTTTGATTCTTATTTATTAGATGAAATTCTTATTTGTTAATAATCGCAAAATTAAGTGTCTCGTTTAATGTCCTTTGGGAGTTTGGTGGCACATTTATTAAATAATTATATAAATACCAACAAAATATAAGAAAATCATGACTAGCTAGTGTCACTGTATATATATATAGATAGGTATGTTGCGTCACCGATTAAGCTAAAAATACATAATTAAGGTCCAAATTTCATGATCACAGCTAGCATGTTTTAAAGAAACCTTTTAAACTTAGTAAAATAAAATTTATATTTCATATCCACACTCATAAAATTGATCATTATTTTCGTGTATCTTTTACGTCATCATTTAATGAACTCGTCGACAAATTAATTTAATAACAGATCATATCCATCGAGATATTTTGTTGCGTTGTTCTCAATAAATGGTTTTGTATCAACAAATTAATGAATAACTCAATTATTAAGAATTATAATCGAAACATTAAATTTGACAATAAAAAAATCTTAAACAAATAATATATTATCGTCTCAATTACTAACAAAAACAGCAAGATGTGCTGATATTTTCCCTAGACTGGAGTGCGTGGAGGTGTCAATTCGAACGGGGTTAGAGAACATGGAAGGGGAAAAACCTAAACATGGTGGTTCTAGATGATATTAGTTTATAGCCCGTACTATGTTGTCATTCATATTATTTTACTTTTTAATATAAAAAATATTTAAATATTAGGGAATTGTTTTGTGTTTTATCGAACCTCGTTTAATGAATTAGTATTGAAACTTTCCTGATATAACTTCTTACATGGCATGGGTTTAATATTAAAGTATATGAAAGTTATCAATTTATTTATTTAAAAATATTTTGTTTAATTGGTAAAAATATCTTTAGATAAAATTAAGAAAAAATAATGAAATAGATATGAAAAAAATTTTCAGTCCAACTTTTTATCTAATTTAGATTTAAAATCAAATCATATAAAAATTGTTTTTAACATGACTTAATTGACTTGGTATATTCAAACATAACCTTGATAACCGGTAAAAAAAGTTTACGAGCAAAATTTCAAAAAAAAATGAAATTGATATAAAAAAAAAGTTATTTATCAAAATTATTATTTAGATCGAGTTTAAAATTAAATTTTCTAAAACTTTTTCAATGTAATTCAATTAATTTCATCCATTCAAAAGCTATATAAATGGTTATTAAAAAATTAATGATAAAATTTAAAAAAATAGAATTAAAATTTAAAAAAAAATGAAGAAAAAAAATAACTTCATTGTGCATAATGATTTCTACGTTTTTTTTTTATGTAAGAAGTGAACAAGAAATGGCAGGGAAAGTACGATGCTTTAACAAGGAAACAGCATTTCGGGCTCGAGGACCAAGTCACCATGCAACTTGGATTAAACAGCTGAACGAATACAAACTAAAAAGTACTCACGGACATTGCCTGAATGGAAAATGACGTAACTTTTACGGATAACTTCTTCTTACGTCAGCCGCTAATCACCCAATAATTGACCGGTGACTTGGCTCTTTTTCCTCTTCCTTCCCTAAGGGATATTTGATCGAAGTTTCGCAAAATTTTAATTTTTTTTACTCCAAATTATATGTCAATGTTAAATAATTTTTTAAAAATAAAAAAAATTATTATTTCAATATATTTTAAAAAAAAACTTTAAAAAACACCATTCATCACTATTTTAAACACTTTTTTTTAATTCATTTGAAGTCCATTTAATAACAGAGACGAGTGAATGTCCAACTTATCAAAGAAAAAACCACTGTTTACCGTGGAGGGTTTGGTTGACGATCGAACTGAAAACCAACGTTATTACAAGCTGTTTATACATGCTTAAAACTTTTAGGATGACGTACGGTGATGTTTTTATACACATCCTCGGTTAATTGCCCGTTGTCAATGACGCTTTGCAGATGATAAATCACGTTCACCCTTCCCTTCTCCACCAAACCTCTGGTCTTCACACGAGTGCATATCCACCCAATAAATTAAACTGGTCGAAATCAATAGTAATAAAAAAATGACAAGTCAATATTCATGAATATAGTAGAATTAGATTACATTCACCATATCCTTCGCATGTACAGCTTGCTTGTCATCGACTAAATGGTATGAGAGGGCAACCGTTACGTACTTTTCTTTAATTATTTTAAAAGTATTTTAACCGAGGAGTTAACAAAGTACAACTAATTAGAAAAACGTCTTGATAGTTAAATTTAATATTATCCATTTATTGAGATCTCAAAAGTAAAGGAAGAAAGAAACAAGGTATAAGTTGATTATTGAAAATCTTTTATTTTGAGGAAAGGATATTGGGAGCCTGTTTATTAACAAAAAAAAAAAATACAATTTTCCTTTTCATTTTCAGTTTTCTTCTCATTTTCTAGTTTTCTTTGTGAAAAATGTGTTTATTTTTTTAAAATAAAAAAGAATCTTTTTCTATTAAAAATATAGAAAAAAAATATATCAAGATTATAGCTATTTTTCTTAAGAATGAAACCATATTTTTTAATAATCACCTTAATAATTGTATTTGTGATAATCTAATTATAAAATATTTATTTCATTAAAATTAAATTAAAAATTATCATGAAAACATTATACTTATTAGCTCAAAAAAAGTAAATATCTAGTACTATAGTTTTAATACAAAAATAAATTTATGACACTTACCAAATATAAAGATATTAATATAGTATTTGTTGAAAATTTTAATTTCTTTTTAATTTGAAAAACAATGAAGAAACTCATAAAGAAAAATTGTGAAGAACCTAAAAATGTATTTTCCACACTTAGTATAAATTTAAAAAATCGGTTTTTTATTTATCAGAATGGAAAAATATTACATTTGAATAGAAAGTTTTAAGTTTTTCTTTTTTAATTCTATTTTTTTCAAAAATAAATTATTATTTTATTTATATACAGTTCCTGAAAATTACCAATTATGCTTGTTCCTTTTTCCCAATTTTTTCAAGCGGAGCTGCTTAAGAAAAGCACAATAAAAGAAAAAAAGAAACAAGAGAAGGTTCCCCTGCCCTGCACGCGCGGGGCTATAGTGGGTCCGCAGGTTAGTGGCAGTATCCGCCCTCTTTAAAGAATTAGGACACTTGCCACGTCTGCAAATTGCAATTAATCATTGGCCAATAATGGACCAACCCAGCTCAAGCTTTAAAAAGCTGGTCGGCCATTTAAGACCCGGCAAGAATCCTATGAGGTCTGTTCTGAGAAGTTTGAACTCTTCTGGACCTCTCTCGTTTTCGTTCACGTGGGAAGAGGACCATTTTAGGTAAGAGAAGAAAAATGGTTATAACTTCGTGAGAGATCTTTACACTGGGTTCGGTGTTAGGCTGCTGTCAACTGGTAAGTTTGAATTACTTTTTTTTGGGTGGGGGGCGCCAGCATAAGACTATTAAGTTATTTAAACTTTACTAGGTGTATATTTGATACAGTTGTACTGCATGTTTTTTAAAAAATATTTTTTAAGATTTTTTAAGATTTTTAATATAAATATATTAAAACCACAAAAAACACTAAAAAATATATAAATTTAATATTTTTTCAGACAATTAACAAAAACAAAAACTATTGTACTACTAAACAATCTCTTCCCATACTTTACAATAACTACTTTTTTAATGTATATAATGTCACAAGTCATATTTAATTTATTGAAATATATGATTAGAATGGTTAAATAAGTAGCCACTATAAAGTATTGATTATGTAAATCAAAAGTTAATCACATGTGGTTGAAGCATAGGTTACTTATCTAAATTATTGATTATTTATATAAAGGTGAAATATTTTTTTATATATAAGAAGAATT
>Ga0307515_10022792_pt1 | contig 11019 bp, 11 predicted proteins | sample 17_EM_MG_FD_194513 | JGI IMG/M metagenome (GOLD analysis project Ga0307515, IMG submission 194513) | Populus trichocarpa ectomycorrhiza microbial communities from riparian zone in the Pacific Northwest, United States - 17_EM | ecosystem: Host-associated > Plants > Roots > Unclassified | place...
TTCGGTCGGCACCGCCACCGGCCCGCTCAGCGCCTCGGTCGTCTTCGATCACCATGGCAGCTATGCGCCGTTCCTGTGGCTGACCATCGTCTTCATGGTCGCCAGCAGCCTGGCGCTTCTGAGCCTGCCCAAGCCCGCCGCCAGGGGCTAGCGCCCGGCGAGGGCGCCCGGCTCTCGCGCCAAACCTCGAAACTCCAGTCGACCCGGCCCTCGCGAAGAGTGGTCGGGTCGATGCACGTCTGGACCATTGACGCCGGCGTTCGGCGGCGCATATATGATACATAGTGGCGCGTATCTTTGAGCGCCGACGCCGTAACGAACGAGAGCCGAATGCCGCAACTGATCGTCACGACGCGAGAAGGCCTGACGCGCGAGCTGGATCCCGCCACGGGTCTGACGGCGATGGAGGCCATCCGCGACGCCGGCGTCGACGAACTTATGGCCCTGTGTGGCGGCGTCTGTTCCTGCGCGACCTGCCACGTCCATGTGGACCCCGCGTTCGCCGCCCTGCTGCCGGCGATGAGCGAGGACGAGAACGATCTGCTCGACAGCTCCAGCCACCGCGACGCGCGCTCGCGCCTGGCCTGCCAGATCCGCCTGAACGACGGCCTGTCGGGCTTGCGGGTCACGATCGCCGAAGAAGACTGAACTTCGCTGCCCATTCAAAGCGACGGCCGGCCCACGAGGCCAGGACCGCGGACCCGGAGGAAACCATGCAGACCTTGGCCGAGCGCGACTACTTCAGTGACCACTCGATCCTGAGGGACCCCTACGCCTATTTTGAAGCCGTGCGGGCGAAGGGGCCGATCTACCGGCTGCCGGACCGGGACATGGTGGTGGTGACGGGGTTCGAGGAAATCCTGGACGTCCTGAAGAACAATCAGGATTTCTCCTCGGTGAACTCCGTGCAGGGCGCGGCCACCGCGCTGCCCTTCAAGCCCGAGGGCGCGGACATCACGGCCCAGATCGAAGCCCATCGCACCCAGTTCATCGGCGGAGACCTGTTGGTCGCCTATGATGACCAGCCGCACGCCAGGTCGCGCTCGCTGCTCAGCCGATTGTTCACGCCGTCGCGGTTGAGGGCGAATGAGGCGTTCATCGCCTCCTTCTCCGATCGGCTCGTGCGAGAAGCGGTCGCCAAGGGCGGCTGCGAGCTGATGAAAGGGATCGCCACGCCCTTCGTCACGCTGGTGATCGCCGACCTGCTGGGTGTGCCGGAAGACGACCGGCAGATCTTCATGGACGCCATCGAAGCCGGCCCGCCGCCCGGCAGCCTCGACGCGGACGACCTTGAAGCCCAGAACATGCCGCTGGTGCTGATGGGCATGTACTTCGCGGAATATGTGGCGGACCGGCGCAAGGACCCGCGCGAGGACGTGCTGTCCGAACTGGCCAACGCCACCTATCCGGACGGTTCGACACCCGACGCCATGGAAATCGTGCGGCTGGCCACCTTCCTGTTCGGCGCGGGGCAGGACACCAGCGCCAAGCTGCTGGGCAACGCGATCCGGTTCATCATCGACCAGCCCGGTCTTCAGCAGCAACTGCGTGACGACCCGTCGCTGATCCCGCAGCTCATCGAGGAGACGCTTCGGCTCGAAGGCTCGGCGAAGATGACGACCCGGCTGGCGCGTCGGAACACGCGTATCGGTGACATGGAGATCGCGGCCGGAACCAAGGTCTTCCTGGCGCTGGCGGCGGGCAACCGCGATCCGCGGCGATGGGAAAACCCCGAGACCTTCGATCTCAACCGCGCCAAGCTCAAGGAGCACCTCGGCCTGGGACGCGGCGCCCATGTGTGCGCCGGCGCCCCGCTTGCCCGGGTGGAGGTTCGTGTTCTCCTCGAGAAGTTCCTCGAACACACCGCCCACATCGATTTCGTCGAGGAAAAGCACGGTCCGCCGGGGGCTCGAAACCTTGAATACGAGCCGAGCTTCATCATCCGGGGCCTGACCGAGATGCACCTGAAACTGACGCCCGCGCCGGGCTTCGTGGCGCCCGCAAAGTCGGTGGCCCAGCCCGAGGCGAAGTCGAAGACGCCGGGCCTGCTCGGCCTGTTTGGTTTCGGCAAGAAGGCCGAGGCGGCGCCGAAGGGCTATTCGACCACGGACACGACGATCGGAGCCCTGTTAGCCGAACCGGCGCTCACCGCGGTGCTCGACAAGCATTTTCCAGGGGTCAGCGAGGATCGCAGGATCGGCATGGCCAAGGGCATGACGCTGCGCCGGGTGCAGAAGTTCGCCGGCGACGTGTTCACGGACGCCGCGCTCGACGCGATGGACGCTGATCTGGCCCAGCTTTCCAAGACCTAATCACCAGCGCGCTCCCGACATGAAACAACATCACTGGAGAATTTCATGAGCACCAAACGCGTGGTCGTCGTGACCGGCGGAGCGTCCGGCATCGGGCTCGGCGTCTGCAAGCTGTTCGCCGCCAACGGCCATCCGGTCGCCATGCTCGACGTCCAGGAAGAGGCGCTGGCCCGCGAGAGCGCCGCGCTTCGCGCCGCGGGCGGCAAGGTGCTCGCGCACCACGCCGACGTGTCCAGCCGCGCGTCGGTCGATGCGGCCTATGCGGTGGTCCGGCGCGAGCTGGGGCCGATCGGTATCGTCATCGCCAATGCCGGCATCTCCACGAGCCTGCCGTTTCTGTCGACCTCGCAGGAGGCCTGGGACCGGATGATCGGAGTGAACCTGACCGGCGTCTTTCACACCCTCCAGGCGGCCGCGCCGGACATGGTGGAACAGAAGTGGGGGCGGATCGTCACGATCTCTTCCCAGGCCGCCCAGTCGGGCGCGCCGGATCGGGCGCACTACGCGGCGTCGAAGGGCGGGGTGATCGGCCTGACCCGGGCCCTGGCCCGCGAGCTGGCGCCGCATGGGATCACCGTCAACACCATCCCGCCGTCCCTGGTCGATACGCCGCTGGCCCGCGCCGGCGAGGCCTCAGGGCAGGTGCCGCCTCTGGAGGTGATCGCGCAAATGATTCCGATCCAGCGGCCGGGCACGCCGGAGGACATCGCCAACGCCTGCGAGTTCCTGTGCTCGGATAAGGCCAGCTACATCACGGGTCAGGAAATCAACGTCAACGGCGGCAGCTGGATGTAGATCGCCCAGACAGAAACGCCCTCGACTCCGGTGGAGGCGAGGGCGCTTGGGATGGCTTGAGGCGTCTTCGTCGCGAAGACGTTCCGACCTCTTACTCGAAGGGCTCTTCGCCCTGCAGCTTGGTGCGGACCATCATCCGGTCGCCTTCTGGATCGTACCATTCGGCGCGGTGCATGGTGCCGGTGTTGTCCCAGATGACCAGATCGCCGACCTTCCACTCGTGGCTGTAGCTGAAGTCCTCCTGGGTCGCCCATTCGCGCAGGCCGACGATGATCTGGGCGCTTTTGTCGGCGGGCACGTCGAGGACGCGGTGGGCGGTGCAGCCCATGACCAGCGACTTGCGGCCCGAGGCGTGCTTCCACACCAGCGGCAGGTTGTTCTCGCCGATGGCCTGCATGGCCTTCAGCTTGCCGAGGCTCGGCTCGGGCTCGTAGTAGAACACCGACGCCCAGACCGAGTGGGCGACGCGCAGTTTTTCGTATTCGGCCTTGTCCTCGTCGGAGAGGCCCTCGTAGGCGGCGTAGGTGTTGCAGAAGCCGGTGTTGCCGCCCCAGGTGGCGGGCACCTTGCACGACAGCAGCGAGGCCAGGATCGGCACGTCGTTCATGGTGCCGTCGATGTGCCAGTACAGCGAACCTTTCAGGTACTCGGCGGCGGCCGGGTTTTCCTTGGTGTCCAGCGTGATCTTGGTGATTTCCTCGCCGCCGCGGTGCTCGGGCGCGAAGGTGCCGAGCGTCTTGGTGAAGGCGATCTGCTCTTCGTCGGTGAACTTGATCTCGGGGAACACCAGGACGCCGCGCTCTTCGAGCAGGGCGCGGATTTCCTTGCCGAGCACGCCGGACAGCAGCTCTTCCTTGGTGTTCAGAATACGAGTGCCGATCTTCGGCTTGATCGCTTCGTGCGACAGGCGGGTCAAAACATCGACGGACATAACGCGTCTCCCCAACGGATTTTTTAAATGCTGAACACATGTTCAGCATTTTTGATTTCCGCCGTCAAGTCCCGCCCCAAAAGCGGGGGCGCGGCGTTTAGGCCAGCAGGCGGTCGAGCCAGGCCTCGACGAAGGCGCGGGCGTCGTCATGGCCCGAGCGGATGCCCATTTCGCCTTCCATGACCAGGGCCCGGCCGATGCCGGCCAGCACCAGGCTGAAGCCCGCCGCCGTGCCGCCGCCCGACGCCGCCAGCTTTTCGCCGATCAGCTTTTCGATCAGGGCGACCTGGCGGGCGCGCATGGCCTCGCTGTGGCGGGTGATCTCCACGCCGATCAGCTTGCGGTGGTTGGCCAGGGCCACGAACTCCAGCGCCAGGGTGTTGCGGCTGGTGTCGGCGAAGAAGCGCCACAGGGCCCGCAGCGGGTCCTCGCTGGACAGGGCCTGTTCGATCATCGCGTCGCTCTGGGCCGCGCCCCGCTTGAACACGGCCAGGAACAGGTCGTCGGTGGTCGGGAAATAGTAGTGGACCAGCGAGGGCTTCAGGTCGGCGAAGATCGCCACCCGGCGGGTGCTGGCGGCGGCGTAGCCTTCGTCACGAATGACCTGTTCGGCCGCGTCGAGGATCAAGGTGCGGGTTTCGGAGCTTTCGGCGCCGACGCGACGTTTCGGAGTCATGACCGGAGCATAGGGGGCAGCGGCCTTCACGCAAGTTCGCTCAGCGAGCCGGGGAGCCCGCGCGGCGCTCATTTGGCGAAGGCCTGGACCGAGATTCCGCTCATCGCCGTCCAACCCGCGTCGTTGTCGAACACCGCGCCGGTGGCGAAGCTGGACTCGTCGCTGGCCAGGAACAGCGCCATCATCGCCATCTCCTCGGGCCGGGCCATGCGCCCCAGCACGCCCATCCGGTCGATCAGCTCGTTCGAGGTCGGCAGCCCTTTGCGCTGCATGTCCTCGCGCTGCTCGCGGGCCATGGGCGTCTCGGTCGCGCCGGGGCACAGGGCGTTGGCGCGGATCCCGTGCCTGCCCAGTTCGACCGCCGTCACCTTGGTCAGGGCGACCACGCCGGCCTTGGAGGCGCAATAGCCGGCCGAGCTGGCGACGATATGGGCCGCGATCGAGGCGGTGTTGACGATCGACCCGCCGCCCGCCTCGATCATCCTGGGCGCGACGTGCTTGGTCATCAGCCAGGCGCCCTTGAGATTGACCTCGACGCAGCGGTCGAAGGCCTCTTCGGTGATGTCGAGGATCGAGCGCTTGCCCTCGGTGTCGACGCCCGCGTTGTTGAACAAGATGTTGGGCAGGCCGAGCTCGGCGACCGTTCGATCGACGATGCGCTGAACGTCGGCGGTCTTGCTGATGTCCGCGCCGATGGCGATCGCCGCACCGCCGGCGGCGCGGATCGCGTCCACCATCGGCGCGACGCGCGCCTCGTCCAGGTCCACCGCGGCGATCTTGGCGCCTTCGCGGGCGAACAGCAGGGCGGAAGCTTCGCCCATGCCGCCCGCCGCGCCGGTGATGATCGCGATCTTTCCCGCCAGGCGCATCGCCCCGACCTCCTGGTTCAGGCCCGCTGAATCACGCCGAACCCATGTAGCGGCCGCCGTTGGTGCTGATCGTCTGGCCGGTGACGTAGCCGGCTTCTTCCGACGCCAGATAGGCGCAGGCGGCGGCGATATCTTCCGGTTGGCCGATCCGTTTCATCGGCAGGGTCTTGGCGAAGGCCTCGGCGTCGATCGGCGCGCCGCGCAGCATCGGCGTATCGATGAAGCCCGGGGGCACCATGTTCACGGTGATGCCGGTCGGGGCGTATTCCAGCGCCAGCGCCTTGGTCAGGCCCAGCAGGCCGCCCTTGGACGAGACGTAGTGCGCCTGGGCGACCGAGCCCGATTGGGTCGAGGACGAGGTGATGTTGATGATGCGGCCCCAGCCGGCGGCCAGCATGTCCGGAATGACTTCGCGGCAGAACAGGTGCGGCCCCTTGAGGTTGATCGCGATCGTGCGGTCCCAGACCTCTTCGGTGATGTCCATGTAGGGCACGAAGGTCGCGATGCCGGCATTGTTCACCAGGATGGTGATCGGACCCCACGCGGCGCGGATCTTCGCGCCGGCTTCTTTGATCGCCGTTTCGTTGGCGCAATCGGCGACCAGCGCCATGGCCTTGCCGCCGGCGTCGGTGATCGTCTTGACGGTCTCGGCGGCGCCTTCGCCGTTCAGGTCCAGGACGGCGATGGCGGCTTCGTCGCGCGCCAGGCGGACGGCGATGGCGCGACCGATCCCGGAACCCGCGCCGGTGACGATGGCCACTTTTCCCTTCAACGACATTCTGACTCTCCTAATGATCCGTTGTGGATGACCGGTCGGCTCAGACCGGCGTCCTTGCCGCTTGGATCGCGGCTTGATGCATCGTCTCTGTGGCGCGAGCGGTGAGGTCAACCCTGTCGCTGGCCAGGCATCCGCGCACCGTGTTTGAACGACTGTTCAGCGTTTGAACAGGATGGTGGGCCGGGAAGTCAATCTCGCCCTTGGCTGTATCGCCCCGGCGGAATTGAAGCGTGGCTTGCCAGCCAGGATTTACCGTATATCGCATTGCGCATGGAGATTTCGACGTCAGCACCGACCGACGCACGGCAAGTGCGCACGCGCAGGAACCTGCTGGACGCCCTGCTGCGCCTGCTGGAGAGGCGTCCGTTCGAGCAGGTGACCATTCGCGAGATCGCCCAGCAGGCCGAGATCGGCTACGCCACCTTTTTCCGCCACTACCCCTCCAAGGAGGCGCTGCTCCACGATCTGGCGGCGGGGCAGATCCGGGAGCTGCTGGCCCGCGCGCTGCCCATCCTGCTAGAGAAGGACAGCCGGCAGTCGTGCATCGCGCTGTTCAACTATGTCGCCGAGCACCGCACGCTGTGGTCGGCCTTGCTGACCGGCGGCGCGGCCGGCACGCTCAAACAGGAATTCACCGACCAGGCCCGACGCATCGCCCAGGATCAAGGAACGGGCGGGGGGCTCATTCCCGACGATCTTCGCGTGGTCTTTTCGGTCAGCGCCACGATCGAGATCTTGGCCTGGTGGCTGCAGCAGGATGTCGGGTTGGACGTTGAACGAATGGCCGAGATTCTCGACCGGCTGGTGGTCGTGCCCTCTATCGCCGTGGACTGAGCGGCCGCTCCAGTCCAGACCGCCCATCGCCATACCGATGTCTCGCCGTGGCGCATCGCTTACGGGATGATCGGACGCGCCGCCCATGAAAGCCTGCCCGCAAATATTGGGGCGGATCATGAGCGAATTGACCATCAACACCGCAGCGGGCGCGGTGCGTGGGGCTGAGGCGGGCGGCGTCCGGCGCTGGCTGGGCATTCCTTATGCCCGGCAAGCGCGGTTCGCGGCGCCGGGTCCGGTCGCGCCCTGGACCGGCGTTCGCGACGCCACGGCGGCGGGCGCGAAGTGCCCCCAGATGTATGGCAACTCCGCCAAGCGCGCGATGCTGGCGACGCCCGAATTCGCCGAGGACTGCCTGGACCTGAACATCTACGTGCCCGAGGGCGGCGAGGATGTGGGCCGCAAGCCGGTCTATGTCTGGATCCACGGCGGCGCGTTCGTGGTCGGCAACGGCGGCTCCTATGACGGCTCGGCGATGGCCAAGGCGGGCGACGTGGTCGTCGTCACCATCAACTACCGGGTCGGGGTGCTGGGTTTCGTCAATCTCGGCGAGGCGCTGGGCCTGCCGGACATTCCCTCCAATCTCGGCCTGCGCGACCAGATCGCGGCGTTGGAGTGGGTGCGCGACAATATCGCGGCGTTCGGCGGTGATCCCGACCGGGTGACGATCGGCGGGCAGTCGGCGGGATCGATGTCGGTGTCGCTGCTGCTGCACGCCAAGTCGGCCTGGCCGCTGTTCCGGGGCGCGATCATGCAGAGCGGCGCGCTCAGCCTGATCCACAGCCGCGAGAAGAGCCGCAAGATCGGGCGGCGGTTCGCCGAACTGCTGGGCGTCGATCAGGGCGGCCTGGAAACGCTGCGGACCATGGATTTGCAGCGCCTGTTCGAAGCCCAGGGCAAGGTGGGCGAGGAAAATCCGGGGACCATCCCCGCGTCGCCCTGGTTCGACGGCGACCTCGTGCCGGGATCGCTGGATGAAGCGCAGCAGCAATCGGCGGCCCCGGTGCCGTTGATCGCGGGCGCGGCGCGCGACGAAATCCGCCTGTTCGAACTGATGCCGGGCGATATCCTGCCCACCAAGTGGCCGGCCCTGGAGGCGTTGCTCAAAGGCCAGTTGGGCCAGGTGCAGGCCGACCGCATCCTCGCGGTCTATCCGCGGACCACGGCTGGACGGCGGGCCCTGGCGACGGACCTGACCTTCGTCATGCCCACGCGCAATTTCGCCGAGCGCCAGATGAGCCACAGTCCGACCTGGTACTATCGCTTCGACTACAGCCACCCGATCGCGGGGGCGACCCACGGGCTGGACCTGACCCTGACGTGGCCGATGCAGAACTTCCGCGCGACCTTGGCGCGGGGCGGACCGTTCAAGGGCAAGCGCGCGGCGCTGGGCCATCGGATGATCGGCCACTACGCCCACTTCGTGCGCCACCTGACGCCCGGCCCCGGCTGGCCCGCCTATACGCCGACGGACCGGTCGGTGAAGGTCTTCCACTACGACGACCGGATCGAAGCCAATCCCGACGGCGCGCGCCTGGCGGCCTGGGCTGGACGTGACGCCGGAGCAGGCTTGGTCGGCGACTAGGGCGCCAGCACCGACTTCAAAAGGGCCAGCGTGCCCGCCCAGGAGACCTGCTCGGCGAGCGGGTCGTGGGCGACGCCGGGGCGTCCCATCTTCCCCGCGTCAGGATCGGTGAAACCATGCGCGGCGGTGCTGAAGACGGTGATCTGCGCGGACGCCTGGGCGGCGGCCATTTCGGCGCGTAGCGCCTCGACATGCTCCAGGGGCACGAACGGATCCTGTCCGCCGCACCAGGCCGCGACCTGGCCCTTGATCGCGTCGGGCGCGGCGGGCAGCTTTGTCGCCAGCAGGCCGTGGAAGCTGACGACGGCCCGCACTGGCGCGCCGGTGCGGGCCAGTTCAAGAACGCAGAAGCCGCCGAAACAATAGCCGATGGCCGCGGTCCGCGCGGCGTCCACCTGGGGCAGGCCCGAAAGCGTCTCGTGCCAGGCCGTGAGGCGGGCGCGCAGGAGTTCGGGATTGGCCTGCAGGGCGGCGAAATAGGCGCCGGCCTTGACGGGATCGCCGCCCAGCTCGGCGCCGAACATGTCGGTCGCCAGGGCGACGTAGCCGAGGTCCGCCAGCTTCGCCGCAACCTCGCGCACCTGGGTCCCAAGGCCCAGCGCGTTGTGCATCACCAGAACGCCGGGCCGCTCCCCCGTGTCGCCGCCGAACAACTCGCCCTTGAGGATCGCGCCCTCGTGTTCCAGCGTTACGATCTGCATCTGGCTGCTCCGGCGTCGTTCTGCGAAAGGGCTGGCCGCCACGGTCGCCAAAGGGGCGGCGGATCGCAACCGCGACGCGGAGCGGCCGCCAAGGCATCGCGAGATCGATGCCCTGGGGCCGAGGCGCGAACCGCTATTTCGCCAGCTTCAGATGCTTCTGGAAGAAGCCCGTCATGACGTCGAAGGCCTCACGCGATTCCGGCAGGCTGGGATCATAGAAGAAGGCATGGCCCAGGCCGTCCCAGACGTGCAGGTCCGCCGTCACGCCGGCTTTCACCAGTTCGCGATGGGTGTTGACTGCCGAGCTCATTTCCATCGCCCGGGTGGCGGTGATCAGCAGGGTCGGCGGGAAGCGCTTGAGCAGGTCGGGCGAGAGCACGGGCGAGGCCTGCGCGTCTTCCAGGTCGGCGCCCTCGAAATAGCCCAGGCGGCGATTCTGGGCCTCCAGCGCCTGGAAGGGGCGGGAGAAGGACCGGCTGTCTCCGGCCCAGCGTGCGTCGGCCGAGGCGCAAAAGATACCGATCGCGGCGGGCAGGGGCAGCTTTTCCTTGACGAACGCGGCCATGGCCTCGGCCGTCAGCAGGCCGCCCGCCGAGCAGCCGAACACCGCGATGTCCTCGGGCTTGTGGGTCTTGAGCAGCTCGCGATAGACCTTGACCACATCCTGCGTCGCGGCCGGATAGACCGTTTCCGGCGCCTGGCGATAGGTGATGCTGACGATCTCGACCCTGGCCAGGGCGGCCAGCGGGATCGACTCCACCATCCCCGTGCCTGGGGCCATGCCCATGACGAAGCCGCCGCCCGGCAGGTTCAGCAGAATCTTCTTGGCGTTGGCCTTGGGCGCGCCGCCGACGGGCGTGACATAGACCGCCGGGACGCCGGCGATCACCGCGTCGCGGGTCGCGACGGGATAGAGGGCCTTCAGCTTGTCGATCTGCGGGGCCATGTACTGGCCGATCTTCGGCCGGATCGACGGCACCATGCCGGCGGCCAGCATCTGGCGCATCTGCGCTTCCTGGTCGGTCGGCTTCCTGGGCAGCGCCTTGCGCGCTTCGTCGCTCAGATAGATCGAAGGCGGAAGCTCGAAGGAGGGGACGACGACCGTTCCGTCGGACTTGATCGAGCCGGCGTCGGTCTTGGACGCCGCGGCGTCCTGCGCCTGCGCCAGCTGCGGGGCGATGCCCGGGAGGAGGGCGGCGGTCGCCGCGTGGGCAAGGCGTCGGACCGTTCGGATGCTGGCGTTCATGTCTCTCTCCCGAGGCTGAGATCGGCTCTGCGTGGCGATCTCATATTATGTTATGAAACATAATATGCTTGCCTTGCGAGGACCTCGCAAGCGCGCTAACCACTCAACGGTGAAAAAAGCCGCTGCCGACATCGAGACCTTCGCCGATCCTTTCCAGGCCATGCTGGGTTTTCAGCTTCGGCGGACCTCGGTGGCGGCCATGTCGACCTTGGCCGACGAGTTGGATCCGCTCGGGCTGAATCCGAGCCAAGCCTCGTTGATCATGCTGATCGGGGCCAATCCGGGCTGCACG
>Ga0307515_10022793_pt1 | contig 11018 bp, 3 predicted proteins | sample 17_EM_MG_FD_194513 | JGI IMG/M metagenome (GOLD analysis project Ga0307515, IMG submission 194513) | Populus trichocarpa ectomycorrhiza microbial communities from riparian zone in the Pacific Northwest, United States - 17_EM | ecosystem: Host-associated > Plants > Roots > Unclassified | place...
ACTGGTCTCTGTTTTCCGTCTTCTACATATGGGTGGATAAGAACAAAGGGTTTCTGTTGTAAAAAAAGAGGGAAAAAAAAAAACAAGAGCAAAGGTTTCCCCTTATTCACGAACTCTGTCCATCCTCTATCTCTCTGTTTTATTCTTCTCAATTCCCTTCACCTTATCTCGTCTTATCTCTTAAATAGCTTCCTTTTCTATATTTTTTTTGCTCTCTTCGATTGCGGGTGGCTTTTGATTTTTACAAGGAGGTCGATGACTGTAATTTTGAGGAACCTGCGTTTTGCTATTACGATGAGAGTTTGTTTCACTTTAGGGTTGAAATGTGGTGTTTTGCTGGTGATATTCATTGAAAAAAGGTATTTAGCTGGTTGGAGGTTGAAGAAATTACAAGACAAGTTCTTAGGATACGGCCAGGTTTCGTTGAGCTTTTGAAATCACGGACGAGTTTATTCTTGGATACAGAATTTGCGATGGTAATAATAACGAATTCTCATCAAATCTGGGTGAGATTTGAAACCGCAAAAAAATCAATTCTGCAGTCAATTAAGTGATTCCAAGCATAAGAATATTTTAAATAAATTAATTAAAAAAAAAACAGTTACAATAAAGAGAGAAAAAAAGAAGAAAAAAGCTTATAAAAATGGAAACAAACAAAACCCCCACATAAAACTAGCTTTTAGCAGCTCAATGAAATAACAACAAAAATCAAACAATCAAACACCATAACCAATCATATCATCAACCGATCAAGCTAAAAAATTGAATTAACACAGAAAAAAAGTTTACCTAAGAAAAGAACCCCGATCGATCTAACAATCTGCAGTAAGAAAACAAAAAGAATAAATTATTAGGCCTCAACAACACCCAAAAAATGAAGGAAGAAGCCTCCTTTCTTCTGTGTTGGCTTCTCTTTCTCGAGAAAAGAAAGAGAAAAATAAATAAAAACAAAACCCTCACCGAAAGAAAGGAGAGAGAGAGGGGGGAGAGAGAGAGAGAGCGTGAGAGAGGGGGAGAAGGGAAGAGGAGGAGGAGGATATGAGATATGAGGGATGCAATGTATGTTTGTATGTATGTAAGGGAGAAAAAGGTAGAGAGATTAAAAGAGGACAGTAATCAGTAATTTACTAAATAACCCATTCGACCACCAAGAAATAGAGAGATGAAAGAGAGAATGATCGGTTTCTCTTAACAAGGACTTTATTATTAATTATATAATTCAAATAAAAATACAAACAACGACATCAACACCAAATAGCAACAACAACTAGGCAAAGGAGGTGTCCCCCTCTTGGGCCGCTTACCAGCTCTTCCTCCCTCCTCTCCATGTGACTTTTCTTTTCCTTTTTCTTTTCCTTTTCTTTTAATACTTCACTGTTTGATTAGGAAAACTAATTTTGGAATTATACAAAACATTTACCACTCTTTACCGATCAATACTATCAATTCACACGCACAAAATAACTGATCTCTAAGCTTTAAAACGAAGAACAAAAAAATTAATATTAGTAAGAACTTACCAGTGCGAGCTGGATGACAGTATACAATGATTTCATTGAAAGAATGTTGATTGTTTTGTAACATTGCGTATATACAGTCTTAATGATATTGTTATGAGGATGTTTTTTTTATTTTAATTTCAATAGTGAAGAAAAAAATTTAATCAGTTTTTTTTTTTTTTTGAAAAGAAGAAAGAAAAGCAGCGGTAATCTTGCAATAATAATAAATGAGAAAAGAAAGAAAACAGAGATGGCTATCATTTAAAGCGAGGCCGAGGAGAGATTAGAAAGGAGGAAAGAATGGTCTCTACTTCCAATGCGCGGCGAAGCCAACGGGGCCCATGCTCACCTTGTTGTTTCCATCTTCTTCACGCCAAGCACTCCTCTCTTTTTTTTTACCATCACATGTGTGTTTTTTTAGGTGACTGGACCTGCAATATGTAGCTGTGTGTTTTGAGTTGTCACAAAAATTACAAATTAAATCTTGCATACGTGGCACTGATATAATTGTTTGGGGCCCGCTGTTAGATGACTTAGATTTTCTTGCCTTACCTAAAAATCTGATTGCTTTTTTGACTAACTATTTACGTACTGATTTCCTGTTACATGGCTTTTGTTTTTTGTTATGTTTTTTTTTTCCCTTCCTTGAGTACATGTATCACAGACGAAGAGGAGGTTAAAACATGCCCTAATGGTTAAATTTCTCGAGTAAATTGTCGGCGTCGAAGAGGGCGGTGGAATTTATCAAAATTGGGATGCTTGTTTAGCTGGGCATCAATCAATCTTTAGGTCACAAGAATCCAAGTAGCCCTCCAAATTGACAGCAGTATTTATTTACTTTGCCTGAGAAAGGCCCCCCAAGTTCCCTTGCAAGTACCTTGGCAGGTTCCGTCTAAGCTTCCTTTAAAAATCTAGCCTCTTGAGTCTTGCCCTTCATATCTCAATCGTGGCGTGGGCCTATTATTCTTCTCGGCTTTGGTCCCTTGGCACCCTTTTTATTTTCATGATTATTATTATTTACTTGTTTCCTCTCCTCTCCTTCAAAGAAGGTTGGTTGCCTCGCCTTTTCTTACGTGTAATCTTTTCTGTGTAATTATTTCTGGCCACGAAAATGGGCTCTAATCTGTCCACATGGATTATGCTTAGATAAACCATTGCGTAATGGCACATTTCAAAGTTATTTGAATATTAATTCGGAAGGAGATAAGATTGATTATTCTCCCACTTTAATAAGTGAATATTTAGAAACCTGCAACGCTATTGTCAATGCAGAAAAAACTTGGACAGCCTAAGGCATGGTGGCTAAGGAAAACGCCAAGGCCACTCCTATCTATCAATTTTTTTTTTCTTTTTAACTTCGCTCCAGTTTCACGTGGCCCAACACTTGAATGTAATAATTGAAAAATATAGAGTAAGCAAGTTAATTTGACTTTTTTTTCCCCTCAATACACACTAGCAGCTATGGGGGCAGCAGAGGAAGATTATGGGCTGGATGTTAATGAAGAACGAGTCCTCTAGCAAAAGGGATTATAGTTGATGGCAATTATGAGATTAGGTCTCAAAGCTTTTATGAAAGGTGGGTGTGTGGTTATGGAAGCAATTAATTTGAGGGAGCAAAACTCATGAGCCTCAACTGGGTCTGCGAGAACACAAAGATTGAGATGACCCACCTCCATCAGCATGTGTGAGCATATGTGGAGAGGTGGAAGTTGGATCCTTGGTAATGATTAAGCACATGACAACTCTGTTCCTCCAGAATTAAATCTAAACATAAGAGAAAACAAGGCTGAAAAACACAAGATGGTTCATATGAACCTGAGAGGGCACAAGATCGCCTGGCGACTAATGACCTCAAGCCACAGCCACTCGATTCCTGTCTTGACTTTAAACAGCACAAGGATGGCCTGCGAGAAAAACAACCATCTCGTTCAAACCGCAGATAATGGCTCGGTTATTGGACGCATACACAAGATGAGCAAGACGTCAAGTGTCACACAAGCATTCACGGGAAAAGGAGGGGGGGAGAATAAAATACTTCATCAATGAAAGGGATGCCAGTTGCCCAACCCAGAGATTAAACTTGAAGGATGGAGGAAAGAGAAAAGAGGAGTGAAAGGAAAAAAAGAAAACCATCGTACTAGGTCCACTTGCTCGATGTAATTCGACAGCAGGGCACTAATTCGGGATTCATTGACAATGCAGCTTTCTGTCGTCATTGTAACTCAGTTCCAAAATAATTCATAGCACTAACGCTTTCTTATTAAAAAAGTAAAAAGAAAGAAAGAAAAAAAAAAGTAAAACCGAGGCGAATGAGTACTCATGGAATTATTTTCAGCTTCCATATGACAATTCACAATGAATGCACTGACCAAACCACCTTGCGAGATGCGGCTTTATTGTATTGCAGACGCAGTATCATGTATATATATTGTCAAGGGTAGAGAGGTTGGTGGTGGAGCAGGCTATGGGTATTTCATCCACCAAACAACCCAGCAATAACCCACAATCCCCTACAGGTGGAGATGGGCACTAATCAACTATAAGCCTACAACCAAAAAACGCAATAAATAAATAAATAAATAAAACTCAGTGTTTTAAAGCATATTACACGTCTATTCAAATAAAAAAAAGCCTATTGTTCTAGCTCTTAAATATATTCAAGTGTTATTCAGATTACAACTAAAAAAATAATCAGTCTATTCAACATTGAGAGAGAGAGAGAGAGAGAGTTCAAGATTACCCACATAGTTTGATCGTACAGCTCCAGCAGCAGTTCAAGTTAAGAACACAAAAGGGAAAATGAACTTGATAACAATTACGATGCAAGAGGGGACTTGTGATTAAAGTGCTAATAACCAATTCCGATTCAAATGATTTGCCAGCATCTCACTCTGCATCAGCTGACAGAGCAAGGCCCATAAATTAAGAGACGTTGCACGGCATCATTATATAAAGATATATCCAGGATTCATAAGTCATGAGAAAACAATCCAAATATGCCACAGCAGAGTTCAGAAATGGAACACATAACAAGGTAAGCTTAAAGTTTCGTGAGAGGGAAGAGGAGATTAATTTACAATAGGTATCCAGATGCTAGAGAACAAAGCATAGGCCGGTACAAGTCCAATTGCAAGGGCAAGGCTGGGAAGAATACGGTAAATAACATCTTCTCAGAGATACAAAGAAACAATCCACCATCAATAGAACAAGAGCAAGATCATAAAGCCAGGTAAAGCAGCCGATTCTCAAAGATTTAATATTTGAACTTGCCATCATCCAACACATTGATCTTGTTGCTTCTACTGGAGAAAAACGCCTCATATCAGGCACAGGAAATCTGCACATGAATTACAGGAAGAATTTCTGCGCAGTTCCTTTAACAGGATGGGAGAAAAGAAAACTACAGGCATTCACCTCGAATGACAAAGCCATTCCTTCAATGGATTCTAAACCCCTTCTTGAATATACTAACCCTGAGCATTAGGGTTAGCATCCACTTCTCATCAAAAACTAAACTCTTCCAATAAATTCAATTTATGGTTTCTAAACCATTTCTCAAATATATTGTTTCAGGCAACAATAACCCTGAGAAGTCAAGTTTCCACAAATCTTTGAAAATAACTCTTTCAATGAATTCCTTCTATGGTTTTCAAATCCCTTTTGAATCATTTTTCCTTGATGCTTGAGGTTAATATCTACATAGTTTCAAAATTAATTCTATCAGCTTTTGACTTGGACAATCAATCTGCAAGCTTATCTGCAAAATCATCCAAGTCAAAAGCTTTCTCCCTCTAAAATGGATAGCAACTGGTGGGCAGTTTCAGCATCTGCAGACATGTTACCATCAATGTGCCTAGATGTCCTAACCTGTGCTCCAGGAAGGAAAAACGACATTTATTAGCACCTTGAGGTGGGAAAATGACTTATCATGAGAAAACAGAACACGTGATCGCAGAAACCAGCTAAATTCCATGTATACTTGGCCATTATAATATGTCAAATATTGCTTCAGAAAGAAGTCACAGTTATATATGTAACAGATAGTCGGATACACATCATGCGCATCAGACAGTAAAAGATGTAGTAGAAGTGGGCATTAAAGTAAAAGGCAGTTTCACGATATTGAGAACATAACTAAGGTCGAAGTATCAATGAGGACTCATAGGAATAAAGAGAAAACAGAGATTGTGACAATTTGTCAAAATATGTAATTTTTACCGTCAAATTGCTTCATATATTTTTGGAACTCCAAAAACTTTGAAGTCTTGACTGCCAATCATACTTTCTGCGTTCAAATGAAACAAGCATATCAAAAAAATATTGCAATTGTAAGAAACAAAGCCATATTGCTAAGATGTTAATCCATATAAGTTACACTAGTACAAGTTATGCTACTTAAAAACCCTGACAATAATCTTCCACTTGCATTCACGATGCAAAGGAAAAGCAATAATCTATAGCACGTGTATAATTTACATGCTATGTATGAACAAATAATAGTGCCTCCTAATAGCAAGAAAAAGAACGCGTGAAAAAAATAAAATTAGGGTCGGAAATGTGACACAATAATGGTGGATATAATCCAGCTAAATCAATTGGCCTAAATATCATAAGAATCTTACCAGGTCTTTGGATTGGCTGCCTGATTGACACTGGAAACTGGAAATAGAAACAGGTCTAGTTGTGACTCGGCCATCGAGTTCTCTACCCAATCTTAAAGCATTTTTCATATAAACAAAGCAGTCATTGCACTTCAGCCTTGGCAATGTCGGGCGTGAGGAATCCATCATGCTGAGTGCCATTGTTGTGGACAGCAGAAATACTTTCTTCAGCACAGGAACTTAACATTCTCAGGAATGCTATTTCCTCAGTGAGACTTGACATATACCTCACACAGGACAAACGAAGCCTGCGGGCAGATAATATAATGAGGTTTTGCAATAGTAACAAAAATCAATTGAATTAAATAATTCTTTATCGAGATTGCCAAAAATCTTGAAACTTAATCTAAATAGAAAAAACTCAATAGAGAAGATAAATAATAAATTCATTCAAAACAAGAAAAGCTATTAAATAGATCACTACACACCACATCGATTTTTTAAAATGGGAAAAAAGACAAGTGGTATAACACAGCAATCTGACATGTTAGAATCAAGACTGTGAGCTTGATCATGGTATCCCTGGAAAATTGTTTTTTTTTGGGGTGGGAATGGGTGGCCCTAGCCCTCTCAAAGTTTGAAAAATTCTCAAAATTCCCCCTTCCCTAAAACTTTCAAGGCACTTTTATGAAATGGGCCGCCAAAATCAAAATTATATGTTTTGGCCCTCCCGGTTTACCAAGTCTAGATTCATCCCTGGGTATAGCAATATATAAATCCGTGTCAGTGTTTGGTTTGTGTTTATATGTATCTGGAAGTGGAAAGAAAGAAAGAAGAAATCAAGAGTAACTAAACCAGATGAAACTCACTTTAGCTAAATCACTAAATTGGAGTTAAATTAGCCTTTTCACTCGAAGATTTGCTTCTTTAGTTATGCTTTTAATGAAAGGAAGAACGCGGAAAGCAAGCAGACAACAATTCTGTAACAAGACCCATCTACCAGTTGCAGAGTTAATTAATTTTTTTTTTGCAGAAATAAGTCTTTAATTGATAGTTGAATTCACACTAGTGCATCAGTAGTATCCTTATTAACAAATGGAATGGAATGAAAATAACTCGAATCCAAGAAAGCACCGCACAGGACCATTTTACTGCATTAAAGATTACTAATTACTAAGATAAGCTCCAACGTGTGAAGCCTGCTAACACTTCCAAGTATTCCCCGAGCATAAAAACGAGATTAATAACAATACATAAAACAAAATTAATTTCACAATTCACAAGACCCTAATCTTATTATAAAAGCAAGTAACTAAACAACCAGCATTCAGTTCGTAGTCCTAAAATTCCAACCTCAAATCCACAAACTCCAATAATAAAATCATAAAATCCACAACTCCTAATCAAAATAATACAACTAATTACTCAACATTATAAGAAAAAATAAGAAGAAGGAAGGCCCAAAATTTAAAATTACCTCAAAATGATGAATAGGAGCATACTCGTGTAAAAGCCAATCAGTCCTGACTGCACTCTTAACAGAACTCCCCAAATACAAAACAAACCTATTACTTGTCCCCAAAACAACCTTCCCACCTGGACCCAGCACAACATTTCTAAACCTATCACTTCTCCTCCAATTCCCTCCTTTTGCCTTTCTTCGAATAACAATACCAGCGCCTCTTCCTCACTTTATAACCATACGCATAACACGTAAATCAAACGGCAACTCAATCAAATCATAGCCATCGAGATCATCGGTGTCGCTGGGAAAGGTGCGGTTCTAGTTTGTGAGGTAGTAATAGAGGAGTTGTTCGCCGGAAGGGTAAAACCGGCAACCTGGCGGTGGTGAGAACGACAGCGTTTTGGGGTTTTTTCGTGTGATTGTCTTCCATTGTAGTATTTGTGAGTGCAGAAAAGGAAAAAAACTGTGAGGGGTTAAAAAGGGATTTGTAAATTAGAGAGAAAGATGGGTGCCCTTGAAGTTTTTCTCTGGGCCTTTGCTCTAGTAGTGTTAAACTCCAGTGTATATTTTGCCTTATCATTGTTAAGCTATTATTTTTAAAACTATACTATTTCTCAATTATTATTATTGTAAATAACACTTTTTTTTTTTTTGTCAAAGTTGTTTCTATTCCCATCATTGTTAAGCTATTATTTTTAATCATACTATTTCTCAATTATTATTATTTTGACATGTACTAGTTTGACAAATATTTGATCAAATTGTATCAATATTAAAAAAAATTCTTATTTTATTTTATTTTATGTAGTCAAATGTAGACTTTTCCACCACCCTGACCTAAATGTGAGAATATGCCCTATCCAAGTTTTTCTCACCCTTGAGTGTCTCAATTCTCAAATGTATGCTTGCCTTGTTATCCAGTTGCCCACTTTATCTTGTGCATTTTCATGCTATTAACCAAAAAAAAAAACCAAGTGATTTATTGTGCCAACACTATAGCTGACGACGATTCGTTGCAATATAGACGACCAATTGTTTATGAATAGCACAAGTATAACATGTACTAAGGACAGTATTTTTTTTTTAATTACATGAGCCCAGATCGAAGACCAATTTGTAAAACATTGTTAAAGATTAGAAAAATTCAATGATAAGGAACCAAAATGAAAAATACGAAGAAATATAATGGCTAATCTAATATTATGAGGCAAAGTTCGTTTTTTTGGTTTTTTTAAGCTATTTTTTTCCTATCAATTATGTCCTTTTTCAATCCTATTTGCATGGAATAATCCTTGAAACCATGGTAAAAATATCAAATTAAAAAGAAAAAAAATGGGAAAATCACTGTAGCTTTAGACTCATATCTACTGTGGATTTGCACAGTATCTTAGCTTTTTTTTTTTTTTTTTTTTATGTTCTCCTGATTTTTGTTTCCAGGTTGTTTGCAAGAGATATGGCAGGGTAAAGGGAGAAGTTGCGGAGTTTAGTGAAAAGAAAGCAAGAAAGGACAGTGTTCCATGAAAAGAGGAGAGGAGATCTAGAAAACACTATAATCAAATTCGTCCTTTATGTGCTTTTATTGAAAAAATAACACAACACAGGCAGAAACGAGGGATTAGTTGCAGAATTTAAGGAAAAGCAAGCAAGAAAGGGTCATGAAAAGAGGAAAAGAAAAAAAAAAGGAAGAGATTGGAAAACAATGTTCCAGAGATCGTGCTTTTTACTATTGTGAGCACTGTGGACTGCTGCAGTTGGTGGAGTTAGGCTGTAAATCTTTTGCTCTTTTGATGCGCCTCTGTCTTTTTGTTCTCTCGACAAGGAAAAAGAAGCCGTGCGCTTTTGATCCACCAGTGACCAGACCATTTTCTTTCTTTTCCTTCCCCCCTTTCTCTCCTCTCTTTCCATTTTATTTCTCCAGTTCCATTGTGTTTTATTGATCATTTTCCTACTTTTTGATCGCAGATATGATGTGAGGAAGACATCGAGAAATCATGAAAGAAAGAGATGGCTGGAGGGGCACTCAGAGAGGGGAAGGATCGTTTCAGTTGAAAGAGGAAATCGATGAGAAACAGAGGTTTGCGGCCCTTCTAACCCTAATTGAAATGTCAATTGTTAACCTTTCGTACATGTAAGATTCCTCATTCACGAGTGGTATAAGAGGTTGTGTCTGATATTCATAAATTAAAATTTGAAACCTTTTTATTACCTTCCATTGAAGATTCATTGAAGTGAGATAATGAAGTTTTGGAAAGCATGAATGCGTAAAAATTGCTTCCATGGTGTATTAAAAAGAGAGACAATCACTCCAGTTGAAACACATGTCATGAGGGCGTTTCTTTAAATATTGAAAAAAAAAATTTGTTTAAAATGAATTTTTTATATATATTTTTAAATCATTTTAATTTAATTTTAATTTGATTTGGTGTTGTAAAAAAAAAATTTATAAAAAAATTATTTTAATATATTTTTAAACATAAAATATTTTAAATTATTATCATTACCACAATTCTAGACGCACAACAAATATAGGTTGTTTGTCCTGATAACTGAGCGTCTTCTCGTCTAGGACACTGCTTTTTAATTTAATTTTAATTTGATTTGGTGTTGTAAAAAAAAAATTTATAAAAAAAATTATTTTAATATATTTTTAAATATAAAATATTTTAAATTATTATCATTACCACAATTCTAGACGCACAAAAAATATAGGTTGTTTGTCCTGATAACTGAGCGTCTTCTCGTCTAGGACACTGCTTTTGGTCCTGCTTGCTAATATGTTTTTCAATTTTGTTCATAAAATATAATGACTTTCACTAAAGAGGGTTTCGATCCTGTTATTTTTTTATTTCTTTAAAATAATATCATTACTTTGATACTTCAAAAAAAGAATTCAACATAACTCTTTTACGAGACTTTTTAGTACTAGGAGCATTATTATAATTGTAATGTATTAAATATCACTAAAAAAGCATTATACATGCCAGCATGTGGATAACTCTCGCACTATTTAGGCGGCACGTGTAGAACTGTTAGACCACTAAATCCACCTTCTAGGGTAACATTTAGAAGTTCTCAGTGTTTTCTACGCTATGAGTCGACACCCGAACTGCAAGCGCCTGTAGTTTGGGGTCAAATACATTTCTTCTTCTTCTTCTATTTTTCTTTCTCAAATTTAGTGTTAGCCTCTTTAAAATTTCATACTAGCCCCTTCAATTTCTTTTTACTTCATATTTGGTCTTTGTCTTTTAATTACTATTTTTTATTTTTGAATAAACTATAAAATTACAAATATTTTTCAATTTTACCACATTATGATGTTTTAATCTTTCAAATTTGGCTTTCATTTTTTTTATTGCTATTTATTTTGTTTGAAATTATTTTTTAAATCATTTTTTTTCAAATTTCATTATCCTTGAGTTTTTTCCTATCAATTTTTATCCTTGTTTTTCTTGT
>Ga0307515_10022795_pt1 | contig 11018 bp, 6 predicted proteins | sample 17_EM_MG_FD_194513 | JGI IMG/M metagenome (GOLD analysis project Ga0307515, IMG submission 194513) | Populus trichocarpa ectomycorrhiza microbial communities from riparian zone in the Pacific Northwest, United States - 17_EM | ecosystem: Host-associated > Plants > Roots > Unclassified | place...
TTAATCGGTTTAATCGTTTTTTTTCACGGTTCGGTTTTTTTCGGTTATTTGTTTTTTGGTTTTCTCGGTTGAATCGATTTTTTTATTTTTTTGCTCACCACTACCCTTTTATATATATATATTTTATAATTATATTTAATTTAAAAATTATTTTTATTTTTATTTTTATTGATATCCACTATTATCCATAATTTTTCTATCTCCTATCAAACGTACATAACACTTATCCTTCAACTTTTTTTTATATATCTTTAACACTCCAAACTTTTCACTACAAATCAAACACAACTTTACATAAGAGGAGAAAATACAGTTCAAAATATATTTAGAATACTTACTCCTCTTAAGGAGGCAGGCGCCTGATCTGATTTGAGCTCTGTCATGGTGAAGATGGGAGACATGGAACCACCAACTGGTTCTCAAGGGAAGACATGAAGGTTTTGCAATGTTGTTACAAATTAATTAGTCTTTTATCTTTCTCTTTATCGAGTTTTTTTTTTTTTGTAATTGAACTTGTGTGTGTTCTTATAGTTCTTGATTGCAAAGCTCTTGCTTATTATCTTTTGTATTATTAAGGAGGAAAATTAACGCGGGACAATAAATAATAAAATTAAAGCAAGAACAGAAAGAAGCTTTAGAAAAGAAAGAAGCTGAAGAAAAGAAGAAAGGAGATTGGAGATATGCAAAGTCTGTAAATTTTTATTAATCATCAAAAGTGTCTCTCAATATGACAGAAGAACATATAAATAGTAAACTCTAAATCATCCCGTTATTGGGCTTGGCCCATTAAATCAAACTGTTTAACATAAATAATAAAATAACAATGAGCAGGCCCAAATGGGCTTAATAAATAAAATAACAATGAAATATGCCCAAATGGGCTTAGTCTCCCAACCAAAGCGTGACAGGCTGGGGCATCCTACGTCGTCTCCGTCCATATACCCGTGTAGTTTTGTGGTGTGGGTTTGGTGTCCCCACCAAAAATGCACTCGAAGAGGACAAGTTTTAGCTAACGATGCCACTTTAGTTGGTGACGATTTCGCCTTGGACAAAAACATCTTACTAGTTTACTAGATTTGTAGCATGTTGTCCGCGGGCTGGGAAAAAAAATTCAAAGTAAAAATAAATGTTTAGGAAAAAAAATATAAGATTTGAATTATTGGCTCAATAAATAATTTAAATAATATGAACAACAATAAATAAAGGACAGAAAAAATAACAATAAAAACAAGGTTAAAAAAACTCGATTTAAGCCAGCATAGATTCTTAAATAACTTGATAATGAAGGGAAAAATTAAAAAAACAACAAAAAAAAACTCCAGTTAAACCAAGTGAACTCGCAAACTTTGTGATCATGAAAATAAGATTGAGATAATCTTATAGAAAAAACAAGGGGAAAAAAGTTTGAAAACTAATTCCTAATAAATTAAATGAGAACATGATAACTTCACAGAAAAAAAAAGTTAAGCTCAATCTCTAGCAAATAGAACATTGAAGGATGAAAATTAAAGAAAAAAAATATAATTTAAAAACGTCAAAAAAACTCTATCCGAGCCCACTCAGGTCAAGATGCAAAATCTTTATCCAGTCGTGATACAAGGGTAAACACGTTAGAAAGCAAATTGAATAATATCATGAAACTCAATTATCAAACAACTTAATGTTGAAGGACAAAAAGGAAAAAAAAATAATTTAAAAAGGAAATGAAAAAAAAATATGAGTCAACCTGAGTTAACTCACAAACATCACGACCATGGAAATGGTGAAATCCTTGAACCAGGTTCCTTCAACAAGTTTAATTCCTAATTAATTTAATTATGAATGATGAAATCGTAAAAAAAATATTAATTTAGAAAACTTGTCAAAGGAAAAAAGATAGCAATAAAAAGAATGAAGATTAAATTTTATAGGAAAAAAACTCATAAAGGATGAAATCATTAAAAAATATGTAATCGGGATAACCTAATAAAAAGAAAATAGAAAAAAATAATTTTCAATTAAAAAAAATTAAATTGATTTAAAACAATTGAAGTTGTGGGCATCAAATTTGAATACAAGACAAGTGTTGAGCTCCTTTTTTGCTTCAAACATTAGGGACTGAATTACATTAAAGAGATTTAGCCCCTATATTTTTTTTGGTCTCTCAATTTTTTTTTTCAATTTGATCCTTTAATATTATTTTTTTAAAATTGTACTTCGTAGTTTTTTTTTTTTTGCCTAAATATGGATATCCCACAATGTCAAGCAAAAATTCCGACACTCATTTTATGCTTGATTTTGCAAAAAATAAAAAATTATTGATCTAAAATAATTAAGGGTTAAGGGATCAAATTTTAAAAACAAACAATTCCAAGTATTGAAAAAGATGGGCAGATCAATTTAGTTGACTCGTGCAACGAACAAATTAGCTTGTAGAAAGAGGTCGTCGCCCTTTGGTAGCGCATGCACCTCTTCTGATGGCTCCAAAACACCATTAACGGTTGTATTTGAACTGTCACGGTGAGATCTTTCCGGTGGTTGGCAACATGCTCACAATGGAGCGATAATGAGGCTCATGTGGCATTTTCTTTCTTCTCCTCTCTCTTTTCTCTTTCCACTCCATATAATCTGCAATGTTTTGTCAAAGTTGAAAGGTGTCATGTGATTTTGTTTTGGCATGAAATCTAGTTCTTATTTTTGTGATTGCTATTTGTTTTGTTTTGCATTATTTTTTTAATTATTTTTTTTTAATTTCATCCCTCAACATTTTGTTTCATTTATTTTTTTATATGAATTTAAGTCCTTGATCTATTTATAGCTATTTTTTTTTGTTTTTTTTTAATTTCATCTCTTAGCATTTGGTTTCATTTTATTTTATGTCAAATTTGATCATCATTCTTTTGAATGCTATTTATTTCGTTTGGGATCTTTTTTTATTGATTTTTTTTTCTAAATTTCATCCCAGTATTTAGTTAATTGAAAATTTAACTTCATGATTTTTTTATATTTGTCTTATATAAAAGGTAATCTCAGCCTCATGACCTGGATCACTGTTTTGGAATATTAGATTGAGTTGACTTCAGTTTTTTTAATTGATTTTTTTTTTAATTTCATCATTTGATATTGAGTCGATTGGAGATTGAGCTTTGTAAAAGTTTTCATATTTTTCTCTATGGGGTTATCTTGATCTCATGTCCTAAATTGCAGGCTTGACAGATTAACCTGATTTGACTAGGAAAAAATTTGCTTTTTTAAAAAAAATGAACTTTTTTTTTCACTTTTTCCCTTAAACATTAAATTGATTTGATTTACTTTTATTCAATTTGTTTTACTTTTATTCCATGAAACTAGTTGAATCAATTATTCAGTCAACCTTAAATTTCTCTATTTTATAAAAAAAAATGTCTGGCGCGTGTCATGGGGCCACCGATCTGTGGTGTCTAAATCTAAACAACACGAGTGTGGCATTACCTGTATGCATTTTCGTGTGGATCTCCAGAACATTTTATGAGCTGAACTCTTGCCATGTGCTAATATAGATTGAACAAGTGATGAGGGTGGATTTTTCCGACCTTTAAGATAGCAAATGGGACTTTTTCTTGGCAGGTTGTTGGGCTTGGGAGTGGAGCCATTGAAGACGTTTTGGGTATCTGAAGATATAAATCCCCTTAGATATTTAAGTTAATATCAACGATGATGAAGGAAAAACTCAATCAAGTTAGAAGGGTACGTAAAAACATGCCCCTTTTCATCAGAAAACTCTGCCTCCTTCGATTACCTTGAAAATTAAAAGAGTCGTCCAAGCACTCAGGGGAGCTTCTCTTTCCACATAACACGAGCTTGGAAATGGAAACCCCAAGCCCATGGCATGGCTTTGATAGAAAATTATAACCATACAAAGAAATACCGACTCGTAAACTTTCTACCTTTTCACTATAAATCACTATACATAATACCATCTCGGGAGAGCTTTCGTTTTAGCAATCCCATATTTTTTCACCCTACAATCACATCACTTTAATCTAGTAAGGTTTTAACCATGCTGTTTCCAATTGAAGCAATTCACTGAGGGAATCTGGGTTGGACTTGGACCAAACAAAAACGTTTCAAGCTTCAAGCTGTTGCACGCCGGAAAAGATTTCATTTCAATCTGAAGACCCTAAGTTCGATTCACATACAAATTTCATTTGAATTTTCGAATCTTGATTCCATCCTTGGCCTTCATTTCTATATTTATCTTCCAACCATTTTACGTTCTCGGCAGCATCAGTTACTGAAAATCTCTAGTGGGATCACTCTCTCCCTTATTCACTTGTCCGTAAAAAGCTTTCGAATTTCCTTCCCCAGCAGAAGCATGATTTATTATTTTGGGATAGCTGAGCATCCCATTTCATCTGGAGATGCCTCGAATACTAATTGTCTTATACACCCAAGTTCTCTACAGGTTTTAATACATCTCAACAGATACCGTGACCCCAAACTCCAGTCCTTGAGAGTTCGCAGGACTGGACTTATTCGATAATACTTGCAACAGAGAGCTCAGCAAACTTCGAATGGCTGGATATTCCTAACAATCTTCCGATGGCAATTCATAGTAATATTAAGTTAGCTTCATTTAATACCTTCAAGAAAAATGCAGTGATGCATTCTTAATTCGTCAAAGCAGGGAAAAATAGGTGGAGAAAACCAAAATTTCCATAAAGGAATAAAAAAACACAGCCTATTCAACATACTTGAATATTAACTACAGCCTCCATAAAACACAGGAGCAACAGAAGTATCAACCACTAATCCATACAGGGCAAGTCAGTCAAAAACAGAATAAAATCTTCACTATTACATCATTCACAGCAATCAAGTCAGGGAGAGCAAGAGAGAAGGTGGGTGGGAAAGGAGGGGGAGAAATGGTGAGAGGAGTAAACATTACCTATGGCTTACGAGGAGGAGAACTGCTGCTGCTACTGTTACTGCTGCTTCTTCCTCTCAAGGGCCTACAAGAAAAAGATTTCCCATGAGTACAGAACAGAACTACAACCAACAGGAAGTAACAGCAGTATGATTCAAACTTCACAACAAACCAAACGCCCGGACAAAAAATCCCTTCAAGTTTCAAAAGCAGTTATTTAACTAATACATCCAATATGACTGAGATTGAGTAGATAATTATTGGTTAGATTGGTTACATTCGTTACATTCAAGTGAACTATAAAATCTAGAAAAGCCAAACGTAAACACACACACAGAGAGAGAGAGAGAGAGAGAGAGGCAGAGAGCTCTCACTTTCCACTTTCTTCAGTTATGCAACTTTCTTTTGCATGAAAATCAAGTTAAATTGACTATAGAATGACCCTTACACAGAATGCTAGCATATTTTAACTATTCCTTGTGCATCCCTAGGTAGAAAAAAATTTCCATGTCTGCTAACATCACCAAAGATCCTTGCATATTAAACACACCCTTCAAAATTAAGCTTATAAATCATAAAAAAACCATGCATTGCATAATGGATTTTGACATCGATACCACATAATTGATAACTAAGAAGCAAAACCCATATCAAAAACAAAAGGTTAAAATGTGTGCTTATATCCTAATTGCCTTTTTCAGTGTCCGGAGCACTCAATGCCTGGAGTGATGACAGATGCCCGTGGCCTCTAATCCTAAGGTATTGGTAAGACTTCTGTTCTATACTTCTAGGTCATTCACAGTTCTTTCAGTAAAGCCCAGGAATAAATAATAATCTGAGCAAGTGTACACTAGTAACTTCCATACTCTCTTTCAGTCTTTTTCCAAACAGAATCCCCAACCCCTTATCCCTCTTTTTAAATAATAATCATAGAAAATTTTGAATGCATAGTGGTCATTCAACCAACATGTGCATATGTGAGCAAAACATGGATCTTAATGAGTTACAAACAATGAAAGGACAAAATGGTGCTAATATGGACATCTTCTATCAGACATGAAAGTCATGTAAAGAATAATGGAAAAATCTATATAGACTAAAAAGGAAGAAAATGAATTACCTTCTAGGACTGCGACTCCTTGATATCTTGCGAGTTGCCTGTTACAATTGAACAGACAAAACCAATTAATAAAAATAATGAAAAGGTTCTTGCAGGAAAACACAGAAAACCTATAGCACCAACCTTGCGTGGACTAGGTGATCCAGAGTATGATGAAGACCTCCCACGCCTTGCACCTGGAGCTCGGCCCCTGCCATATTTAAACACCAAGCAGAAAAGGATAACATGATGAGAGACATCATATGCAACACCAAGGAATGTAACAAAAATATTCCGATATCATATGTTTGTTTTACAATGACATAATAGAATAGGAGGTTCAATCAAATATTGCTATTCATTTTCCGAAGCAAGTAAAGCATATTCACTTAAGCTGAAAAGGCCACACTAGTAAAAGGATGCTGGCTCCACATTTATAAAAGAGGTAGAAGTCCAGAAAACAGTCCAGGGTATCTTGTTTCAGCTTCATCTTCTTTAAAATACAAGTCTGAACCCAAAACTAATTCAAAATGCCCCTTATGCACTAGCATGAAAGTGTCAAACAAAAGAGTGCACATTATATCATCAAACTTAGTGAAATTCACTAAGGACTTTAACTTCAAATTTACACAAATAAGTGTAGGAAAACCCACAGACATTAGCTTGAATAAATCTGACAGGAAAGAAAGTTGAGGGAAAAAAAGGGAGATAAAATAATATTTACCAAACAAGGTTTATTTCAGAAAACAAGAAACTCATATATTGGGTATTTGATGTTTACCTTCGTGGTGAGAGTGACCTTGAGCGAGAACGAGCTGGTCGACGAATTGGAGAGCGGCTACGTCTACGGAGTGGAGACCTTCTTGGAGGACTACGAGCTCGTCGAGGAGGTGTGCTGTAGTAAAGGAAAAGGAATTGTCAAAAGTTATTATCCAAAGTATATAAAATTTGTATTTATTTACAACGAAGAAAACATATGAAACAATGGCTTTGAAGAATTTCAGGTTTTAGATTGCAGTAATTTGATAGATATAATTACCGCCGCCTTGGAGGAGGAGAACGCCTACGAACAGGGCTACCACGCATCCTTCTGGGTGAGGCCCTAGGGAGAGATGACAATGTGGCATTAGCTTCAAAATACTGATGATATCACAGAACCAAACATGTAATAGATAGTCAACTACCTACCTCAAAGGGGACCTATATCTCCTTGGAGGTGACGATGGAGAACGACCTCTGGCTGGTGATGCAGGTCTCCGCCTTGGAGGTGTCTCACCACGACGATAAGGAGACTCCACTCGGCGACGACCAGGAGAATCTGCACGTCTGCGTGGTGGAGAATCCAGCTGACGTCTAGGAGATCCACCCCTTCGAGCAACAGGCGACCTCCTTCGAGGTGAAGCCAGAGGTTTCCGATGGGGAGAAGCTGACATCATCAACAAAGAATAGTGAACACAGGCATCAATTCATGATCATTGTAGAGAATAAATAAAATGTGTAGTGACAGTAATCTTATACAAGCCATACGTTCTCTTTGCCTTTTGGGTCCATCCTTCTCAGCATCTGCACTGGCATTATCAGTTTTGGGAGCATCTCTCTTTGGAGCTGCGGCAATTGGCTTTGGGGGTGGTGAAAGCTTCTGTCGTGGAGGTAATGTGAACTTTGCCCGAACGACATTGCCATCAATTTGAGCCTGCATGGAGGCAATTTACAACATTAATAGTCATATTATGCTTTTCTTGTCACAACTACATTTAGTACCCATGTCTAGGCATGACCTACCCCGTCCATGTATAGCAAGGCCTTTTCAGCATCCGCTCTAGTCTTAAACTCAACGTATCCAAATCCTTTAGGAAGATTAACCTGCTCAAGCATGTAATTACACCTTAAAAAACACATATTCTACCGATTACAGAATAAAGAAAAGCTTTTATAGACTTACAGTGCGATCCATTGCCAGCTCCACATGTACAACTTCACCGAAGTTGCCTGAATGAATGAAAAATTAGTTTGCTATCAATGATCAAGAAATTTTGCACAGAATTCTATTACTATTAATGGATGCTTTGGTTAACAAATCATTAAGGATTCCCTTAACAATTTTATCCAAGAAGATGCAGCAAAATACATAAAATAACCATTAATTTCATACACTTGATAGCTGGAGTCGATCCATTCTCCACTACTAGAAGCTTTTAAACAAATACCATTGCAAATCTCAGTTACTGAGGCAGGCTCACATTACTGTCTAAGCCTAGCAGTAATACTGTGATAGTCCATGTGCATTAAATAGTAATATGCAGCTCAGGTTAATTCATAGTTAGAATACTATAACTTCGGACCATGTCCATTATGACAACAATTGAGTGACTCAACCTCGAAAACAGTTTTTTTCCAAAAGAACAGTGCCCAGTTCTCTTTCCACTGATAATGTTGCATAGTTATACATGTATACATTTGTATGCAAGCATTCAAATATTGCATGCATGTATCAATAAACACGAAACTGAGATACATTTACAATTAGACAAGGCATACATGAATACCAAGGCACAAGTATCAACCTATTCAAGCAACAACAAGGGCTAGGAAAGAATACGTGTGTATGTGTGCATTCAAATATTTACATACTGTTGCATGTCAATAAACAGGAAAGTGAGATCCATTTACAGTTAGACAAGGCATACATGAACACCGAGGCACAAGTATCAACCTATGCAAGCAACAACAAGGGCTAGGAAAGTAACAGAATAAAAAGAAAATCTTCCAGAATACATAACCGAATAAATACTGAAATACTAGTTTCAGTCCAGACCACAATCCCAATCAGAGACCAACTGCCACAAAGTATAAGACCAGTATCAATCAACCACAGACCAATAGTCCATCCACATAATGCAACCTCCAGCACATTTTTTTTAATTCATAAAAGAAGCAGAAAGAACTCACTAAATATTTCTCTTAGGTGACCCTCATTCACGTTCCTGGTCAGAGAGTCAACGTGCAGAACAAGAGACTCGCGAATTGGTGAAGCTTTCCTGAAATGGATGACAATGCAAAAGATCATATATGGTAAGCAATAAAACCCACAAAAATAAAGACTGTAAAAACTGAAGACCCCCAGTTTGCAGATATTATAGACCAAAAAAATAATGCAGAAACCAATTTCAACAAAAAAAAGTAGCATATAAATTTACCTTGGAGGTGGAGAAACCTTTTTAGATTGTGGTGGTGGAGACCGACCTCGCCTAGCTCCTTCAGCAGGACTTCTTTCAAATTAAATAAATGAACAAAGCATATGTCCCATGTTAGAACAAAATAATACAACAAACCCCAAAAAAAATGTATAAGAAATAAACTCATATATGACTCAAGATACAAAAATACTCATTAACCTAAAAAATGCAGAAATTTTACATCAAGGACCACTTTAATGAATCGTTGATGCTCAGGCTTAATGGTAAATGAGGCACCAGTTATCAATTGTGCTTAAACACCCTTAAAATATATATTTTTCCAATCAAAAGCAATCTTAATGAGTTAACTTCCAGTCCATAAATTAACAACAAAAAATAGAATTTTAGGTTAATAAGTAAATTGAAAGAAAAAAAAAATTAGGAACACTTGATAAATAATCACAGTTACTCTCCATCAAAAATCCCAAAAAAAACCTCACATTAACTATCACACTCTACATTAAAGATAATCATGTTTTAATTAACTCAATCTGCCAAAAATCAAAATCATCATCAAGAACCCTAAATGGAAAAATCGTAAACTCATTCCTTAATCGGAAGCTAATGTCAATGAATCATCTAAAATTCTAAAAACAAACTAAATTAAAAAAAAAAAAAAGAAACAGGAGTGGCATAATTGTGAATTCACCTTTTGCGAGGAGGAGGGCTTCGGCTTCCAGAACTGGCGCTGCGAGAAGGAGACGAGGAGGAGGAGGACAAGGACCGAGAACGAGATCTGGACCGGGACACTGAACGAGAGCGAGAGCTAGAGCGAGAATCTGAACCGGAGTAGGAGCGGGAGCGAGAGGAGGAGCCGGAACCGGATCCTGATCGCGATGTAGGGCGGCCTCTCGTTGGCTTCGCCATGACACACAGAGGGAAATGGAGAGGGAGAGGGAAATGGAACCCTGGATAAACCCTAGCGAATTTGGGGATAGAGACAGTGAGTGAGAGGGATAGTGTCCGGTTAGTGGTTTTTATTTGTGGACCTAAGAAGAATGCTGGGCCTGCTTTGTAGATCCAAAGGCTTTATAAGATGGGGAAAAAAGTGGTTAAATAAATTAATTAATTAACTTTTCATTTTTCTTGAAAAACAAAACTCAATAATATATTTTTAACAATAATAATAAGTGAAACATTAGCTTAATAAACTTGAAAGGTTGTAAAAAAGATATATATTTTTATGCAATGAATCCTAATAATAAATGGTTAGCCCATTAAATAATAATGTAATTGGTATGTTTCAATCATTTGTTGTCAAGAAATTTGTCAATATACAGCCCCACAGATTTCGTTCTTGTTTTTATCCGGATGGGCAACTTTTGTTTATAGTCTATTCCATAATTATTAAATTTTATCAGAATTGAATTGGTTTATTATTACTAATTATCAACTCGGTTTAAAGTTTGATCTAATTAAGCTTGAATTATATAAATTAACTCGGATTAATCTGGGAAAAAAAATATTTTATATTTTAATATTTTATATAGATATAAACTATATATAACTATCTTATAATGAAAAGATTAAAAAAATACATCTAGAAAAGTTAAGAAACATTTCATAAATATATTTATCTTACATGAAAAAATTAAGAAACATTTAATGAGTTGTAGGCTATAAAAAAATATAAGGCCAAGTATTTACAAATTAATTTTATATTTTTTAGATTTATTAAAAAAAAAATTAGATCTCGGTTATGCCGGATTACCCGGGTTTGACCGGATCAATTGCAAACTCGGGTTTTGACCATTTAAAAACTAGCCAAAACCCCGAGTTACCCGAGTCAACTCTCCAA